>WOR8_10004371_pt1 | contig 13970 bp, 16 predicted proteins | sample DeeMarSeWOR38_10_FD_19890 | JGI IMG/M metagenome (IMG submission 19890) | reverse complement strand
CGGGTTTAATATATTATTTTTTCCTTTCCTACAGCGAAAAATGAAGATAATTGAAGCTTTCAGAAAGAAACCTAATACTTTTTTATTATGGATACTACTAGTAATAGTAATAATAATTATAGTTGGAATAATTCTCTTACCTAATGTTTTTTATGATCAATGGATTTGGAAGTATTATTGGGGACCGGTAGTTGCAGATGCACAAAACTCTGCTGGGGGAGTCGCCTATCATAATGATATAGCAGCTTTTGAAGGCTATACGATTGTTTCTGAGCTAACTTATGGAATAATACTTGTTTTTGCTTTATACGCTATCTATAAGCTTCTGAAAAGGCTTAAAATCGTTGTCGACTGGAGATTTGCTTTAGCTCTGATGCCATATATTTTATTTGGACCTGTTAGTAGAGTTTTAGAGGATACCGGTTATTTTGAAGAACCTATTGCTTATTGGTTTATTTCTCCTTTAATATATCTTCAAATAGCGTTCTTTGCCTTATTATTCTTATTTCTTGGTTATTATCTTGAAAAGAAATTTAAAAAACCAAGATTAAGAGTAAATACTGTTATATTTATTGGAGGATTAATCCTTCTTTTTCCCTCTTTGTATCTTATTGGTATATGGATTTTAGGTGATAGATGGGGATATTCTACTGGTATAAAATTCGATTTATTTTTAATAATTCTAGCACTTGTTTTGTTAATTGTTGGACTTGTTTACCTATTTGCTTATATTCTCAGAAATAAAGAAAAAATTACTGTCTTTAAAAATCCTTTAAACTTGACAATGCTTTCAGGACACCTTATAGATGGATTGACTAGTTATATTAGTATAAAGGATCCATTCTCTATGGGTTTAAATTATGCTGAAAAACACCCTGCTTCTAATGCTTTACTTGAAATTTGGGGACCATTGTTTCCAATAGTAAAATTCCTCTTAATTATTTTTGTAATATATGTATTTGACGTTCTATATAAGAAGGAATTAAAAAATCATTTGACACTTGTTAATTTAATAAAAATTTGCATTCTAATTTTAGGTTTTTCACCAGGGGTACGTGATTTGTTAAGGGCAACCATGGGTGTTTGAGTTTATGAGGCGTCATCCAGATTGGTTAAAGGTAAAAATAGGTGGAGGAGAGACTTATGTTAAAATGAAGTCTCTTTTAAGAAATTCAAAGTTGCATACAATATGTGAAGAGGCAAAATGTCCGAATATTGCAGAATGCTTTGATTCTGGAACTGCAGTATTTTTAATTTTAGGTGATACTTGTACAAGGAATTGCAAATATTGCAATGTTAAGCATGGAAAACCTTTTCCTTTAAATCCTAAAGAACCAAAAGATGTTGCAGAAAGTGTAAAAAAGTTGAAATTAAAATATGTAGTAATTACATCTGTTACAAGAGATGATTTAGATGATGGTGGTGCAGGAGTTTTTTATAATACAATCCTTGAAACTAAAAGAATAAATAAAGACTGTAAAATCGAAGTTTTAATACCTGATTTTCAAGGAAATATCAAATCATTAAAAAAAATAATTGACGCTAACCCCACTATAATTAATCATAACATTGAGGTTGTAAAAGAGTTGTTTCCAACAATTAGACCTGAAGGTAGCTATAAAACAAGTTTAGATATTCTAAAAATTATTAAGCAAATTGACAATAAAATAAAAACAAAATCAGGTTTTATGGTTGGAATCGGGGAAAATAAGGATCAAATTATCCAAACTATGAATGATTTAAGAATGTCAAATGTAAATTTTTTAACAATTGGTCAGTACCTACAACCTACAAAAAACCATGCTGAGATAAAAAAATATTATACTCCTCAAGAATTTGACGATTTAAGAAGAATTGCAATTGATTTGGGCTTTGAACATGTGGAATCAGGTCCACTTGTCCGAAGTTCATATCATGCAGAAAGGGCAATGTGTTAAATTTAAAAATAGATAATATATCCAATTAATAATGCAATCAAAATCTGTATATAAAATTCCTGATGGTAAACTTTTGAAAATTTCTTTGAATTATACTAAAAATAAGATAATTGAAATACGAATCATGGGAGATTTTTTTGCTTATCCTGAGGAAGCAATAGAAATCATTGAAACAAAACTAAAAGACTCTTACCTAAACAGGGAATCATTGCTTAATAAAATTAACTCCGTTATTAAGGATAATAATATTGAGTTTATTGGTCTTACAGCAGAAGGTCTTACTGATGGAATAATGATGTGTTTAAAATGAAAGAACAATGGCGTTTGTTAAAAACCGAAAATATTTCAGCTGCAAAAAATATGGCAATAGATAGAGCTGTACTTGTAGCAAATAGTGAGGGTAATTCTCCTCCTACTGTTAGATTTTTCACTTGGAAACCACCAGCAATTTCTATTGGTTATTTCCAAAGTTTAAAGGAAGAAGTTAATTTAGACGTTTGTAAAAAACTTGGCGTTGATTGTGTCCGCAGAATAACAGGTGGAGGTGCTGTTTTTCATGACGATGAGCTTACATATAGCATTGTTATACCTGAGGATCACCCTCAAATTCCAAAAAATATTATGGATAGCTATGGTAGAATTTGTGGTGCAATAATTCATGGTTTAGATTATTTGGGAATTGAAAGTAATTACAAACCAATTAACGATATCATTGCTAACTCAAAAAAGATATCCGGAAATGCTCAGACTAGAAAGTTAAAAACAGTTCTCCAGCATGGGACAGTTTTAATGGATGTGGATGTTGAGAAGATGTTTTCTATTCTAAAAGTTCCAAATGAAAAGATACGAGACAAACTTATTTCAGATGTTAAAGAAAGAGTTACTTCAGTTAAACATGTATTAGGAAGAGATGTCTCTTTTTCAGATGCAGCAGAAGCTATGAAAACAGGATTTGAAAAGGAATTTAATGTTGAACTTGTTGAGGGCGAACTATCTGAAGAGGAATTAAAATTAGCTAAAAATTTTGAAAGAGATTTTTTCGGTTCAAAGGATTGGAATCATCGAAGATAAATTTGTGGTTTGAATATGAAAGTCAAAGTAAAGAGAGTAAATGCTTTCACCGATGATATTAATGGGGGAAATCCAGCAGGCGTTGTTTTGGATTCTCCAGAATTATCAGAAAAACAAATGGCCTTTATTTCAAAAAAGTTAAAGGTTTCTGAAACAGCATTTGTTTTTCCAAGTAGTAAAGCAGATTTCAAAAATAGATTTTTCACACCAGATTTGGAAGTCGATCTTTGTGGTCATGCAACTATTGCTACATTTTTTACAATGGCCTCAGAAGGGTTTTTTCCTGAATATAAAAACTTATCTGTTACACAAGAAACAAAAGCAGGTATTTTGCCTGTGAATATCGAATTTTCAGATGATTGTACTGTTTATAGAGTGATGATGACTCAAGCAAAACCTATATTAAAAGATATACATTTAGATATATTTGAAATCGCTAATTCTTTAAAAATAGCCCCGGAAAAAATTGATAGTTCTTTACCGGAACAAATTGTCTCATCTGGTTTATTTACTTTACCTATCTGTATAAAATCTTTTAAAACTCTAAAATCAATAAAACCTGATTTTGAAAAAATTAAAAAAATTTGTAATAAATTAGAAATTGGTAGTTTCCATCTTTTTACATTTGATACAATTGAATCTAGGTCCATTTATCACGCAAGAAATTTTCCACCTTTATATGGGATTAATGAAGATCCAGTTACTGGAACTGCAAATGGCGCTGTCTGTAGTTATTTACTAAAAAACAATATTATCCAAGAAGATAACCTAATTTGTGAACAAGGTGATATTATTGGTCGATCTGGTCGAGTTTTTGTTGAAATAGAAAATAACACAGTTAGAGTTGGTGGAAGAGCAAAAATTGTTGAAGAATTAGTTATTTCTACATAAAAATATGTAAAAATATATATGAATAAATATTCCTAAGTATATTTTTAATAATCATTAGGATTTATTTCCATCCCATCACTTGCAGCAATTACTTTGACACCAAATCTTTTTGATAAACTTTCAGCAATTTCCCAAGGTTTTGATTTAACCATCCCCATACCAAAATGTGTTAGAATAGTAAGCTTTGGTTTATTTATTGAAATTATTTTTTCTACATCTTTAACATCAAAGTGTTCTAAATTTTTTTTATTTTTAACAAAAACTACGTTAAGAATTAAAATACCCCCCTGATAAAAAGATTCTAATCCATTGAAATACTTTGTGTCCGTAATTATTGAAATTGATATATCTTTACCATTTATGTTGAATCCGTAACATTCAACTCCATGATGTATATGTTTAACCGGTGTTTCAAACTTAATATTACCGATTTTATATTGCCCTTTCTCTTTTAGTATCTCAGTTTTATCTAGATAATTTCTAACATATCTAAAAACAACAGGATCTTCTTCAAGAGCTTGTATCGGTGCGAAAAGAACTCCTTTCTTGTCCCATCCTCCATTAGTCATAGCTTCTATTATGATATTAGCATCATTTGTATGATCAATATGTCTATGTGAAAGGATAATGCCATCTAAATCTCTGGGGTCTAATTTTGGTTTACTAGATAGAATTCTAACAAGGGAACCAGGGCCAGGATCAATTAAAACATTTGTTCTATCAAGTGTTAACCATATTCCACCTGACTTTCTAAATTGTTTAGAAACAACAAAACGTCCCCCTCCAGTACCTAAAAATTTTATTTTATTCATTTTCTACCTATTTCCAAAGAAAATTATTTAGGTGGCGTAACTTATTTTCCCTTATGAATCTTTTTGAATATACGTATGATATTGTTCGTCAAATACCTGATGGATATATTTCATCTTATGGTGCTATTGCTGATGCACTTGGTGATAAAATTGCAGCAAGAGCAGTTGGACGTATGATGAATCAGAATCCTAATGCAAATACAATGCCTTGTTATAAGATAGTTCACTCTAATGGTAAACTTGGTGGATTTGGTCGTGGGATTGAGGATAAAATTAGAAGATTATGTAATGTTGATATAGAAGTTAAAAATGGTAAAATCGTTGATTTCCAAAATGTATTTTTTAATGATTTTAAAACCGAGTATCCTTTAAAAAAACTTAGAGACGAGCAAATTAAACTTAGTAAAAAGGTAATTATAAAAAATTGTTTTAAAAAAATTGAAACTGTTGCAGGAATTGATGTTGCTTACCCAAAAAATGAATTTGATTATGCATGTGGCGCATGTGTTATAATGGATTATAAAACAAAAGAAATAATCGAAAAGAAAACAATTTTTTGGGAAACAGATTTTCCGTATATTTCCACTTATCTTTATTATAGAGAATTTCCTGTGATTAGAGAACTTATTAATATTTTAAAAATTGAACCAACCGTTTTTATGTTTGATGGAAACGGTATATTACATCCCTATGAGATTGGACTTGCTACTCAAGCAGGAATTGCCCTTGATAAACCTAGTATTGGTATTGCTAAAAGGTTGTTATATGGAGAAATTTCAGGAAATGAAGTAAAAATTAATGGTGAAAAAAAAGGATATACTTTTTTTTCTCATAAAAAAATCAAAAGACCAATTTTTATATCACCTGGTCATAAAATATCTTTTGATACAACTATTGCAATTGTAAAAAGATTAATTAAATTTAAGATACCTGAGCCTTTAAGACAAGCACATATACTTGCAAAAAAGAAGATTAAAGGAAAATTATAACCTTGGAAAATCTTTACTTGATAAGACTGGAATTCCTTTGTTTTCAAACCACTGCTTATATTCTGACACTTGTGATTTTTTTAAAGTTTTTTTATTTATGTAAACTCCATTTACATTTGGAGTTGCCTTTAATGCTTTTTCAAACATCTCATCATCAATATTGCCTGATTCTATCTGATAGAAGGGAATCATATGTCCAAATACCACTCTTTTTTCAAATACAACATCAGTAAATCTTGGTGCATAATGACCTCCACCAATTCCAATAAGAATAGGTAAATCCTTTTGAGTAACTTCTTCATAATTACCTAATTCAAGTAACTCCAAAACTGATTTTGCAACAATCCTTGCAGGTTCTATATTCTCCCATTCTTCTTTGTTACTACCAACTTCTACAAAAAGGGTTGGAACACTTAAATATGGGCCGTGATGAGTAACTTCAAAACAAACTTTATGGTAAAGTTCTGCTTCTTTTGAATTACTTTTCAATATCCTTAACAAATTTGTCATTAATATTGGTGATGACTTAACTAATGTTCTTGACTTTCCCCCAAATTGTGCTTCACCATAGTTACCTATAGGATGAGTTGTGAGAGTGGGTTTTCCAGTTTTACTATCATGCTTGGATATAAAAATAACTTGTTTTGTTTTAATTCCCAACTTTTCATCTACTTCTTTGTCAAGATTTTCGTGTTTAATTTTCCGATCATTAATTGTAATGATTATAACATCTTTCATAATTGAGTGTCTATAAACAATATTTTCCTGAAAATTATTAATCTCAGTCCATTCTGCCTGTTTTAAAAGTTGGTTTTTTATGTTTAGGCTAGCTGGATCCAAGTTAGACGCAACAATAATAAGACTAATATGTCTCACCTAATTAGATGAAACATTTGAACCACTTTTTAATTTTATTCTTTTCTAAGTTCACAATCTTTTTTTAAAAGTTCTTTAATTCTTTGTTTTCTTACGACAAAACGAATTCTATTTTCAACATCACAGATTTTTGCGATATATTTTATCTCTTCGACTTCCTGTTTAGTTGATAACAGCCCAATTACTATCATAGCTATACAAATCTTTTTTATTTTATTATATATATAATAGTTATTGTACATTTGTTATCAAATTAAAACTGAAAATATGATTTATACTAATTCTTCTATTACGATAAAAAAAGATATATCAAAATATATATTTTATCATGTTCATTTATATACTAAAATAGTTATTTTTAATCTGGACGAATAAATTTAACTACTCCAACAACAAAACCTAATGCAATAGGTATAATGACTATATAATAAATTATAGGAATTTGTCTTAAAAAAATGGTAATATCATATCCATAATAAAACAAAATAATGATTAAAACTAAGATAAAAGGTACTAGCAGTGCAACTATTAGTGGAAGAGATTCTCTATTCATCTACGATCTCCCCATCCCTTTTTTATGCAGATAAATATTTATAGGTATACAAATAGATATATTTTAAATTATATCTTTTTTAATTGGAGTGTAATCCTCTGTTCCTTTAAATATCTCATTAATTTGACAATTTGTAAATGCTACATCCATATCTTTTGGTCTATATTTACCGTCCTTAGTATCCCAATAAATTTCTATACCTTTTTTGTCTATTGCCAAAACTATTCCTTTGTACTCATTATTTGTTCCGTTCTTATCCTTATAAATTCTTTTTACTCTATCACCAAGTTGAAATGCATCATATAATGAGGGAAAATTGTTAGGTTTCTTTTTTTCTCTTGATTTTATCATATTTGACACCTTTACCATCTACATTAATGTTAATTTTTGTTGTATTCAATATTTAAACCTAATGTGTTAATTTGTCAGAATGAAAAATTAGCAAAAATATAAGTCAAGATTTTTATTATAGACAAAAGACAGTTATGAAAAAGTCACTGAAAATTATTATAATTTTTATCTTCGTTATTGGTTTAATAAATTTTCTTTCACCAACATTTAAATGTGAAGATAATGAATCAAAAATTTTTTATGTAGGTGGATATGGAGATGGTAACTTTAGCTCTATTCAAGAAGCAATTAATAAAGCAGAAAATGGGACAATAATTTATGTTCATAGTGGAATTTATTATGAAAATTTACTAATAAATAAATCAATTAATATGATTGGTAAAGATAAATACAACACAATAATAGATGGAAATGAAATTGGAACTGTTATAACAATTATAGCTGATAATGTATCTGTTAATGGATTCACAATTCAAAACAGTAGTCTTTACTACACAGATTGTTTTGTTTCAGGTGTAAAAATCTATTCCAATTATAATATGATTTCAGATAATATTATTACAAATAATCAGATTGGGATATCAATATCTGGAGACGCATGTTTCCCTTATTTTTCATTAAATTTTTCCAACTATACATCTATTAAAAATAAAATTTTTGGTAATCTTATTACTAAAAATTCAATAATTGGTGTTGGTATTTATCGATCATCAAACAGCACGATTTATAGAAATAATATTACTACCAATAAGTTAGGTTTCTTTAATTTTAACTCAAATAATAATTCCTTTTATCTAAACAATTTTCAAAATAATACTGAGACTGTAAATGATTTAGGTTTAAATTTTTGGTTTAGCAAAAATTTTGGTAACTATTACGATGATTACGCTGGACTTGATAAAAACAATGATGGAATAGGGGATACTCCTTATAATATACCCGGAGGAGATAACATTGATGAATATCCTTTAATGATGCCTTATGATGGTACAATTCAATTAAAAGAATTCTATGTCGACTATGACTCTGTTTTTAATATGCTTATATTAGGAATAATAATTTCAATAATCTTTGTTTTACCAATTGCTTATTATTGGAGAAAAAAGTATTTTCTTTAGGTAGTTTTTATTATCCCAAGAATTGGCTCGTAAATTAATCCTTTATCCATGAGAGATGTGAGTGCTTCTTCAGTTGAATCCTTTTCCAGACCTGCTTTTTCACATTTTTCAGTAATTTCGTCCCATGACGCTCCTTCCTCACCCTCTATTTGTTTTATTGTCTCCAAAACAGTATCTTCAATTTCTGCAAATTTATTTTCTTCTTCATCTTTGGTTTCTTCTTGTTGTTGAGTCTTGACCTCTTCAATCTTCTCTTCTTTTATTTCTTCTATGGTATCTTCTTTCTCAATAATTTCCTCCTCTTTAATCTCTTCGTTCTTTTCATCTAACTTCAAATCTGGTAAGGACTCTTTTCCAGGAGTTAAATATTCTAATGATTCCTGAATAAGAGTTACATACCTGTTCAAATCAACATTTTCGTAGTTTTTTAATGCTTCAATGATTCCTTCAGAGAGTTCTTGACTATATCCTAGTTTTTTTAGCTTATAAGCATCTGACCTATCCATCTTCGATGCTTCTAAAAACGCCTCAATTCTATCTTTTGTGTTTTTACAAGTTTCAAGAATCCATTGATCCCTTACATCTGCGCTTACCTCTAGAATTCTCTCAGGTCTTATGGATACAAAAAGTGTTCCTTCCTCAGGTGAATAAGTTCGAGCTTTACCAATAATTGCAACAAATGCAGGAACATCAATTTTTGAAAGAGCATCGGTCACCTCTTTTTGATATTGACCAGAATAAATAGTAAAAACACCTGTTGGATCAGAAACATGAGCCCTTATAAGTTCTCCCTCCTCAGAAATGTTTTCAACATCAGTTAAAACTCCTATTATAAACACCCGGTTAATCTTTGCACCCAAAGGTGTTACAACATATGAGGGAGTCATATCTCCTTCCCCTTTTATCTCAAATGTTGAATCGTTAAACTCTCCAGCAAAAACCCTCCAAGCTGGTTGTCTTTTCATAATAGTCCCTCCAAATCTTGTGACAACTTTTCTGCTTCTTCTTTGATATCAAGATTAACCATTTTTGCTTCTTTTGCAATTATATTAGTACCGAAATCATCCCAAAGAGCATTTCCTTGTATACTAATCTTATGGGCAAAAATAATTTTATTGATTTCATCTAAAAATTCGCTTTCATCCATTTTTTTACTTTCATCAAGAGTTTTACCAATTAATCTTTCAGTAATATCTCTATTTAGAACACTACTAACAGAGCCGGTCCCATCATCAATTACGAGTTTAAGCCTTAGATCAAGTTTACCTTCCACATTTCCATGATTGATACACTCGTTGTTTTGTAAAGTACGATTACATTCAGGGCATCTCAAGATTACACCAGATCCAGATCTAATTTCAATGACAGTTCCCTTTATTTCAACATCAAGTGCTCCACGTTTTTCAACCAGCATGGAAATAGGCATCTTAATAATTTCCAAGTCTTTTTTTAGAATTTTACTTTTATCTAATTTTTTAACAGTAGCCCGATCATCAAAAGTAAGCTGAGGAATCCCCTTCCATGATTTAACATATCCACCAGATATTTGAAGGACGTCTCCTGCTTTTAATTTAAAGTCATGCCAGGATGTAAACTGTGCTTTACCAGTTTCATCAGCAAGGGTTCCAGAAAATATTTTCTTTAGGTTACCATCAATTTCAGCCTCACGTTGATTAACTTCAAGTATTCTACTGGTAACATCAACAGTTCCAATTCCAGAGCGTAAATCCTTTATTTTTACAGCTCTTGGTTCAAATGCACTTTCAGGTAGTTTATCCTTATCAGTTTTTTCGATTACAACACGATCACCAAGGTTCAACTGTACATTACCTTGCCATTCTCTAGTATAAGCATTAGATATCTCGACAGTATCCCCTTTTTCAAAATTAAAATCACTAGTCCAAGCAGTAAAAGGAATAGTACCACTTTCATCACCTAAAATACCATAGAATATTTTACGAGTATCACCTTTGACGGTAATTTCTTTTGGATTAACTGAAATTATATGACAGAGTAACTTTACACTTCGTTCATTTGGTAGTAAATCTGAAATAAGTTTCCGGTCAGATGATTGTTGAGATGCAGTTATTACAGCACCACCACCAAATTTTTTAATTAATGTCTGCTTGGCTTGATCAATAGGAACTCCGTACTCAATAAATTTTGTAAGTTCCTTTTCAAGCTCTTCTCGAGTGACCTCTTTCTCTGAATCATCCTTTAGAGCATTTAAAATATCATCAATATGAGACCCAAGATCCTCACTCATGAATTGAACCTCCCATTAAATGGATATAATATTTAATATTTCAATCTATCCTTATTTTTGTTCAAATAAATTTATCAATAAATAAAAAACAAGTTTGTTATTAGAATGATTGGTGAGTATCCTCCTAGTAATCAATTATTTACTTAATTTTTTATAAACAATTTCTACTATTTCTTTTGCTTTTTTATTACTATTTTTCTTGATTGTCTCAAGTTCTTTTGAGATTTTATTAACAAAATCTTCATGCTTAATTGAACCTAAATTAATCTCAACATTAAGAATAGCAGATTGTACACCAGCATTAGCCATTAAAGCAGAAACTGCTGAATCAGTAATTGAGTTCTGATTTCCTTTTTCTGCAGCAATCAATGCAACATCAAGGATTTTTTCACAAGTCCTTGCTGTTTTTAGAGGAATCTTTGCTGCAGTTTTATATCCCTCTTGAATAGCCTTGCTTCTTTTATTTTTTTGTTCTTCTGTTTCCTTAGGCATTTTAAAAGCTTTCATTACATCGTTAAAGGCTTCTGTATCCTCATCAATAAGTTTTATAAGCTCTTTTCTTAATTGTTCACTTTTCTTCAGAGTATCCTTAATTTCACTCTGAACATCAGCATACTTTTCTTTTCCAATTGTAAGATTGCATACCATAGAGGATAACGCTGCACCAAGACTACCTGCAAGAGCTGCAACACTTCCACCACCAGGTGCTGGAGAATTGGATGCCAGTTCAGATAGAAAATTATTAACTTTCATTGAAACTAGGTGCCCTTCTTCTTCGACTATATATTCAATTACTTTCTCTTCAGGTTTAAATGGATAAAGTTCGGAAAGTCCGAGTTTTTCTATTGCATGAGCAACTAAGTCTTCCTCATCTGTAAATTTTAAATTATTCTTATTAGAATAGAATTTACCTGCTAACACCAATGATTCTTTTGGAACTAAGCCAACAATTTCACTACCCGTTGCTTTAGCACCTAGCTTTCCAGCCTCTTCTTGAACTGCTTCAAAAACATCATGAAGATTTACCTCACGGTAATTTAGTAAATTCATAGAAACTTGAGCAATATTTTCATCATACATCATACCCCCAGCTTGAACCCCTTTGAATCTACCAGGAATTCGCTCAGGTTTACCGTCAGCTCCAATTATCTTATTTCCATCATTATCCTTTTTAATTATTCCACTTGTTCTAATTTTTCCAGAAATTTTTGACGCAATTGACTTATCACTTGTGTTAAGATTAATATTATATGCTAAAAGAATATCTCTACAACCTGTTGCTGTAGCACCACTTTTTGGAACAAAAATTGGTTTCCCAAAATCAGGTTTAAACGATGGATCTTTAAATTTCTCTTCAAGTGCTTCGTATTCGCCTTTTCTAATATCTGGAAGTCTTACTCTTTCAGGTTTAGCCGCTGATTTAGCATAAAGAAATACTGGAACTCCTAATTCTTTTGCCATTCGTTCTCCAAATTTTTTAGAAAGTTCTATACAATCCTCTTCTGTAACACCTTTTATTGGAATAAATGGACAAACATCGAGGGCTCCCATTCTTGCATGTTCTCCTTTGTGTTTTGCCATATCAATAAGTGCAATTCCAATTTTTGCGGCTCTTATTGCTGCTTCTAAAACTGTTTCCGGTTCTCCAACAAAAGTGTAAACAGTTCTATTAAAATCAGCACCAGGATCTACATCAAGTAATTTTACTCCATCAACAGATTCAACAGCGGCAGATATTGCATTAATAATGGTTTTATCCTTACCTTCGCTAAAGTTTGGTACACATTCAATTATCTTTTCCATTTTTGGCACCGAAACCCTTAATCTAGGTTCTTCTTTTAACTGTTTGGGAAATAGATATGTATACTGTGGACATTCTAATAAAAAATGCAAATGAACTTGTTACAATAAAGGGTGAAAATAAACCTAGAACAAAAAAAGAAATCAGTAATCTCTCAATAATAAATTCTGGATCAATTGCAATCAAAGATGGAAATATTATAGAAATTGGAAAAAACCTAAAATACAAGGCTGAAAAAATAATCGATGCTAAAGGAAAAACTGTGATGCCTGGTTTTATAGATCCGCATACTCATCTTGTTTTTGCCGGTTCTAGAGAATTTGAGCTTGACTGGAAACTTAAGGGTCTAACATATATGCAGATTTTAAAAAAAGGAGGCGGAATCACTTACACAGTAAATGAAACCAGAAAGGCATCTGACAACAGGTTAATAACTGAAAGTAAAAAACGCCTTGACACAATGCTTCGACATGGTACCACTACCTGTGAGGCAAAAAGTGGATATGGATTAAATTTGGAAACAGAACTAAAAATATTAAAAACACAGAAGAAACTAAACAATACACATCCTGTTGATATTGTCTCAACCTTTTTAGGTGCTCATGCAGTTCCTAAAGGATTTAAAACTGAGGAATATGTTGATATTGTCATCCAAAATATGCTTCCAAAAATTAATGATTTAGCAGAATATTGTGATGTATTCTGTGAAAAAGGAGTTTTTACACCAGATCAATCCAAAAGAATTTTGGAAGCTGGAAAAACACATGGACTTACTCCAAAAATCCATGCTGATGAAATTGTAGATACTGGTGGTGCAGCTCTTTCAGCAAAGGTAGGTGCAATTTCTGCTGATCATCTTCTAATGTCTAATGATAGAGGTTTAAAAGAGATGGCAAAAAAAGGTATTATTGGAGTATTGCTGCCTGGAACTCCTTATTCACTAATGATGAAAGATTATGTCATTAGCTCTCGCAAGTGATCTTAATCCAAATTGTTGGATTGAAAACATGCAATTTATAATTCAATTAGCATGCCTTAATATGAAAATGACTCCCGCAGAGGCAATTACCGCTGCAACCTTTAATGCTGCATGCGCAATAGGTTTAAATGATGAAATTGGTAGCCTAGAAAAAGGAAAACAAGCAGATATTATAATTCTTGATATTCCAAATCATAAGTTTTTAACATATCACTATGGAACAAATCTTGTCGACACTGTGATAAAAAAAGGAATTTTGGTATAACCAAATTTAAATATAGATATTACTCTATATGAGAAAAGGATGGGTACAAAAAAAAAGCATA
>WOR8_10007813_pt1 | contig 13973 bp, 12 predicted proteins | sample DeeMarSeWOR38_10_FD_19890 | JGI IMG/M metagenome (IMG submission 19890) | reverse complement strand
CATCCCTTCCCACACTGTTGATAAAAGATAGATTAAACAAGCATTTAAGTGTCTTTTTCGCAGTTGTATATGTATATGGTTGTGCACATCATATCCTATCTACATTTAACCATAAAAAAATCAATAGGAATTGCTTAATTGTATTCATCCCAGCTCTTAACCTCAATGTTATCCGAAGAAATCCTAGATATCGACTCAACAAATCGCTTAGCAAGTTGTAAATTTGTAATCAAAGGAACATCAAAATCAACAGCTTTTCTCCTTATAAGATAGTCGTTGTCTAGTTCCTCTTTATCAATGTTTTTAGGTATATTTATAACGAGATCAATTTTTTTATCAGCAATATAAGAAAGTGTATTCGGCTCCTTTTTATCAAGTGGCCAATTTAAAATATCTGCTTTAAGTCCATTTTCCTTTAGAAAATCAGCTGTTCCCTTTGTTGCATAAAACTGAAATCCCATTTGACTAAGTTTCTTGGTACTTTCTAAAAATTCCATTTTACTTTCAACTGGACCAGTTGAAAGCAGAATTGTTTTTTGTGGAAGTCTAAATCCAACAGATATCATACTATTGATAAATGCTTCATTGAAATCATCTCCCAAACAGGCAACCTCACCCGTGGATGACATTTCCACACCTAGAACAGGGTCAGATCCTTTTAATCTTGTAAAAGAAAATTGTGGAGCCTTTATACCAACATAATCAAGGTCAAAAGAAGACTTATCAATATTTTCTACCTTTTTACTCATTATAATTTTTGTTGCCAAATCAACAAAATTAATCTTAAAAACCTTTGAAGCAAAGGGAAAACTTCTAGATGCGCGAAGGTTGCATTCAATTACCTTTACATCATTGTCCTTTGCAATGAACTGAATGTTGAAGGGGCCAGTGATTTTCAATGATTTAGCAATCTTTTTTGCAATAATTTTTATTCTTCTCATTGTCTCAAGATATGTTCTCTGAGGAGGAAGAACCATTGTTGCATCTCCTGAATGTACACCGGCATTTTCTACGTGTTCAGATATTGCATAACAAAAAAGAGTACCTTTTTTTGCAACAGCATCAATTTCAATTTCTTTAGCACCAGTGATAAACTTACTGATTACAACAGGGTGCTCCTTATTTATTTCAGATGCCTTTCTAAGATATTTCTTTAACTCAGATTTACTCAAAGCAATACTCATAGCAGCTCCCGATAATACGTAGCTTGGTCTAACAAGAACAGGATATCCTACCTTCTCTGCAAACTTTTCAGCATCCTCAATTCTGCTTAATTCCTTCCATTCAGGTTGATCAATGTCGAGTTCATCAAGTAATTTAGAAAACTTATGTCTATCCTCAGCATTATCAATATTTAATGGAGAAGTACCAAGAATTTTAACATTTGAATTATGCAATGGTAATGCCAGGTTATTTGGAATCTGACCACCCATTGAGACAATAACACCAATAGGGGTTTCTTTATCAACGATATCAAGAATTCTTTCATATGAAAGTTCATCAAAATAGAGTTTATCACAGATATCATAATCAGTACTTACAGTTTCAGGATTGCAATTAATCATAATTGTTCGATATTTTAGATTCTTAAGAGATGATATAGAATTGACACAGCACCAGTCAAACTCAACAGAAGAGCCGATTCTATAAGCACCTCCACCTAAAACAATTACTTGGTTTTTTTGTTTAAAAATTATATCATCGGCACATCCATTATATGTAAGATATAGATAGTTTGTTTTTGCAGGATACTCTGCTGCAAGAGTATCAATTTGTTTTACATAAGGAATAATTCCTAATTTCTTTCTTTTATTTCTTATATCATGCTCTTTACAGTTTGTTAACAATGCAATTTGTATATCTGAAAAACCTCTTTTTTTAGCCTCTTTTAAAAGATTTGGTTTAAGATTCTTAAAACTACATTTATTTAATTTTTCCTCAATTTCTACTATGTTTTTTATCTTATGAAGAAACCAACAATCCACTTTTGTAATTTCATTTATTTTTTCGATAGAAAAGCCTTTTTTAATTGCTTCAGCTATTGCAAACATCCTTTTGTCTGTTGGCACTTTTAGTTCTTTTTCAATATTATCAAATGTTAAATCATTACAAACTAGACCATTCATTTGAACATCAAGCATTCTTATTGCCTTTTGTAATGCTTCTTCATAAGTTCTGGCAATAGCCATAACCTCTCCAACTGATTTCATTTCAGAACCAATACTGGAACTTACCTTTCTGAATTTCTGCAAATCCCATCTAGGATACTTAAGAACCACATAGTCAAGAGCTGGTTCAAAACATGCAGATGTTTCTTTTGTAATGATGTTTTCAATCTCCGTTAGGCTATAACCTAATGCAAGCTTTGATGCAATGAACGCCAAAGGATATCCAGTTGCCTTGGAAGCTAGTGCAGAGCTTCTACTAAGTCTTGCATTAACCTCAATAATTCTATAATCCTCTGATTTTGGGTCAAGTGCGAACTGAATATTACATTCACCAATGACATTTAGATGTCTAATAACCTTAATTGCAATAGATCTTAACTTGAAATTTTCAGAAGAAGTAAGTGTTTGAACGGGGGCAACAACAATACTTTCGCCTGTGTGAATTCCCATGGGATCAAAATTTTCCATAGAACAAACTACTATGCAATTATTATAATCGTCTCTTACGACCTCATACTCAAGTTCCTTCCAACCGTCCAGATATTCTTCAATTAAAATCTGACTTGTATAAGAAAAAGCTTTCTTTGTAAGCTCAATTAATTGTTTTTTATTTTTAGCAACGCCAGAACCCAAACCACCTAGTGCATATGCTATCCTACACATCACTGGATAACCGATTTTTTTTGCAGTATTTACAGCTTCTTCAACACTTGAGACTGCCTTTGATGTTGGTACTTTCAGACCTATCTCCTTAATCTTTTTTACAAAAATATCTCTATCCTCAGTGCTCAGGATTGATTCTATTGGCGTTCCAAGAACTTGTACATTGTATTTCTTCAAAATCCCTTTTTTAGCTAAATCAACCCCTACATTTAATGCAGTTTGACCGCCAAAACCAAGAAGTATACCATCAGGTTTCTCCTTTTTAATCACCTTTTTTACAAAAAATGTGTCAATCGGTAAGAAATATACCTTATCAGCAAGATAATCAGAGGTTTGAATTGTAGCAATATTTGGATTAATAAGTATTGTTTTTATACCTTCCTCCTTCAATGCCTTAATTGCTTGACTACCTGAATAATCAAATTCTCCTGCTTGACCAATTTTTATCGCACCTGAACCTAGAATAAGGATTTTTTTAACCTTTCTTATACTTCTATTTATCATTTAATCGACCGTACAAACATATCAAATAAAAATTCTGTATCATCTGGACCAGGAGATGCTTCAGGATGAAACTGTGTTCCAAAAAAGGGTTTTGAGATATGAATAATTCCCTCATTTGTACCATCATTATTATTATAAAACCATTCTCGCCAATCCTCAGGTAGGGTTTCTGAATCCACTGCATAGCCATGATTTTGAGATGTTATGTAGCATCTTTTTGTTCCACTCTCGATACATGGTTGATTATGACCTCTATGTCCATATTTCAACTTGTAGGTATTTGCACCTGTTGCAAGTGCTAAAATTTGAGATCCTAGACAAATCCCCAAAATTGGAATATTATTTTGTAGAGCTTCTTTTACATTCTTTATTGTTTGACGACATTTTTTAGGATCTCCAGGTCCATTTGATATAATTATTCCATCTGCATCTTCACTTAAAAAGTCATAATCCCATGGAACTCTCATAACTGTAAAATTTCTTCTAAGAAATGCTCTAATAATGTTATTTTTCGCTCCACAATCGACCAGGATTATTTTCTTTCTTCCTTTTTTATACAGAATAGGTTCTTTTATGCTGACCTCTTCCATTAAATTTTTTCTGTTCGGATTTACTAGTTGTATTTTTTTATTGTTGCAAATGACTTTTCCTAGCATTGTCCCTTTCTTACGAAGTTTTTTAGTAAGTTCCCTTGTATCTATACCATATATTCCAGGAATATCATGTTCTTTTAACCATGTAGATAATGATTTTTTTGCATTCCAATGGGAGTATCTTTCAGAATAATCAGCTATAATTATTCCTTTTACTTGGATTCTCTCTGATTCAAAATATTTCAATAGATTGTCTTCATATTCATATCCTGGAACTCCATAATTACCAATCAATGGATAAGTAAAAACTAAAATTTGTCCTCTATAAGACGGATCAGTTAAACTCTCAGGATAACCAACCATACCAGTATTGAATACAACTTCACCTGATACTGATATTTTTGACCCAAAAGAGTATCCTGGAAAAACAGATCCATCCTCAAGAACCATCTCTGATTTAGGATTAGAATTAAACATCTAATATAGTCCCCTCTACCAAGTTTGTAAATCTATTTAAAAAAAAGGTAACACAAAGATGCCTAAAATATCTTTCCAATTTTTACAATTTTAATTTCAGGTAAGAGTTGTAACACAACATTTAATAATAAAATTTTAGGAAATATATTATTAAAGATATAAGACCAGCGGGTATTATGAGTATCAGAACGAGAAAGATTGATGCAATTATCATAATTGCTATGATTGTTATAGCTGGCTTTATTTTTTACAGACTTGGTTATATTTTTGATTCTGATGGTCCAGATATCCCTGATATACAATTTAAAAAGGATGATTCAGAAAAGACTCTCACTGTGATTTCACTGTCTGATCAGGTAATATGGAAAGATATTGAAATTAATGGAGATTGTGACACCTCACTTCTGGGAAGATATATTTTAGAAGGAGATATAATCACACAATGTGAGGGAACAATAACAATTAGACATATTCCAACAGATACGATTCTATCTACCTGGAAATTTTCAGCAATAGAGAATCTACCTTACTCTATGGTAACTGGTAACTTGAGAGATGTTTCTCCTCAAGATGAAGGAGCACATTTCAATAAAATCTCAAATACGAGAGAATGGTGGTACTACACAGTAGTGTTTGATGATGATAGCGAACTACCTGGTTGGACTGCAATGATTGGCTTCTGTCATATGGCATGGGGAGATTTAAGACTCACATTAAAACCAGATATCTTGATTGTAACACTTCACAGCCCTGATGGCCAAGAATTTGGAGGAATGATAAACAAAAAGCGTGGCGGAATACTTGGTCTTGGAATTCTAGGTCAATCTGGTCTTGATGCATCAACACCTGGTGTTGATTTGAAATTTGAAGATTCATGGGCTAAAGGAGAAGCACCTATTTGGCATGTTCATGCAGAAGATAATGAAATTGACAAGGAAAATGATATAGTAATTGACTTTGATTATTTTTCACCCTCGTCACCTTTATGGATATACAGCAACAGGTTAATTGACAAAGGAGAAGGAAGACTTGCCACATACATGTTTACAGGTTGTGAAGTATCCGGTACTATAAAATTGAATGGACAAGAATTTGAAGTATCTGGCATCGGACATCATGAGCATTCTTGGTCACCTGGATTTATAAAATGGATTGTCAAGGGCTGGGATTGTTGCCATATGAGACTAGAAAATGGTTGGAACATATATTACAACAAATATTATTTTAGAAACCAAATTGTGGATGCAAGAACTACAAGAATAAATCCCGTCTCTTCACTTGTCATTACAACAGATCAAGGAGAAACTGTCACGCTTTTAGAAGACCTTGATATTACAGTTAGAAAATCTGATAGAATATTTTTACTTCTAAAAATGCCGTCTGAGATAAATATCAGGGCAAAACCAAATATTCTTTCTCAGATATTACTTAAAAAGTACAATATCAGGCTTGATATTGACATTGAAGCAGATAACACTTATGAAAAGATATGGAAATTTCCTACATATGTAGGAATGAAAATAGGAAAAAGCACAATAGATGGAAAGATCACATGGAATGATGAAGATGGAAGTCATAAACTAGAACTAATTGGTCTTGGTAACACCTGGTTTATGAGAAATTTTTAATTATTTGATTTCAACAACACCTTCATCAGCATTCAGTATAATTTTGTCACCATCTTTTATTTTTTCAATTTCTATTTTATCAACACAAGGAATTCCTGCAAGAATAACTCCTGTTGCAACAATTGTTTCAGTCTCCTTGTTTATTATTCCTGCTGGTGCTACATTATTTTTTTTAAGACCATATATTACATAAGAACCAACAGTTGAACCCTTCCCACAAGGAAAGACCAAAATTTTTCCTGTTACAGACTTTCCCTCTAGTGGATGACCTTTGTCAATTACAATTCCAGTGTTTATGTCGATTCCGCCATAAAATCCGATTGGTTCAGTAGTAACTATTGCCTTGCCTTCTGCTTTTCCTGGTGAGATAGTTCTTCCTTTCATAATTGCCCCTCCACCAAATCATCAATATTTGAAAAACACACCTCTTGTTTACAAAAACCAGGTAAATAATTTGCTGCCTTTCCTGAGTTTACACCAGTTGTCTTGTATCCCATCTTCTCAATTGGGGAAACTACCATACATGTATCAGCAACAATACTTCCACCTGCTTTTGCAATTATTTCATTATATCCCATTCTTTCTGCTGCTTCTTTTACCATTCTTGAGGTGCATATCCAAACAGGTTTTTTCAAATGTTTTCCATCAAGCTTTTCAGCAATAGTTGAAATCTCGCGAAGCGATGCATGTGGACAGCCAAATATTACTATATCAGGAGCTTTTCCAGTGTTCAGTTTTTCATAGGTTTCTTTAATTTCAGCTTTTCCAATTGAGATTTCCTCAAGAGAGTCTTTTTTTACAATGTCTGCTTCTGGAGTAAGTCCTTCAATATGATAAAGTGCAACAGCACCTGATGCGGCCATTGCAGCGCCAAGTGCCTTTAATTGATCTGTATTTGCATCTTTTATTCCAGTAAAATATGGAATTTTATTTTTAACTTGTTTTCCGACATACCACCCAAGTGCACCAAAATCTGAATTATATGATAAATCGACATCAACCTTTACTTTTACAGTTGGTTGCCTGTTTTCCCATAGATGAAGTCCATAATTTGGTGTAACTCCACAAATTGCTGCAGCAAGTGCTGATGGACCTCCCTCTCTATTTGTCCTTGCACCGATGACAGAATTTGAAAAGGACACTGCTGAAGATTCTGACCAAGCGATATGTTCCCTGAAACGTGGAAGGTTTCCTGCAAGATATGGCGTGCATGTAGAAGTAATCACAATTCCCATTTGTTTAAATGCATTCATAATTCTAAGCTGATTTTTTGCAAAGTCCTCAGGAAATCCAAGAGCCTTCCAGTTTTCAAGGTCCATTCCTGCTGGATTAAGATAAGTAAGAACCTTTACTTTTGCGCCTTTTGAAGCAATGTCTTCTAAAAACTCAGTTCCAGGGTTACCAATTGATTTATAGGATACTCCTGCAACTTGAACTGAACCCACTGGAATCATTTTATCTGCATTGTAGATTTCACCAAGTCTTACAAGTAGTCTAAAAAGTCTCTCCATTACTTCGCCTTTTTCACCATCAAGTATATTTTCTTGCTCATTTGTTAGATGCATTTTATCAATTCCTTACAATTTTTTACCAATTTATTAATTTCTTCTTTAGTAGCATTATCAACATGCACCCCTCCAACTGCAACAACCTTTTTATTGTATTTTTTACATGCTGCTTCTGCAATAGGAGTAAGTACTATATCATCATAATGACCCTCTAACCTGGTAGACTGAGTCTTTTTACCAGGTTCACAAATTGCAACACCACCTATATGTGAGCGTTCTCCTCCTCCTAAAATGTAAATGAGGTCGTCTCCATTCCTTATTTCTTTAATAAAAACCTTGTATTTTCCCTCACCTGAGGTAATCATTTGAATCAACTTCTCTATATTTTACAACCTCATACTTGCTTTTATCGACATCAGCAGGTATTGTTGCATCAAAACCGGTCTTTGTAGTTAGTGTCTTTTTACCAGGTTCATGTTTTCCAGAAGGATCAAGAGAGCTACCAGGTTGATCGGGTTTTACAATCATATCCTTATCTGCTTGAAATCTAGTAGCCATTGCCCATTCAACAGCATCAGGATTGAAAATATCAACATCCTCATCCACAATTGTAACGTGTTTCATGCTTTTATGGCCGTTAAAAGCAGCTTCAATTGCCTTTTTACCGTCATCTGGGTTTTTCTTTTTTATTTGAACAATACTATGAAGCCATGAGCCTCCGCCCATTGTAACATACACATTTTTACATTCAACAACCTTGCTTACTTCATCAAAAATTGTAGGTTCCTTGGGCATTCCCATAAGAAGCTTATGTTCAAATTTTCCAGGTAGCAAAGCTTGATAGATAGCATCCTTTCTATGGGTTATACAATCAACAACAAATACAGGTTCCTGTCTTTCAAAATCCCGGGTTTCAGTGAGATCGACAAATGGTCCTTCACGGTCAAGGTCTCTTGTAAGTCTTCCTTCAATTACAAACTCAGATTCAGCTGGAACTTCAAGGTTCTTTGTAACACATTTTACAAGGTCTGTTTTCCCAAGGGTATTTGCAATGCTAAACTCATCAATACCAGATGGTGGGCCAAGTGATGCAGCAATCATAACAGGAACAGAATTTCCGATACATACTGCCATCTCAAGGTCTCCATCAATCTTATCATAGGTTGTACGAGTCTGCCTTTTTTGAATAAGACGTGCAGTAAATTTGTTTTTTCCGATTTCCATTAAACGATGGTAAGATACATTTCTACCAGAATCAGGATCCTTAATTGTTGCAACTGTAGCTGTTGCATATCTTCCACCATCACCATCAAGGTGATATAACAGAGGGAGTTTACTTATGTCAGGATCTTTAATTACAACATCCTGACAGGGAGCATTTTCAACAAATGCTGGTTCTGTAGGATTTCTAAGGGCATCAACAAGTTTAGATAAAAGCCTGTCTTTAGTTGTACCAAGGCCATCTGCTATTATATCACGGTTAGATGTGATTCCTGCGAAAATCGGAAAAGAATAATTTTTAACATTATCAAAAATTACAGGTTTTTCTCTAAGAGAATATATTACATCTGCAATCTCATTTTTTACTGATACTTCTTTATCTATTCTAACAAGTTTATCCTCATTTTCAAGTTTTGTAAGAAAATCTCGAAGATTCATAATTATTACCTCTCTCTAGATGCACCAATAACAGTCGTTAGGGTTTGGAAACCTTCTTTTTCAATTGCATTTGCAACTTCTTCCTGAAGGTTTTTATCAGGAGTAAGTGCAATGATGTTTCCACCAAGTCCTCCACCAGTAAGCTTTGCACCTATTGCTCCTTGATCACGAGCAAGTTTAACAAGAAAATCAAGTTCTCTAGAAGAAACCTCAATATTTTGGAGAAGTTTATGACTTTCATTCATAAGTTTTCCAAGCTCTTTATGATCCTCATTTTTAAGAGCATTTCTTGCAAGATAAGCAATGTTTTCTGCTCTGTCAAATATTTCTTTGTATTTTTCAGGATTTTTTTCTCTTCGTTCACGTACACCTGCCACCGCGGCTGCGGTATTTGCTACCTTTCCAGTGTTTCCCATAACAATTTCAATAGGAGCTGGGATTGTGATCTTCTCCATTACTGTGTTTTCACCTCTTTCAAACCATATAAGACCGCCGAAAGTAGAAGCTGTGTTATCTATACCAGAAGGACTTCCATGATAACCTTTTTCTCCTTCATATGCAACTTCATTAATCTCTTCGTCTGAAAGATCAAGATTAAAATGGTCAGAAAGAGCCCTAGCAATAGCAACACAAGAGGCAGCACTAGCACCAATTCCACTTGCACAATATAGTGTTCCATCTAGAGTAATTTCTATTCCATTTTTTGACAAATCGATATCCATTTTTTTCAAAATTCTGTTAATAGAGTCTTTTTGCTGTTCAATTTTATCTTCCTTGTAGTTTGGAGTTGCTTTTCTATCGTCTATAAGGGTCCAACCAGATTTTTCGATTGGATTTACCTTTGCAACTGTATATTTACCTATCGCAGAAACTATAGCTGGTACTCCATATACCTCATTAAATAAAATAGCCTTACCAAAACCAATGCCCTCGCCCGACATTTACATCACATAATGTTTCACAGTTCATTCAGGATGAAATACCATAATTATTATATCTTTTTATTAATTGTGGTAAAACAAATATATATTAGAAAATTATTTAATTCCTAAGTAAATTAATAATTGTTAATCAGGATGAAGAAAAACGATGAATAAAGATAGAAATATTGAAAAAAATTGTCCGATGTTAAAATATTCATTTAAGATGAAATTTAACATTTCTAAGAGTAATTACTTCTGGAAAGCAGTTGATTTTGTTGCTTGCAAAGTAAAAAGATTTGCAACATTATATGAAAATACCATTTCAAAGGAATATAAAAGAGAAGGTGAACTATTTAAAATTTCAGAATCAAAAAACATTTTACATATAGGATGTGGGTCATATCCAGTAACAGCAATAACCCTTGCTAGATTGAATGGCAGTAAGGTTTTAGGAATAGACAAAGATGCAAAGGCAATTAAAATGGCTACTAATGTAATAAACAAAAATAATTTACAGGATAAAATATCCTTTGATATCGGAGATGGAAGAAGTTATCCTGTAGAAAGATTTGATACAATTATAATATCTAGCTGTTCAGTTCCAAAAATAGATATTTTAAAACATATTTTTAAAACAGCAAAAATAAATTGTAAGATAATAGTCCGAGAAATAAATGGAGCAAGCGACTTAGTTGCCGATTGTATTAATCTACATAAAAACATAGAAATTATTAAAAGAATAGGAAATCACCCATTTCCTACATCTAAATGGGAATCATTTTGTTTGATTAAAAATAGTTAATCATTTTGATAAAATCTTTTTAAAATCAGCTACATCAGTCTTTCCTGTCTCAGTTAAAGAAACCAAGAAACCAACAAAACCTAGGAAAAGATCAGTTAAAATAAATCCTATAAGAGTAAAAACCAGAATGACTTCCTCGTCAGTTCCAAACATTCTTGAAAAAATTATAATTGAAGTAAGTTCACGAAAACCAATTCCTGCAAATGTTACAGGTATATATCCTGCAATATTTGCTACGGGGAAAATAAGTAAAAAGCTTAGATAGGGAATACTTGCTCCCAATGCATATACAATTATGTACTCTTGAGAAAAGATTATTACCCAAGTAATTAAACCTAGAATAAAAGGAATAAATAATCTTCTCATTTTTGGGAAATCCTTGTAAAATGTTTCAACAAATCTGAAGGAAGGATCTTTTAATTTCTTTGGTATTATACGCTTTACAACTACATTAAAAAAATTTTCTCCACGTTCTTTTTTTATAAAATAAAATAGTACAATTGCCTGTATGAAAATTATAATTCCAATTATTATTGGAAGTGTTTTTGTTATTTCCAGATCTGAAAATTCTATAATAATAATTAACAATCCAGCAGCAATCATTACATATATCGCAACCTGGCGAAGTATTACCTCGATAAAGGTATTTACAAAGAGTTTACCATAGGGCTCATCTGTCTTTTCCTTCATATATGGTACTCTCATGACCATTCCTAAAAATCCAGGTGTCCAACTACCATAGAAGTAGCCTATAAGAAAAATTTTTAATGATTGAAAAAAGGTAATATTTATGTTTTGTTCTTTCTGTATCATTCTCCAGTAATAATTTTGAATAAGAAGTCTTGGAATAGTAAGTGCTAAAGCAATAACAATATATATTGGATGTATCTGAAAGAATGCATCCTTTATCTTTTCAACATCTAAACTAAAAATAATTATTATTAGAACTATTATTCCTACAAGTGGTAGAAATTTTTTTACCTGTCTAAAAATTCCTCTTTTCAATTAAAGGGTGTAAACTTTCAACTTTATTTATTTTTATTTAAAAAAATTTAGTTTTATTTTGTATCATATCTCAAATAATTAATAAATCTTTATCTTATATCGCATTAAAATTCCAAAATCTATGATTCAAATGTTTTAAGTTAGGTGAAAGGAAATCTATGAATAAAACAAATATAGGCAAAAATAGTTCACTTCATAAGGTCGCAAAGGGATCCATAATTGTATATTTAGGTTCACTAATGAGTGCTTTTCTAATTTTTGCAGGAAGACTAACAATTATAAGATATTGGTCTCAAAGCGAATATGGGGTATTTTCCCTAGCACTTGTAATTATTACAATTATTTCCTTTATTGCTTCTCTAGGAATGGTTGAGGGAACTATAAGAAGTATTGCTTATACAAGAGGAAGAAAGGACTATAAAAAAATACCAGAACTAATTTCTTCTTCAGTAATTATTAGTATAATTTCAAGTATTTTGTTTGGAATCCTTATATTTTTCTTTTCTGAGTTTATTGCAATAAATTTCTTTAGTGATTCCTCTCTTATTGATCCCTTGAGGGTTTTTGCAATTGGTATACCTTTTCTTACTCTTATCGACATCCTGGTTTCAATTTTCAGAGGTTTTGGTCAAGTTAAACCAACAGTTTACTTTCAACATATTTTGATAAATCTACTTTTTCCGATATTTTTGTTTGTTGTAATCTTCTTTGATAAATCTGTAATTAACATATATTATTCATATGTTGTCTCTACAATTCTTGTTTCAATTCTTCTTTTAATCTATATTTATAGATATACATCTCCTAAAGAGGTGTTTTCTGTTAGTTCAGCTCTTAGTTCTACAGCAAAAAAGCTTGTTTCTTTTTCACTTCCTCTACTTGGTTCTACTATACTTTTCATGTTGGTATTATGGACAGATACTTTACTTCTTGGTGTTTTTAGAAGTTCTTCAGATGTGGGCCTCTATAATGCAGCAACTCCCTTAGCCCAATTTATATCCTTTCCATTCAGTATTTCCTTTGTTTCTAATTTTTTTTCTTTTTGCTGATACGATTGTTACTTCTCTTTTTGGACAGGAATATATCTTTTCTGCTAATGCACTCAGAATTCTTTCTTTAGGATATATGATCCATAATTTATCTGGATCGAATACATCTACATTAATCGGTATAGGTGAAAATCAATTCATTTTATATAGCACACTTGTCGTAGCAATCTTAAATATAATTCTAAATGTTATCTTGATTCCTATATGGGGTATAGAAGGCGCAGCAATAGCTACTGCTATAGCATTATTTTCGACAAATTTATTGAAATGTATTAAAATATATTCAAAGATTGGTGCATCACCTCTAAGTAGAAATCTAATAATTCCCTCAATTGCGTCTATTGGGATTATCCTTCTTGTCTATTTCCTTTTAAGAGACATAATCACAATTAACTTTTTTATTGTAATTTTGTTCTTATTGTTATATTATTTAATTTTTGCAGGAACAGTGCTATTTACAAGAAGTTTGGATAAAGAGGATTTAGATTTGCTTGAATCAATCGAGCAAAAAGCAGGGGTAAGGATAAGATTTATGGAAAAAATAATTTTAAAATTCTCAAAAAAATAAGTGATTATGTGAAAAGAAGTAATGTTAATGATTCTGAGGATGAAAAAAAATTACATTATGAAAATGTAAAAAATTATTTCAAAAAAAGTGCAGCAGACAAGTTCGGTTTTTATGAATTAAAAAGTGAAGAAAAACTAGAAAGGGAATTAAAAAAACGAAGCATGTGGAAGGTATATACATCTACTCTAAATGAAATTTTGAAGAGTGATTTAAATATTTCAAATGGGATTGATGTGGCCTGTGGAATGGGAAATTTTACAAGGGAACTATCAAAACATAAAAGATTTCAAAATATAATTGGAATAGATTTTCTAAAAGAGACATTCGATATTGCAATAAAAACAAAAAATAAATTTTTAAATACTTCCTTTTTTCAAGGAGACCTTCTAAATCTTCCATTTAAAGATAGTAGTTTTGAATTAACAG
>WOR8_10004242_pt1 | contig 13976 bp, 15 predicted proteins | sample DeeMarSeWOR38_10_FD_19890 | JGI IMG/M metagenome (IMG submission 19890) | reverse complement strand
GCCCGGGCGTGTTCCACCGGTACATCGGGCAGAATCCCATGCCCCAGATTGAAAATGTGGCCGGGGCCCGGCCCGAACTTCCGGAGCACCGAACGGGTTTCCTGCCGGATCGCCTCGGGGGATCCGTAGAGAAACGAGGGATCCAGGTTCCCCTGGAGCGCCACCTTCTCGCCGATCAGTGACCGAACATCGGCCAGATCCGCCGTCCAGTCGACCCCGACAACGTCTGCACCGATCTCTGCCAGATCCCTGAACGCATGGTTCGCCCCCTTCGAGAAGACGATGACGGGAACACCTGATCGGTCCATCGAGGAGATGATCTTGTGGAGATAGTCGAGCGAGAACTTCCGATAGTGATCGGGAGCGAGAACGCCGCCGAGTGTGTCGAATATCTGGACGGCATCGGCTCCCGCAGCAATTTGTGCCTCCAGAAACAACCGCACACCCAGGGTGAGTTTGTCCAGAAGTTTCATGAGCGTTTCCGGCTCATCGAGCATCATCTTCTTCGCGAAGCGGTAGTTCTTGCTCCCCCCCCCTTCCAGGACATACGTCGCAAGTGTCCAGGGAGAGCCCGCAAAGCCGATGAGCGGAACCCGTCCGGAGAGCGCCTTCTTCGTCAGTCCGAGCGCCTCCAGGACGTACCGAAGATCCCTCTCAGGGTCAGCCACCTTCAAGCGGTCAACATCCAGAGCGGTCCGGACCGGCTCCGGAAAAGAAGGTCCTCTGGATTCCTCCATGATCAGATGCATCCCCATCGCTTCCGGTACCACGAGGATATCCGAGAAGATGATGGCAGCATCCACGCCAACGATATCCACCGGCTGAATGGTGACCTCTGCCGCAATCTCGGGCGTCCTGCACATGGTGAGGAAGTCAGACCTTGCACGGACGGCCCGGTACTCGGGGAGGTAGCGTCCCGCCTGTCGCATCATCCAGACAGGAGTGCGGCTGACCGGCTCTCTCCGGCATGCTCTCAGGAACAGATCATTCTTCATGATGGGATTCAAAGAAGTTGTCGATCGCCTCAACCAGCCCCTCACCGGTCGATACAGCGGCCACGATGTCGGGGATGACGCCCAGTTCGATGAGCGCATCCTTAGTGGTGGGGCCGATGACCGCAACCTTCGCAAGCCTGCGGAGCTCAGCCGGAGGCAGATCGGACAGCACGGCCAAGAAATTCCTTGCTGAAGAGGGGCTCGCGAATGCGACGGCGTCGAATTTCCCCGCTCGCAACTCCTTGAGGATTCTCCCCCTGTCCGACGATACTGCCGGAACCGTCCTGTAGACGACCACCGGCTCGGGCATTGCACCCCGGGCCCGGAGAGCGGCCTCCAGCTCGCCGCGCGCAAGGTTCCCCCTCGGAAGAAGAATCCTCTTTCCCCTGAGCTCCTCCGCGGCAAGCATCTCGGAGAGTGAGGCTGACGTGAACTGCTCGGGAAGACCGAAAGCCTCCAGACCTCTCCTGTCGAGCGCCTCCTGCGTCTTCTCCCCGATGGACCAGATTCTCAACCCCTTGAGCTCCGCAGCACCTGATCCTCCCGCCTCAGCCCTCCGGCAGAAGAACTCCACCGCGTTCACGCTCGTGAAGACGATCCCGGAGTATCCCGCCAGGGAAGCCAGAGCGCGATCACACTCCTCCCACGAGGTTGGAGGAAGTATCTGGATCGTCGGGAAAACGACGGCCCGCCCCCGCCGGCGTTGGATCTCAGCAACCATCCCCGTGGCCCGTTCCCGCTGGCGGGTAAGGAGGATGGTCCTACCCTTGAGGCTCATGGTGCGATCCGGTCGCGCTGCGAATGTCTCGGAGGATCCGATCAGCCCCGGCCCGGAGGAGCGATTCGGCCAGCGCAAGCCCCAGCTGCTCAGCCTCTTCGGCTCTCCCCGTAGCACGGTCCCTGATCACGGTGGTGCCGTCAAGAGACCCCACGAGCGCATCGAGGGTGAGCCGGTCCCCGATGCCGTCTGTCTCCTCGACTCTCGCGTAGGCACCTATCGGAATCTGGCACCCACCCTCCAGCCGACGCAGCAGCGCTCGTTCGGCCGCCGTGGCACGTCGTGTCGGCTCGTGATTCAGTTCCGCCACGATGGCGCGGACCCGCGAGTCCTCTTCCCGGATCTCCACCGCCAGCGCCCCCTGCCCGACGGCAGGCAGAAAGAGCTCGGTGGGGAGCGTCTCTCCTGCTCTCCCGAGCAGTCCCAGGCGGACCACCCCCGCGTGCGCCAGCATCATGCCGGCCCAGTCCGATTCCTCCAGCTTTCTCATTCGCGTGTTCAGGTTGCCACGAATATCAACGAGCGAGAAGTCCTTCCTCAGGTTGAGGAGCTGGCACCTGCGTCGCAGACTCCCGGTCGCGATCCGTGCCCCGTCGGACTGCTCGAGCAGGCGGCCGAGTTCGTTTTCCGGGTGAGGAATGAAGACATCCCTGACATCCTCCCTCTCCGAGACAGCCCCGATGAGGAGTCCTTCAGGCAGCTGTGTCGGAAGATCCTTCAGGCTGTGGACGGCCAGGTCAATATCATCCCGCAGCAACGCCTGCTCAATCTCGCGTGTGAAAAGCCCCTTGTCTCCGATCTTCGAAAGGGGCGAATCGATGATCTTGTCGCCCGTCGTCCTGATGATTTCAACGGCGACCTCAAGATCGGGCCTCCTCGTGGCCAGCTCGTTCTTGATCCAGGTCGCCTGCCAGAGAGCCAGCTCGCTTCCCCGCGTGCCGATCCGGAGCCTCTCAGACGTCATGATCCTCCCCGCCGCCGCCTTTCATCCCGAAGAGCTCCCGAAGGGTCTCGACCCGCTGGAGTGTCTCCCGGTTGCCGGCACCGTTCTGCGCCGACTTCTTCAGGAGGGTGACGGGCCGGTGGAGGATCTTGTTCACGATACGCCGTGTCACGAGCTCCAGGAGATCCCGGTCAGCAGAGGCAAACCGGTTGATGTTCTTCTTCACCTCTTCCTGACGCATGGCCTCGATCGCGTTGCGGAATTCCTGGATGGTCGGGCCCACCTGAAGCGAATTGTACCACTCGAAATACGCGGCGACCTCCTCCTGGATGATGTCGTTGACCTTTGGCACCTCGGTTTGTCGCCGGGTGAGGTTCTTGTCGACAATGGCACTCAGGGAGTCGATGTCATAGAGGAAGACATTGTCGATCCTCTTGGAGGCCGGATCCACGTTCCGGGGGACTCCGATATCAATGATGAAGAGAGGATCGTTGGATCGCTGCTTCATGATCCTCTGGATCTCCTCCCGCCCGAGGATGTGCGTCGGGCTGTTGACAGAGGTGATGACAATGTCCACCGAAGGGAGGACCGCGGCGATCTCCTCGTACTCCACCACCGACCCGCCGAGGTCCGCCACGAGTGCTTCCGCCTTCGCACGCGTCCGGTTGGCAATCTTGAAATCCCCGATCCCCTTTCCCGACAGGTGCTTCAGCGTCAGCTCACCCGTTTCGCCGGCGCCCACGAGGAGTGCTGACCTCCTCGCGAGGTCCGCGAAGATCTTGCTCGCAAGCTCCACGGCAGCGTAGCTGACCGATACTGCCCCTTCACAGATTGACGTTTCCGATCGCGTCCTCTTCCCCACGTGGAGACTGGATTGCATCAGCCGGTGAGTCACCGGTCCGAGTGCGTCCGTATCGCGCGCAAGGTCGTAGGCGACCTTCACCTGATTGAGTATCTGGATATCTCCAAGCACCATCGAGTCTACTCCCGAAGCGACCCTGAAGATCTGCTCCACCGCATCCCCCCCGACCCTGCCGGTGAGATGCTCCGGCCCGACGGCGTCTCGGGCTGCCTTGAGCCCGATGAGAAAGTCCTTCACGACGCCCTCCCGCACCGCAGGATCCGCAATCATGCCGTAGAGTTCCGTCCGATTGCAGGTGGAGACGAGCACGCACTCTGAGAAGAACATCTCCCTCAGCCGTGGAAGGGCTTCACGAATCTCCTCGTCGGAGAACCACATCCTCTCGCGCAGCGCGACGGGCGCGGTGTGATGACTGATGCCAATCGAGAGAAGGTTCATCCTCATGGGCGCATCTTAGTGAAAACTATGAAAACGACTGAGGTAGAGATTGATGATGGTCATGGAGAGAAACATGAACCCGAACGCAACGAGGGAGAGAATGAGAGTCTTCCTGCCCTGCCACCCGAACCGCCTCTTCGCCGCCAATCCGAAGGCGTAGAGCAGCCAGATCACCATCGTCCCCACAAGCTTCGGATCAAGGTAGGAGAATTCCTCGAAGACCAGCGGAAGCCAGACCAGACCGATGACGATGCCGACGGTGAGCATGAAGAAGCCGAATACCTCCGCTTTGTGACTCATTGTCTCCAGCATTTCCAGATTGGGAAGCCTCGTGTAGACCACACCGAACCGTGACGACTTGATGTCGTGGTACAGCATGAGGTAGAGGAGCGCATAGACCGCCGAGAGGGAAATCGCCGTGTATCCGAGGAGCGCGCTCGAGACGTGGAATCCCAGGAGGAGACTGTGCAGGTATTCGGGAAGATCGACGATGTCTTTGATGAAGATCGATGAGATGAGCTGAAACAGGAACGCCAGCAGGAGTATGAACAAACCGGTGTTGCGCGTTCCGGTGCGCGCCTCGATGTAGACGTAGGCTATGGCAATGCACGCCGCCAGCACCGTCATGATCTCAAAGACCGACGTGATGGGCGGGTGGTCGAATGCTATCGTTCGAAAAACCAGGTAGAGAAGGTGAACAAGGATGGTGGTGATGAGAAGAGGGAACTTGAGGCGTTCCACTCTGGCACCGCCAACCCCCAAAAAAGAGACGGCATAGAGGAGAACCAGTCCGCCATAGAGCACGGGGAGAAGGAGCTGAAGGACGTCAATCGCCTGGTGAACACCCATACGAGAAGAGGTACTCCGAATGTCAGGACATCGATCTCAAAAAATATACAAACATCCCGCATAAGGCGAAAGGCCCTCGGAGCATCCGGCTCGTCAAGGTCCGGGACTCCCCTTCTGCCCTAGTCTTCCTCCAGCGTCATGAGATCTTTCGGCTCCTGACCCAGTGCCCGTGCTTTCAGCACCCGGCGCATGATCTTGCCGCTCCGCGTCTTGGGAAGTCCATCCACGAACTCGATCCGGTCAGGTTTCGCAATCGGACCCATCTCGTGCCCAACGTGGATCCGGAGCTCCTCGACGAGCTTCTCACTCGCTACGGCACCCTCCCTGAGGATAACAAACGCATGGATGGCATTTCCTTTCACCTCGTGGGGGAGTCCGATGGCAGCCGCTTCCGCCACGGAGGGATGGCTCACCAACGCACTCTCGATCTCCGCGGTGCCGAGCCGGTAGCCGGATACCTTGATGACATCATCCACCCTCCCGATCACCCAGTAGTACCCGTCTTCATCCCGCCGCGCGGAATCGCCTGTCAGGTACGCCCCGGGAAATCTGCTCCAGTACTGAGCGAGGTATCGATCGGGATCGTTGTAGATGGTCCTGAGCATCGAGGGCCAGGGCGTGGTTATGACGAGGAACCCCTCTTCGTTGGCCCCGACGGGCTTCCCCTCCTCGTTGAGAATCTCCATCCTCACTCCCGGGAATGGCTTTCCGCCCGAACCCGGCTTGAGGGGGACGGAAGGCATGGGGGTAATCATGAACATGCCGGTCTCGGTCTGCCACCACGTGTCCATGATGGGACACCTCCCGTTGCCGATCACCCTGTGATACCACTTCCAGGCTTCCGGATTGATCGGTTCGCCAACGGACCCCAGCAGACGCAACGATGAGAGGTCATGCCGGTTTGGCCAGGCCTCCCCGAAGCGCATGAGACCACGGATGGCTGTGGGGGCGGTGTAGAGAATATTAATCCCGTACCTCTCGATCATCTGCCACCACCGGTTGGGATACGGATAGGTGGGCGCACCCTCATACATGAACGATGTGGCTCCGTTGAGAAGAGGGCCGTAGACGATGTAGCTGTGGCCGGTGATCCAGCCGGGATCGGCAGCACACCAGTACCGGTCCTCCTCGTGAATGTCAAAGACGTACTTCAGTGTGGTGTACGTCCCGACCATGTATCCGCCGTGTGTATGGAGAATCGCCTTGGGCCTCCCCGTCGTTCCGGACGTATAGAGGAGAAAGAGAGGATCTTCGGCGTCCACAACCTCGATCGCACACTGGGTATTGGCGATCGGAAGGGTCATCAGGTCGTGATACCACATATCACGGCCGGGCTCCATGTGCACCTCCTGACCCGTTCTCTTGACCACCAGGACGCTCTCGACGGTCGCGGCGCGCTGGAGGGCTTCGTCAGCGATCTCCTTGAGAGGGACTACCCTGCCGCGCTGGTACGCTCCGTCGGCAACAATGAGGACCTTCGACTGGCTATCCTCCAGGCGTTCGTGCAGGGCCTCGACGGTGAACCCACCATAGACAACCGAATGGACCGCCCCTATGCGGGCGCAACCGAGCATCGCGATCACGAGTTCCGGTACGCGTCCCATGTAGATCGTGACCCTGTCACCCTTCTTGACCCCCACGCTACGAAGCACGTTCGCAAACTTACACGTCTCTCGCCGGAGCGCAAAGTAGGAAAGCGAGCGGAATTCCCCTTTCTCTCCCTCCCAGATCAAGGCAAGCTTGTTGCGCCGAGCGGTCTGCGTGTGTCGGTCCAGGCAGTTGTAGACGATATTCGTCTTCGCGTTGACAAACCACCTGAAGAACGGCTTCTTGCTGTCGTCCAGGACCTTGGTCCAAGGCTCGAACCAGTGAAGCTCAGCCGCTTCATTCGCCCAGAAGCCTTCCAGGTCCTTCTCCGCCCCGGTAGCCAGATCGTCCCACCGCTTCACCGTGGCTCGCGCCACGACCTCCTCAGACGGGTGGAAAATTTCTCCTGCGAGATCCTTGTCCGGCATGGTAGATTCCTTATATTGTCTGTGGAAATCCTGACTCGTGTTGCGCGAGATGCAGCAATGGAAATCGAAGCCTCGTTCGTCTGCGCGTTTTGCTTCCAGGTGAACGCCATAGCGGTCGATCCGACGGGTGGAGCACACCAGGAGTATGTGGAGGATTGTCAGATCTGTTGCCGGCCGAACACGCTGCAGATTACGGTCAGCCCGGAGCTTGACACCGCTGAGATTAACGCCGTCGCAGCCTGATGGTTATGGAGCCTGGAAGGAATAGGACTCCCGGTCACCCGTGAGCGAGAGCATCAGCTCGAACAGAAAGTGGCGATACTGGATATCGGTGATCACGCGATTCAGATGGTGTACGTGGGCGGGTCGGACTTCGTAGGAGGCCCTGAGAATGAGCTTCCAATCGTCGGTTGTTCCGCTGCCGAGCCCCACCATCGTGTCCACCTCTGAACGCTCGGCGACCTGAGAGAGCTCCCCGTGAATGCTCTCGGCGATCTTCTTCTGCTTTCCCAGTACCCTCTCCAGTGTCTTGATGTCCAGGCGGCCCGTCGGAGCAGGCCCCGATGAGTAGCTCTGACGTGCCCGCTCCCGCTCGCGGTGGGCTGACGGCGCCTCAGCCCGGAGAACCTGGGCCAGCTTTGCATCCAGCATGAAGGCACTGAGGGTCCACCAGGTTGTCGCCATGAGCTCGTCCACGGCATCACGGAGGTCTTCCATCCGCACATCCAGCTTGCTGAAGAGATCCCGGAGGCCGAGCGCCACGGTCCCGAAGGCGAAGGGGAGAACCACTCCGTGCCCCCTGAGCTCGTTGACGATCGTTTCGTGAAGGCCGCGCATCCGGATCGACTCCTGCTTGTTGAAGAGGAGCATCCCCGTTCTGCTCACGTTCATCGACCGTCCCGTCACCCTGCTGAGAAAGAAGCGCAAAGAACCCCGATCAAGCGCAAAGGTAAACTCACTGTTCTCAATCCCCTTCACCTCGAGCATGAAGGGCCTGGGCGCCGGCTTCTCCTCGAGTGGAACCGTGGTTACGCCGTGGAGGTAGAGGTAATCCTCTTCATCGAGATCGACTGGAATACGGGACTGATGCCTCTTGGCCAGTGGCACCTCATTCTCCTGCATTGGTTCAGTGGGTGGCCCCTGAGGGAGTTCCGCCGGGTCCAGAACAGAGGTCTCTTCCCCGTCTGTTGCGGCGGGCTGAGGGGTACTTGGAATCTCCCGGTGGAGACCGGGAGGTTGGATTTCATCTACCGTGGCACTCTCATCCGGTTCCGGTGATTCACGTTGCTCTTCTCTCCGCCTCTGGATGGCCTTCTCCAGCTCACTGACAAGGTCCCTCAACAGCAGATCATTGTTCTCCCCGTGCAGGTCACCCAGCATCTCCCGTATCTCTTCCCTCTGGGCGATGAGGACAAGAAGATCACCCAGAAGTGCCCGAGCATTGCGGTCATGTGAAGGATCGCTCACAAGCCCCCTCTCTACGCAACGTTTCCTCTCCCTGGCTAAGATACGTATTGACCCGCAAAACTACAAACAGAGAAGATCGTGCAATTGAGACCCGGAATCATTATTTTGGGTTTGGTGTCTATATTTACCTGACTCGTTGTCCCACGTTATGGCATCACATAGGTGAGCATCAGCGATCTCGCAAAGGCATCAGACAAGTCTCTGATCCAGGCCGCCCGGAAGGGTGACCAGAAGGCATTCGCAGCCCTTGTGCGACGGTATGAAGACACCGTCTTCAAATTCTCCTTCAAGGTCTGCAGAGAGCGGGCAAAGGCGGAGGAGACCCTGCAGGACACGTTCATCAATGTCTTTCGGAAACTCGATACCTTCGATGGGAAATCGAAATTCAGCACCTGGCTCTACACGATTGTCTCGAATAACTGCCTCATGAAGCGGAGACGGCGCAAGAGAGATGACCTGGAGGAATCCCTGGAAACCTTCGACAATCCCCCCGATGGCGGGCCCCAGAGCCGCCAGCAGCCAGCGCCGTGGGAGAAGACCCCCGACGAGGTCCTCCTCGACAAGGAGCTGCAGACTCTTCTTGACCGGGCCATACTGAAACTTCCGGTTGACTACCGATTGGTGTTCGTGCTCAGGGACGTGGAGGGCCGATCCACCCAGGAAACCGCCTCCATTCTCAAGATATCGGAAGAGGCCACCAAATCGCGATTGCGGCGGGCGAGGGCCTTTCTCCGGGACCAGCTGCATCCCTATATGGCAGCGCAAGGAGCATGACTGTGAACACATGCAGAGAGATCTACCGGCACATCTGCGAAAACCTCGATGAGGACCTCTCCTCACCGCGGTGCAGGCAAATCAGGAAGCACGTCGATGCCTGCCCTGACTGCCGGGCATACCTGGATTCTCTCAAGAAGACAGTCGCCCTGTACAGGGAACTCCCGGCGCCAGAGCTTACACGGTCCGCCCACGCGGAACTCCTGGAGACCATCCGGCTGGAGTTCTCAGCCGTGGAGAGCAAGAAGACCCGTCGCGGCGGCCCGAAGCGCACACCCTAACTTCACCGCTCCGACCCGATCGGTCGGCTCGCTGCATCACATGGAGAGAAAAGAGTAACCATCCACAGCCTGTGAGATCACCATGAAGCGCAATATGGGCACCATCGACAGAGCAATCCGAATCATCGCAGCACTCGTCCTTGCCTATCTCATTCTCAGCGGCACCGTGACCGGGATCGTCGCGATCCTCCTTGGAATCGCCGGGGCAGCGTTTCTCCTGACGAGCGCTCTCAGCCACTGCCCGTTGTACACTCCCCTGAACATGTCCACTCTCCGGAAACCCAAGGGAACCTCATGAGCACGCCCGCCGTTCCGAAGAAGAGGTACAAATCCTTTGCATACAGAACCTCCACCGTCTGGAAGAGCGACAGAACAGGAGCCCTTTCCTCCGAGGGGAAGCCGGGCCTCGACGTCGCCAGTCCGCCGGAGTTCAAGGGGGTGGCAGGCGTGTGGACGCCTGAGGACCTGTTCGTCGCCGCGATTGAGATCTGTCAGATGACGACGTTTCTTGCGTTCGCGGCACGGGCCAACGTGCAGCTGGTATCCTATGAGAGCGACGCAGACGGTCTCCTGGAGTTCGACGGGGACGGCTACCGGTTCACGAAGGTCACGGTGAAGCCGAAAATTACCGTGACCGGCGGAGTACGGCAAACGGAAGTCGAACGCATCGTGCACGAGGCCCACACACAGTGCCTTGTCGGCCGATCGGTACGCACGACGGTCGATGTCATTCCCGAGATCGTTCTGCAGTAGCCATGGAAGAGACCGCAAAGCATCCAGACGACGAAGCGCAGGAAGACCTCGTGAGGGAATTCTGCCAGGAGGCTGAGGCTCTCATCGGGTCGGCTCCCGATTACCCCTCGGCCGTTCAACTCAGGGACTCGCTGTGCCAGCGTTTCCAGATGAAATGTAAAAGCGGACTCGTCGTTCATGCCACGAAAGAGTACATGACGCAGATTATCCAACGCAGGTGGAGAGCCGGCGCCGGTGGAGCCGATAGAACGAACAACGAGCATTGAAGATCTCCTGCGAGACTATCCCGGGGCCGTGTCATTTATGGTTAACCACCGGCTCCCCTGTCTCGTGTGCGGTGAGCCCGTGTGGGGAACAGTCGAAGATGTTGCACGCGAGCGGGGCCTGACCGAAGCGGAGATCGACCGCCTCGTATTCACCATGAACGCTGAACTCCAACGGGACGCACGCCGATGAACATCTGGATCAAGAGAGCTCTCTTTGCCATCGCCGGAGGAGCGGCGGGGTTCGCCTACTACTACTTCATCGGGTGCACCGGCGGCGCTTGCCCGATCACCTCCAATCCCTACATCAGCACCGCATACGGGGCGCTCCTGGGCGCCGTTCTCACACTGAAGGAAAACCCCCGAAAACGTTGACGCTCCAGTCGTAGACCCGGCCTCAGCCGGGGCCACGCGACCCAGATCCACCCCCCCGCCACGGTATTTGAAATAATCCCCGCAAATCGGTACATTAGGTGGTTTTCCTGAGCGAACACGCCAATCCGTTCAACCACAAACCAAGGCCGAAACAGCCCCGCAGCAAGCCCCGACACCCCGAATGAAATGACCGGCACGAAGAAGAGCATCCTGTTTATCGGTGGTTCCATGAACCAGACCACCCAGATGCATCAGATTGCTGAGGAGCTCCCGGAATGCGACAACTGGTTCTCCCCAATTTACGTCGACGGGTTTCTCGAGGTCCTGCGCAAAGCCTACCTTCTCGAACCTACGGTCCTCGGACACAAACATTTCCACCGGTGCCTTGCCTATCTCAAGGACCATAAGCTCCAGATCGATCCCCGTGGGCTCGGCAGGCGATATGATCTCATTGTCCTGCCCTCGGATCTGGTTGTCCCGCGGAACATCAAGGGAAGCCGGATACTCCTCTTGCAGGAGGGTATGACCGACCCGGAGGGTTTCCGCTACTGGCTCATCAAGAAGCTTCCTTTTCTCCCCCGGTGGCTGACGAGCACCGCGGCAACCGGCCTGAGTAACATCTACGATGTGTTCTGCGTCGCGAGCGAAGGATACAGAGACCTCTTTATCCGCAAGGGCGTCAGGCCCGAGAAGATGATCGTCACCGGTATCCCCAACTTCGATAACTGCAAGCAATACCTGGTCAATGATTTTCCATACAGGAACTATGTGCTGGTCTGCACATCTGACACGCGGGAGACGTGGGGATTCGAGAACAGGAAGAAGACAATTCGCAACGCGGTGCGCATCGCACGCGGGAGACAGCTGGTTTTCAAACTCCATCCCAACGAGAAGGTCGAGCGCGCGACGAGAGAGATCAACAAGTACGCACCCGGAGCCATGGTCTTCCCGACCGGCAAGACCGAGGAGATGATCGCCAATTGTGACGTCTTGATCACCCGGTTTTCGAGTACGGTGTATGTCGGGCTCGCCCTCGGGAAGGAAGTCTACTCCGAGTTTGACGTCAACGAGCTCCGGCAGCTGACCCCCCTCCAGAACGCCTCGGCGGCAAGGAACATTGCGGCGGTCTGCCGCGAGCTCATCAATATCGGACCGCGTCGGGAGTCTCCCCTCAGCAGCAAACGGAAGCGTGTCCGCGGCTTCGCCAAAAGAAAAGCGTACGGGAAATACCTTCTCTCTCTGGTACAGACGTGAAGACTCTCGTCGTTGTACAGGCACGAACCGGATCCACCCGGTTGCCACACAAGGTGCTGATGCCTCTCGCAGGGGAACCGCTCCTGCGGCGGATGCTGGAGCGTGTGCAGGCTTCAACAACCCCCGACGCAATAACGGTCGCAACGACGACGGACAGGGGTGATGACCCGATCCGGGACCTCTGTCGGCAGATGGCCCTGGACTGCTTCAGCGGACATCCCACCGACCTCCTGGATCGTCACTACCGGGCGGCAAAACGTGCGATGGCAGACATCGTCGTGAAGATTCCCTCGGACTGTCCCCTGATCGACCCCGCGATCATCGACAGGGTGCTCACCTTCTTCGCTGAGAACCGGGACTCCTACGACTTCGTCAGCAACCTGCACCCGGCCACGTACCCCGACGGAAACGACGTTGAAGCGATGACCTTCCCATCACTGGAAACCGCATGGAAGGAGGCACGAAAGGATTTTGAACGCGAGCACACAACCCCCTTCATCTGGGAACAGCCTGATCGTTTCAGGATCGGGAACCTCGAGTGGGAGACGGGGCTGAACTACTCGATGAGCCATCGGTGGACCATCGACTTTCCTGAAGATTACGAATTCATCAAGGCGGTCTATGATGCGCTCTGGACCGATGAGAGACCGGTCTTCTCCCTCCAGGATGTCCTCCACCTCCTGGCGCAACGTCCCGACATTGTGTCGCTCAATTCCCGCTACGCAGGGGTCAACTGGTACAGGGACCATCTCGACAAACTGAAAACCGTGACGTCCGAAGAAACGAAGAGGTAACATTCCATGCCCAACACCGTGCGACTCGACCAGGACTACCCGGACATTACGCGCTCCAACGATCTCTACGCCAGGGCGACGGGGCTCATCCCGGCATACAGTCAGACTCTCGCCAAAGGGCCCGGACAGTACATCAAGGGGGTGGCTCCGAAGTACCTGCAGCGCGGGAAGGGATCGCACGTGTGGGATGTCGACGGCAACGAGTTCATCGACTTCAACATGGCTATCGGCCCTCTGTCTCTTGGATATGCCTACAGTGCGGTGGATGACGCCATCCGCGCGCAGCTCGAAGAGGGTATCACCTTTTCCATGATGCACCCGCTCGAGGTCGAAGTGGCCGAGCTTGTGAGGGAGATCGTCCCGGGGGCTGAAATGGTCCGGTACAGCAAGACAGGCTGCGACGTGACCTCGGCAGCTGTCCGGCTTGCCCGCGCCTACACAGGCCGCAGCAAAGTCCTCTGCTGCGGATACCACGGATGGCATGACTGGTACATCGCCGTGACGGATCGGAACAGGGGAATCCCCTCGGCGGTCCGGGATCTCACCTTTACCATCAGCTACAATGACATGCAGTCCGTTGAAGACTCCATCGACGAGGAGATCGCATGCGTGATTCTTGAGCCGACGGTCTTCGAGGCACCGCGGGACGGCTTCCTGCAGAAGCTTCGGGACCTCTGCACGAAACAGGGCATCGTGCTGATCTTCGATGAGATGTGGACGGGATTCCGTCTGGCGCTGGGAGGGGCACAGGAGTTCTTTGGCGTGGAAGCGGATCTCATGACGTACTCAAAGGCCGTGGCTAACGGAATGCCGATTTCCATCCTCGCGGGCAGGTCCGAGCTGATGGAGCTCTGCAAGGAGGAGGTGTTCTTCTTCACCACATTCGGCGGCGAGGCCCTCTCGCTTGCCGCTGCAAAGGCAACGATCAAAGAGCTCCGGGACAAGAACGTCCCTCAGGTCCTCGCCGATCAGGGGAGGAAACTGAAGGAGGGATACAGGGAGATCGCAGCAAGGCTTGGCATGGACTACACCTCGTGCGTCGGCTATGATTGCCGGTCGCTTGTCACGTTCGATCCGAAGGCCGGCAATCCCCTGGAGATGAAGTCACTCATCCAGCAGGAGATGATCAGGAGAG
>WOR8_10004240_pt1 | contig 13977 bp, 10 predicted proteins | sample DeeMarSeWOR38_10_FD_19890 | JGI IMG/M metagenome (IMG submission 19890) | reverse complement strand
CTACAAACGTGGTGAGCCTGCGACCTTTCCGCTCAACGGCGTCATTTCGGGCTGGACGGAGGGGCTTCAACTGATGAAGACGGGCGCAAAGTATGAGTTCTTCATCCCCTCAGACCTTGCGTACGGCGAACGAGGATCGCGCGGTGCGATCCCGCCGAATGCCACACTGATCTTCGAAGTCGAGCTTCTGGATGTGAAGTAGCACCGGTACGTCTCACCAGAGCCCCTGCCGCCCGAACGGGACGGCAGGGGCCTTTTCTTCACTGTCCCGACAGGACCTCCCTGCGCGCCGTCCAAGCTTGCCGGTGGCGAAGGCCGCACGGGAGAAGATCGCGTTCCCCGAGGGAACAACAGAACGAGGCGGCTACACCCCCAGGGCCTCCAAGAACGTATTAACCTGCTCGAAGGCGTCTCTCATCGTGGCAGCCCTCTCCTCTTCGTCCATAACCTCGAGGAAGGAAGCCACACTCGAAGGTCCAGCATCACGGGCATTGCGGAACTTGCTTCGGATCCTCTGAAGAGCCTCGCGAACAAGTTCATGATTCCCCAGCGGCTCGAAGAGCCTGGCCACCGCCGCCGGCCCTCCATTGTGGTGCGTGAGGCAGAAATAGATGTCATAGGCGTCTTTTGCCTTCCTGCGGTTGCCCAGCGCGATCCCTTTCATTACGATGCTTGCCTCGACCTCACTCACACGCACCTCGATTTTCTCGGACCGGCCGTCAGGAAGAATCCTCTCAACCGACAAGAGGCTGCTCAGACGGAATGCAAGATCTGAGCCCCGGGCCTTGATCGCGGTGATGTCCCGAACGGTTGAGAAGCGATCATCCAGCGGGGAACCATCGTACTCGGGGACCAGAAAATCTACGCGCACCGGTATGGGCAGTTGGCCATCGAGCGCAACTTCTTTCACGAAAGAGAACGGGATGCGATCATGCGGCTTGTAGCCGTGGGATTCGAGCAGCCGGCGAACAGCAGAAAATGAGGTCTCCCTGTTGCTCTTGGTGTCGAGCAGCAGATCGACGTCGAAGCTCCCAAGGTGCGTGGGACCGTATCGCAGATAAGGGACCCACCCACCAATGAGGACGACGCAATCGCGGTGGTCTGACAGGACTTTGAAGACATCTGTCAGCACTGCGTGGGCCGCTTCTACCCCCCGCGCGGTGTGATCTATGGATGGGTCCACTGGGGCTCCAGCACTTCGTGCATGAGAAACTCTGCCGCTTCCTCTCCCCTCGCCTCGTAGCCGTTCAGATCGAGGTAGAGCTGGATGGCTGAGACCACCTGCGCGCCGCCGATCTCCCGGGCGCCAAAGAGCACTCCCGCGTCAAAGGGTTCCAGGAGTATGACGTTCGGTCCCGAAGCGACCGGTTTGAGGCCGAGATCTGAGCCGATCTCCTCCAGATCACCTTTCACATACACAAAAGCCTTGCCATATCGAACATGGGGCGCCACTCGTGCCGCCCCCGAGAACAACCCCAGGGCGTATGAGACACCGTTGTCTCTGCAGTACGCTGAGGCGCGGGCCTCAAACTGAGGTATCCCCTCAAGCGCGTAAAACTCTCGGATCCTGTTCCTCCTGTAGGTGTAGTGGCTCGACCAGAGCCGGAGAAGGCCGTGGGGAGAGTGTGCCCGGATTGATTTGCCTCTGCTTTCTACGAGCTCTTCATCGAGAAGGCGCTGCCGCAGTGCCGAGGCAAGACCAATGCTGACCCCAGCCGCCCGGGCCAATTCCTGAACCTGCCACCAGTGCTGGGTGTCCGAAAGGAGAATCCTTGAAATCCGGCTCGACTTCGGCGAGAAGAGCGACTTCAGGCCACGAGAAGCCGGGAATCTATTCACCCTACCTCGGATTTCGACAAATGCGTTGCCGGGGGCCAGCCGGCAATTCCCTGCCAGGTCGATGCATCCAACTCCTTCCTCAGCACAGACATCGATGCCATTGTCTGATGTAAAGGGTGCGATCACGATGGGGTAGGCTCGGCGCTCGGGATCCTGCCTCCTTAACGTAGCATGCAACTCGGAGCAGGCGAGCCGGAGCATGCGGGGATACCCCTGAGTAACAACCTCGAAAAGAAGTGGTGTCTTCGCGACCGAGGAGCCTGATCTCAGCACCAGGACGGATTCGAACCGCCGGTGGGATGTAGTCCCCTCGGGAAAAGACTCAATGCTGGCACCAGGTATTCGGGAGAACGCGGAAAAGACGGCGTCCCTAACGTCACGCGAACGGTTCACTCTACCATCTTTAGTATATTGTTATATTTAGCAATTGCTGAATATACGTATTTAATGAAATACAATCAAATCATAGATTTTGTGGTCACTATATACTATCAGCAGCAGTTGAAACTTCAAGTGCAGTGATAAAGCAAGAACCGAGCCAAGAAATTGGGAAAACGTCAGCTGCATGCTGCCTGTTACCCATGTCCCCACCAACCTCATTTCAGGGAGATATTGACACGGGGCTGGAAGAAGTTGACTGTGACTGCTCCTTGAACCCTCTCAAGACCCGTGAATCCCGTCGAACTCCAGCGGAAGGCTCACAACCTCCCTCTCCCACTGCACGGCCTCAAACCTACGGTCAGCCCTCCCGCAGAATCTCATTCGGGCTTGTTCCTCCGATTCAGAGTTCGCACTGTCGAGGTCCGGAAGGTTCACCTATTTGCGCTCGGATTTCGTGGCTTCTTCTCGCTCTGCCTGCTTCGTCTTGGCCTCCTCTGTGCGCTTCCTCAAGCTCCACACACTTTTGGACGATCTCGACCTGAGCTTCCTGACCTTCGCCAAGACGATTTGCTGCCTCCGTTCGATTTTGGTCTGGCGTGCTTCGGCAGCCGCTTTCTCGTTCTGAATCATCAAGAGCTCCCGGTCTAGCGCCTCTACTTCCCACCACAAGATCCGCTCTGGCTCCTGAAGGTTCCCCTGTGCTCCCGCCTGACGGGCAGTGAAGAACAACTGCACCAGGGAAGGGGCGAAAGACCTCCGCAACTGCAGCTCATCCAGATGGGGCACGACATTGAAGGTGACAGGATAGTGCTGTCATCTCTCTCGGAGGGACGTTTCCTGAGAGAGGAGTAGTGCCAAGCCGGGCTTGTAAGGAGACTTCACACTTCGATCGATGGCATGGCGAAGACCGACAGTCTGGTTCTCTATCGTCACGTATTCTATCCTGACCCGATCGGGGCGATCCCTGCATCAGTCTACCAGGCAAGGTGATCTCCACGAGTGACACTCATGCCGTTTTTCCACCATCTCGTCGCAAATCCTCCGCCGCCACCTCCTCTCAAACGTAGAACTATCAGGAACCGTAGATCCTCACCTTGTATAACCTACTCCGGGAGCGCCTATGAACCAGTGGACCGCGTTGACCCGTTCTCTGGCCATTGCCATTGTTCTGGTCCTTCTGTTCAAGCCGGCCGCCAGCGAAGGTAATGGCAAGATTCCCGTCACCACATCCTCCCAAGCCGCTCTTGTGGCTTTCCAGAAGGGGCAGGATCTCGTCGACAGGCTTCGCCTGACAGATGCCATCGCGCACTTTCGGAAGGCAACTGAGCAAGACCCGAATTTCGCTCTCGCCCACCTGTACCTGGCCCTCACGTCCCCCACCGGCACAGAATTCTGGGGCCATCTCAATGACGCGACCAACTTGATCGAGAATGCCTCAGAAGGCGAACAGCTCTGGATCGCCGGGGTCCAGGCAGGAGCGTACGGTGATCCCCTGAAGCAGCGGGATCTCTATGCCAAACTTACCGCGCTCTATCCCGACGATGAGCGAGCACATACTCTCTTGGGCATCAACTACTTCGGGCAGCAAGACTATGAAAAAGCGGCTCAACACCTTCAGAAAGCCGTCGAGATTGCCCCGGAGTACACGGCTTCGTACAACCAGCTGGGTTATGCCTATCGCTTTCTGAATCGCTTCGAAGACGCCGAGCGCGCGTTCAAGAAGTACACCGAGCTTCTCCCGGACGACCCCAACCCGTACGATTCCTACGCCGAGCTACTCCTCAAACTGGGCCGCTTCGATGAGGCAAGTGTCCAGTATCGGAAGGCTCTTTCGGTGGTATCCCACTTCCCGAATTCCCGCTACGGAATCGCCGCCGCCCTTGTATACCAGGGAAAGTACGCTCAGGCCCGAGAGGAGCTCAAGCAGGCGATCGATGATTCCAGGAACGACGGTGAGCTGCGAGGTGCGCTCTTCACACTCGCCGTGTCATATGTTCACGAAGGAAAGTCGGAGCTGGCTGTCAAGGAATTCGAGAAACAGTACGCCCTGGGGGAGAAAACCAACGACGCCGTGGCCCAGGCGGGGGATCTGATTGCCATCGGCAACATCATGCTTGAATCAGGGAGAGCCGATGACGCGCTCGGATACTTCAAGCGAGCGCTCGCCCTGGTGCACGAATCGGACCTCGCCGCGGAAGTCAAGGAGAATGCCTCCCGTATCTTCCGCTACAACCACGGCCGGGTTCTGGTCAAAAACGGCTATTACAATGATGCGGTGAAAGAGTCCGAAACGTTCCTGAAAGAAGCAGAGGCGCTCGGGAATGCGAACCAGATCCGTCTGGCGCACGAACTTGCCGGAATCATTGCGCTGGCGCGCAACGAATTCTCCTCAGCGATCAGAGAACTCCAGGAGGCATCACAACAGAACCCCTATAATCTCTTTCGCCTTGCCCAGGCCTATGCCGCCAGAGGCGATTCAGATACAGCGAGGGAATTCGCCCGGCGGGCAGCCCAGTTCAACTCCCTTCCGGCGCTCAATTACGCATTCGTCCGCTCCAGGGCCGAAACGATGGTGGGGGCTCTTTAGCTTGAAGCCTCGCTGCTCCCCCTCCTCAAGACGACCTGACCCGGGCCAGAGCGCCCGGGTCAGGTCAAGCTAAATTCGATGCGGACGAACATCACGCGCTCGTTCGCGTCGCGCCATCTCTCTCTGCTCTTCCACCCTCTGCCCGGAGTGTCTCCTGGGATCCGGTGCATTGGTTGACGCCTCGCTCCTACCAAGCAGATTCCTAATGGACCGTCGCCGCCCAGGTCCCCCACAATCGTTGAACTTGGTGCCTATTGATTGTATGTTTGACAGATTTTCGGTTCGAGGAGTGCTCACCTGCCGCACCGGCCGAGCTTTGAATGACAGCCCCGAGCCTCTGGAGGCAGACGTGCAAATCTCGTTCATCGAGACTTCCCCGGCTCTGTTCGAAGGAAGCTCCTCCAACCACCCGACCCTGACGTCCTTAACCCTCTCCATCTGATAACCTCGGAGCATCGACATGGAAGTAATCGATAGTCTGCCCATCTGGGTGATGGCACTTCTCATTTTTTTCCTTCGAATTCTAGATGTTTCACTCGGAACGCTACGAACCGTCGCAGTAGTCCAGGGCCGACTGGCAATCTCTGTAATGATCGGATTCGTAGAGGTTATTGTCTGGGCCATAGCTGTCTCCCAGGTCATCACGCGTGTCCAGGAGAGCCCGATCCTTCTCCTCGCCTTCGCCGCCGGATTTGCCGCAGGGAACGCCTGCGGCATCGCCCTTGAGCGGCTAATCGGTATCGGAATGGTCGTTGTCCGGATGATCGTCTCCAGCCAGCCGGAAGCGATCGCCGAGCGCATACGGTCGATGGGTCTGACTCTGACGAGCTTTGCAGGACAAGGCAGGGACGGAGCGCGAACGTTGATGTTCACCACCTGTACGCGCCGATCCCTTGATCGAGTGATCAACGAGGCTGCCACGCTGGATCCTCAGATCTTCTACACCGTTGATCGATTTTCTCAGACCGGCCATGTCGGCCCCTTCCCACATCCGACGGGCTGGCGCGCGATCTTCAAGAAGAAATGATCTCACCCCATGACCGTAAGCCGGTTCCGGAACGGGAGGACGGAGCAGAGAGAAGGAGGGCTGTGATCCGAAAAGAGCTGCGCTCGGGGGGAGAATCCTTGGCGGCCCGCAAGTTGAACTTTGGAGCTCGTGCTACCCGAGGCCGTCCCACGACAGTCGCAGGAAAGATGATGTTGCGCTTTCGCCTGTGGCTATAGGAGGAATGCACCGACGCCACGGTGAGTCGGTGTGTGAGCGGTCGCAGACCCGGGATTTTAGGCCGCAACCGGAGCTGTTGGTTCATCATCAGTACCCTAGGTATGAGTCTTGACTCACAGGACACTCCGGTCCCGTCCGCCACATGAAATCCGGATCGATCGCCGGCGTATCCTCGCGGTGCCGCAGCATCAGAGCGATCTTCCGTTCAAGCAACAGGCCGAGATTCTCTCCGTAGAGTGCGAAGTTCTCTCCCTCTGAGGCAACGGGAATCACCCCTACAGTAGTCTTGTTCCAGAGCTCGAGCAACTCCCCTGTGTTTCGAATCTCATCGTCGATCGTGGCCACCAGCTCGCGGCGAGCCCTGTTTCTGGCTTCGGGTGAGGCAGCCTCGAGGTATCCGTAGACCCCCGCCACCCAGCCACCAATGTTCCGCAGCGTCCTGAAGTAACAGCGGAGGGCGATCAATCGGTCGCGTTGGTCCTCCAACACTTCTGTGGAACCGGCACCGCTTGTCTTCAGAGTCTCTTCGAGTATGGCAATTGCCCGATCCAGAGGTTGCCAGACGCAGCTGTCGCTTTGCGAAACGATCGAGGCCCCCTGTTCTCGGTCAATCAGCTGCCACAGTGCATCCGCGCCAAAATCAATTAAGGTCGGATTGTTGAACGTCGCAATCATGTGCCGCTCGTAGTATGCCCGGTCCTCTTCGGAAATACTCTGGATATCGGGGACGAAGGGGCGCACCCAGTGCCGGTACATTGTGAACGCCCAGCTTGTTCCGTAGAGGGGAACGTCCGGCATGGAGCGGATGGCACGGTCCGCAAGTCGCCATGCTTCCACCAGAGCCTCACCGTCCTCGGGCCCGCACCAGCGCCGAGCGGTCCGCTGAACCAGCTCGTCGACCCCTTCGGCCGATCCGGCCTGGAAGGCGCGAACCACCTCTCGATTAATGTTCCAGGGCGAAAGCGACGGCGGATCGCAGGTTACTGCCAGGTGACGGACGCCGGGGGACTCCGCAGCGCGGAGGCGATCATCTACAAGCCAGGGACACGGCGCGCCCAGGACGTAGTTCGTGGCAGCCCTGACCGAAGCAAACAGCCTGGAGCCCCGCTCTTCGACGGCTTTGATCCCCGGCCAGGATGCAGGCTTGGCTGCATCCCCGGGCTGGATGTGGAGATCGAGCCGGTTCCCCAGGCCGTTGAGGATCACCTCCTGTTCGGACCCAAACCAGGACAGCGCCGCAATGACTCTGAATTCCGGGTTGGTCTCGGAGGCTGCATCACGCAGGAGCCGGAGATAGCGGAGCACGTTTTCCCCTGCCGCACGGGCGATGGCACTGTCGGACTTCCATTCCCGGATGAGGTAGGCTCCACCGTTTCTGCCCGCGTAGAGCGTCGAGACATATTCGAAGCCCGATCCGCTGTCATTGGTCCAGAGGTATAGATATGCCAGCTCCGGCACCTCCTCCATCAGCTCACGCATCATCTGCGCGTAGTGCCACCGCACCACAGGGTGGCTGAGCGTGGCGGTGAAGCGCGGCCGGTAACTCCGGTACGGATGATCGACTCTCGCCCCCCTCAGATACGGGAACTTCTGAAAGAACGCTTCAGGCATACTCCTGGGGGAACACACCTTCAGCCCCGGGGTCAGGCCGTAGGCGGTGGCGAGCGCCGCGTTCTTCTTCAGGAGATTCAGGTTTGCCTGCAGGTACTCCGGAGGGTAAAGACCGCGCGTCAGGGCAGTCTCGACGAATTGGTCCAGATCAGGGCTGCTGCCATAGAAGCGGTAGTAGATCTCGCCCGGGGGGCCCTGTTCGATGGCGGTGGGCGATGCAAGGACATTGACCGAAACGTGCGAGCACCCGAGGCGCGCAAGCTCGCGGATAGTCGCCTCGGGATCGTAGTCGCGCACGGAGCGGGGCCGCCCGGCGAATATCCCGTCTTCGCCTTCCAGCCAGGGAATACGAACCGTCACTGTTCGACTCCCACCGAACTCGGACGGGGGGCGGGTCGCCCATTCTTCGTTCAGGCGGCAGAATCCTGCGTAGAGCAGGTGCGCATGCGAAGCGCTGAGTTCTCCCGTTCCATCAGGCGAAAGTCGAAACCGGTACCACCCGGCGGCTGATTCAGCCTCCCCCCCTGCAACCTGGACCCGCACGGAGTGTCGTGCTGGGGCCCCGTCCGCCGGCACGATCCTGATCACGGCCCCCGGTGCAAGCTGCGCCTGAAACTCCCTGGCAACGGTCTGCTCCACAGCATATCGGCCGGGAATCTCCAGCGTTTGGACCTCCCCAAGGAGATCGCGAACGCTCACCGTATCGGCCCCGAACGCCCCAAGGTGGTACCACGCTCCGAGGATTCCCAGAACGAAGAGTCGCGAGAAGTTCATAACGTCATCCCGTCAACATTGTTGTGGTTGGACCTGAGCATCCGGCGATGGGGAGCGGCCGGTTTGCCCCCCCGTGGATCGGAGATCCGCCTCAGGCGCAGCGTACCCAGAGTCAGGACAGGCTTGATTCCTTCGGCGGTAAGGAAAACCGCTCCCGAACATCTGATCCCGCCGCGATCGGCCGGCCCGTTCGTGCATCAAGAGGACACCAGAGCGTCCGTGCATGCGCCAGGAGTTTTCGGTCCTGGGCCCGAAGAATGTCGGTAAACCTCTCAAAGTCCCTCACTCCGGCCTCTCCGACCCAGGTACAGGCGATGACTTCGTCCCCCTGGTGCGCGGCACGCTTGTAATCGATCTCATGGCGTACCACCACCCAGACAATTTCTGCCTGCTGCTTCGCGGTCGCTATTGCCCTCCAGTGTGCTACGGCAACGTCCTGGACCCAGCGAAGATAGACGACATTGTTCACATGCCCGAGTTGGTCAATATCCGATGCGTCAACAGCAACCGAGAGTTCGAAACGCTCTAATGGAGATGCAGGGTGCATAACAACAGGCTTTCGTTGTGGGAAGGAGCCGCACGGCCAGGAAGCAGGCAAGGCATCCGTGCGCCGGCTGAAGTCTGATCAGTCAATATAGCGCCAGACACTGGCCATGTCAACGAATCATGGACTGGAGATCTCGCCCCGGGGACGTCCTGGGGAGGAATCACTCTTCGATTAGACTCCTATACTGATGGAATCACGTCGAGGACGGCACGAGGAATGATGGCGTGGTTTCACAAAGCCATCGGGGGACAGGAAGATCGACTGGCAACGAAGCGGCAGCAATTCTGCCCCTTTGGGCACTGCATTCCGGCTGACAACCGATGACGAGGATTCACATCAAGAGGGCTCGAGCCTCTGGCCAACAGCTTGGTAGGAGATGACCGCCTGCAAACCTCACCAACAAGATGCTGTCGGAGGGGTCGATTCAACCCATGGCTGAGCCGCTCGAGACCGGACATCATATTCGACATCTGCCCTTCCGTTGCTGGAACGGGCTTGGAGAATCTGACCAAGCGGACTTCTCGTACTCCGGGACTTCTTGTCCGTGGGAATGGCGTCGAGCCAAAGACGATCGCTCTGCTATCAGACGCCACGCTTGAACGTCGTTATCGCTTCTTGCAGCGCAACACCAAATACCAGCCCAGGAGTCGGGCAACGCTTGTCCCGTCAAGGATCCTGGTGAGCTTCCACAGACGCTGCACACCGTAGGGGAGATAGACACCGCGATATTCAAAGAATACATCGACGCAGTCAAGGTCGACTAGCCGCTCGCGGTAGTACTGAGCATCATAGCGTGTCTCGTAGACACCCGGCAGCAGCTCTTCGCTCCTGATCATCCTGATGAGTTCCCTCAGGCGATACAGCGAAAACTTCCGTGGGACGATGTCGGCATACAGGAGCCCGCCGGGCCGCAGGATCCTCACCATCTCTTTCAGCAGCGGGACGGGATCGTGGAAATGCTCCAGCAGTCCCCCCGACAGTACGACGTCAAACGAACCCGTTTTCGCGGGAAGGTGCGCTGCGTCCGCACACAGCAGGTGCATGGACACACCGCTCAGCGCCGAAGTCTGTGATGCGCCCTTGAGGGCCTCAAGTGAAGTGTCGGCAGCCGTCAGAACATACTGTCTTGTCAGCCCCAGACGCGCGAGTAATCGTGCCGACCCGCATCCGATTTCGATTGCCCGACCCTGACGCGCAATGTGCGGCAAGATGAACCCAATCTTGTCGCGATCGAGATGATTCTGCAGCGTTGGGGCCTCAAGCGGGACTACTGCCTCTGCTGACTGTCCAGTCCAGAGCTTGTCCCAGGCGGTGGAAGGCATCTTATGCTACGGAAGTGTGTCTTAGTAATCCGAAATACGCCGAATCATCTCTTTGAGCCAACCAGGATAAGCCCGCCTGGTCAGAGACCGGACACCAGCATGGATTCCCCTCATTTGGCTGAATAAACAACAATAGTGCGGGTCTCTCCGATGAACTTAAATTCTCTCAGCTCAACAAACCCCGGGTTATCCTCAACCACCTTTCGATGCTGTGGATTGACATAGATGACCCAGGCGTTCCTGGGTTTCCTCTTCAACGATTCCTGGATATTCTTCAACATGTGACTCAGGAAGACCTCATCGAACGGGTTGAACATGCAGAAGACCGACTCGTCATCTTCAAACTGATAGTCCAAGGCATCCATCTGGTCAATGCGCACCTTCAGGTCGCGATCGATCTTCCCTTCGTAGCGCGCCACATTCTTTTCCGCCACCTCGCAGAGCTGTCGAGAGATCTCTATTCCCACGACGTGGCGAAAGCCATACTCAGCTGCCAGCAATAAAAGCTTCCCCTTGCCCGATCCGATATCGACGAAGGTACTGGATTTTGGAAACCCTATCGACCGCAACACCTTTCGAAATGCCCATGCATTGGTGCACTGGTACCCTGTACCATGAAGAGCGATCTCGCCCTCCACATCGAGCTTGCTTATCGGGATGATCCCGACTGTGTCAGTTCCGTGGAGCAGATCGAAAAACCGGGCCTCCAGAGCGTTGTACTTGTCGGCGGAGATGCGACCTATCTTCCTTAAAATCCGCCTGGTTATCCCAAGATATCCGGATTCTACTATCACACTTCTGAGCCTGGCAAATCCTCCCTTCCCCGGGGCTGCCACAGCGTCTTCCTTCTGAATCATCTCGATTTCCTCCTCAACAACAGGGCTGCGAAATGTGGCTTTCGGACGACCGGGATCACACCTCCTGGGAGGGAGAGAGCCCGAGGACTTCTGCTAGCGTCTACCGTAGTGTCTCCCTGATGAAGAGAGGGCCGACTTGGAAGATTCTAGATCCGGACGCACCGTGAGAGGGCGAAAGATGTAACCGATGTGCAGTGGACATTGGGAGTGCAAATTGAATCGTTCATTCCCATCGGATCGCCCTAACCGGGGGTGCCGAGTCCAATCTATGGGCCAAGCCAGCTCGACTGTGGAGGGACGCGAGATCAGGAAAACCGGGAGCCATCCCAGCCATCGGTCTCATGGCTTGATCCTTAGGATGCTGCAGGATGAAAACTAGTCCGGAGCGGAAGCAAAATCAAGTGACAGCGCTGAGAGCCAAGCTACGCCATTTCGACACGGGGCTCAGCTCTCTGCCGAGCGTGACAACATCGCCCGGCGCCCCGTTGAACACCCGATGGTAATCATCCAGCTCCAACGGACAACTGATGCTCCGACGCAGACACCCATCTTCATGCTCAAGGTTCCCTGGCTCATTCCCCGGTCGTGTGTAGTGACGAACGCTCGTAATTACTAAAGGAGTCGAGGGAGGGAGGTCGGCTGCAACAGGTGCTTTGGGTGAAAGCTGCAGTTCAGAAACCTGTACAAGAATCACGCTACAGCCAATTGGCTTGGCAATGGACCTATTGGATCGCATCACTACCAAGAGATGCATCTCGCAGGCAAATGTCGCTGGCGGGCGAGGGCAGACAGAGCACAGAATACTAGCGCCAGCGGTGCGTAGATGTACCACGGACTTTCGGGGACCACGCCCACAACATCGAGGGCGCGGACTTTCTGAACGATGATGTGTATCCAGATGATGTAGATGACTTCAAATGCCTTGCTGCTTCCTGTGAGAACGCCCAAGGCAACCGCGATCAAGAGGGTCATGCCAGTGTGGCTCGCCCCCGAGTTATCGAAGGTCCGGGGGAACTGAAAAAAAATACACCTGAAATGGATCGCGAAATGGGGTGAACACCCACGAGAAGACTGTCATGAGAAGGGGTATTGCGGCTCCCAGCGCAGGGAAGAAGATTTCAGAGTCACTCCTTCACCTTTACCACAACAAAGGTGATATCATCATGCGGTCGCTCGCCATTGCACCACTCTTCCCCGGCTCTGTTGAGATGGTCAATGATGACATTCGGTGCCTGACCTGCGACCTCCGCAAAGAGCTTCTCCACACGCTGAGCGCCGAGGAGCTCCTTCTCGTGATTGAAGAGCTCCAGATAGCCGTCAGACATGAACAGTATGGTGTCGCCGGGTGATAGGGGTGTCTCTTTCTCCTCATAGGGGAAACCGGCGTGCGCCCCCAGCGGCATCCCCTTGATGACGATCTTCTCAAAGGACTGTGTACTGTTCCTGTGGATGAGGACAGGCGGCATACCGGCAGAGGCGATGGTCATTGCTCCCCGATCGATCCGTGCCAGCATCAGCGCCATGTAGAGGTTCCCCAGATGCATCTCCCGTATGGTGTTTGTACAGAGCTCGAAGAAGTGAAGACTGCTCAACGAGCCGTTGCTTGCGCTGAACAACCCCTTGATGGTCGCCACCATTGTTCCCGCCTTCATTCCGTGCCCGGTGGCGTCACCGACGGCAACCGTCAGAGTCCCACCCTTCTCGCAGTGGAAGTCGTAGTAGTCTCCGCCAACTTCTGTGGCCGGTTTCATGTAGACCGCAATATCCAGGTAGGGTATGGCTGGCACTGTATTGGGCAACATGGAGAGCTGCAGCGTTCGTGCCTCTTCCAACTCACGGGTCTTGCGGTCGTTGTCCGCCTCAAGGATTTTCCTTGCAATCTCGTCTTCCTTCGCACGGCGTTCCTGCTCCAGCGTCTTCGCGGAGAGCTCCTGCACCTGGATGAGCTGGGCCTCTAGATTCTTCCGGGTCTTCGCGAAATTCCTGGCCAAATCGAGCGAGACCGCGATGCTGAGGGCCAGAAGCCCGTATGGATAGAAGACTATTCGTGGAAGAAATCCCAGGGTCATTGAAATCTGAACCAGAATCGCGAGCATGAAGACGACGAACCCGACGGCGGCAATCCACCGCTCCCGCCGTCGCTCCGACCCTGAGACGATAAACACCCGAATCACTTCCAATGTTGTTAGTCCGATCAACACATAGATTGCCCCCCCGGCGGCCTCCGTGGGTATGATGTACAACCAGACAGTTACGCCGACTCCCACAGCGATAAAGAAGATGATGTTCCTAGATATCCGACCAAGGAGCATTTCATAGAGAGTCAACAGCACAAAGACCAGGCCTGCGCTAATCGACGGGTCGTGAATATATCTAAGCAGGAGCAGTTCGTTCACATCATGTGCAAAGAGGGGACCGAAGTCAGTGAACGCAATTGCAGCCCAGAAGATCGCGGCCAGGGCAAAAAACAGATTCTCTCTGGCGCGTGGATAGTACGCATAGAGAAAGAGATGGAGGAGAGCCAATAGGAGAGGGATGACGGTAAAGGCTACCTGAAATATTGACGTTACTCGTACGGCGTCAGCGAAATCTGACACTGCCCTTCCAGCCTCTCTTACGAATACTAAATCGAACCCCGCTTCGACCTCGTATTTCTCCAGTCGGTCCATAAGGTGGTTCGAATACCGGACCGCAAGGAGATGTTCCTCCTCATCAGGAAATACGATGTACAGTGGCTCGTAAACGAGCTGCGTCTCTTCTTCATCGGCAGTCCTTCCCACCGTACCGGACCTGTGAATCAGTTCCCCATCAAGATAGATTTCCGCCGCACCAAT
>WOR8_10005087_pt1 | contig 13979 bp, 15 predicted proteins | sample DeeMarSeWOR38_10_FD_19890 | JGI IMG/M metagenome (IMG submission 19890) | reverse complement strand
TATTGGAGGCCCAAGACCGGGACTCTGTGTCCATATGGTGTTGTCTAGTTTTTGATTCTCTCGGAAGGCTTTTGGGAAGCTTAGTGTACAGGTCAAACACGCATCAGTGGTGACCATAACATGTCACAAGTGAAGCTTAACGCAGCAAAAAGTGCCATAGAAAAGATACCTAAAACCGGTCCAATCGGTCTTGGTAGTGGATCAACAGTAGCTATTTTTGCAAAAGAGCTTGGACAGCGAATCTCCAAGGGAGAGAACGATATCTGTGTTGTTCCCAGTTCATATCAAGCCTATCAACTAGCTATAGAATATGACATCCCTCTAACTAATCTTGATATCAATCCAGAACTAGTTCTCACAGTTGATGGTGCAGATGAAGTCGATAAGAACCTCAACCTGACCAAAGGGGGTGGAGGTGCTCTTTTCCAAGAGAAAATTGTGGCTTCAGCCTCAAAGAAGCTAATAATAATCGTAGATGAATCCAAGCTTGTGGATAAACTTGCTTCAAGATTTCTAATTCCTGTAGAGGTTTTTCCGTTCTCTCTAGGTGTAGTTCTAAAGAAAATCAAGAGTATGGGTATTGAACCAATTGTACGACAGGCTGAGAAGAAGATGGGTCCTGTTGTGACTGACAACGGAAACTTCATCGTAGATCTCAAGTTCCCAAAACCAATCGATGATCCCGCCACAATTGCTATTGATCTGAAGATGATCCCAGGTGTTGTTGAAACCGGTCTATTCATTGGAATGACTGATGAAGTGCATGTTGGCCAAGAGGATAAAGCCTACATCATTACAAAATGACTCTCATTGATACATAGACCAGAATCTACGGAATTTCTCAGTGTACGATAACACATCGGTCGAGTCAACATACTGATTGATGCCGCCCAAAAACTTTGGCAGCTGCTTCACCTCTTCATCCTTAATCTTTGCATATACAGCATCTGCAAAACTGTCTGCATGAATCACCATGAAAGGACGATTGTGAAACTGTGCAACTTTGGTTGTCAAAGAATCAGTGATTCCTAATTCATTGTGCACATTAGCCATATGCTCGTAAGCTTTTGTCAGATAGTCCTGTCGTTCCTGCCAAGTACCGACATCCATAATCTGCATGAACAATGGTGTGAGGGTCTTTGCATTTCTCAGCTTGGAAAAAGCAGTACCAAACCATTTGATGTAAGGCGCATACTTTCGTTCCATCAGAAAACAAAGCATCATCAAGTCACGAATCAATCGGGTTGCAATGATACGAGAACCAAGCTCGTCTCCAACCTGAGCAGATCGACCCATGAACGCCTCCTCTTGAGCTATCCTTCTCCACTGGTTTGCCAATAGATACAGCCACAAGTCATCTGGATAGTATTCTAATTTGGTCACTATTGGCTTCAGTTTCTTTAAGTCATCATGGAAGACTCGACCACTCGCAATACTCTGGAACATCTGCTGTGGGACCACCAACCAATCAATGATACGCAAATCCTCTGTTGGATTAAAGCCAAGATATTCGATGAAGAAACCACTGACTGTATTGATTTCTACTCCATGATTGACAGGTCCTTCGTTAATGAGATACATCGTTTTAGTACCATCATCATTATACTCAAAGTTGGTGGGAAATCCCCGTATCTCGTATGGGAGATTTTGACGAAGCACCTCATCAATCTCTTCCCTCAGGGAACCATAATCTGAATCTTTCAAAAAGATTTGTAGCTGAGGTCCCCAACCATGATCCATTGATTGTGCTGTATCATATCCCAACACATCAGAACCTTGTCCTATCCGAGCAGCCGAATACGAAAGGTCTGGAAAATGTTTGTCTAGGATAGGTTTCACCGCCTCCTCGTAGAAGGCTTCACTCAGGTCTAACCCAGGCAAAAAATCGTAGGGCGGGTGATCTTCATCACTCATCCATTTGTCTCCACATTTGGTATTGTCATAGCAGGATTTGGATATTTTGGCTACGGAATATATGGCGGGCCCGCCCGGATTCGAACCGGGGATTACTAACTTAGGAGGCTAGTGCCCTATTAACCTCCTACGAGTTATTTCTCGCAGGTCCAGGCTAGGCCACGGGCCCTCAGACTTGAGCGTGTGAGATGTCAGTTGTTAAAGCTTTTGCAAGAATGAATCATTGCAAAACTATTTCGTGCTACAGACTGATAATCAAATGAGGTCTGTCTTATGCCACAATGTCCCAAATGCCAAGATACCGAGATGGAGCTAGGAACTCTGCTCCATGGAACTGGTGGTCTTGGTATATCAAGTAGTGAGCTCAGCATAAAAATCAAACAGCCCGCACAGGATGATCCCTATCACTATGTAGCTTATCATATTGATGGTTATAGATGTCCTCAGTGTGGGTATGTCGAGATGGTAGCAAATCGCAAAACTTGAGTTGTCTTCAAAGAAAGCGAAGAAACTCACTCTGCAATCTTAGCTGTGATATTAGCTCCCTCTTCCATCGCATCTACAAGCATGGCGCCTTGTCTTGTCTTAATCCGGATTGAGCTTTCACCATTACGCCCGACCACTGTTGTGAACAAGTACAAGTCATCTGCAAAGATCTCAATTCTCTGTTTGGAGTATTTCCTACCTGTGTAGATTGTGACCTTCTTCTTGCTATAACTAACAGAAACAGGCACTGCTTCACCAGGAACTCCTTTTCCTACTGGACGTTTACCACTTCTCACAGCAGGTGCAACTGCTCCTCTGACTGGAACAACGACCTTTTCCCCACCAAATGTGAACATCTCGTACTCCAGTGCCCCACGTTCAAAATCACGAACCTCCACGACTGGTCGAGCTAGGTCTCTCTGTGTACCTCCCATCCCGGTTGGTAATTTCACTTTCAGCGACAAAGCTGATACCTTGGCAACACGACCATCTTCAATATGAACAATGGTATCAACTGTACTTGGTACTTGTCCAAGCTCTACACGACCACCAAGAAGTAACCGTTGGAGAGCATCAATAGCGGATCCAGCATGTACAACTCCGACCATTCCTACCCCTGCAGAACGAAGATCAGAATACGCCTGAAAATCGGAGTTCTTTCGGAGTTCATCATAAATCACAAAATCGGGTCTAACTAAGAGCAGAATATCTGCAGCTTTCTCCATACTCCCATCAAGAGGCGAATATTGAACTATTGCCTCTTCTACTTGAAGGTCTCTTGGTTGTTCAAGAGTCTTCACAACGTTTCCCTTTCTACCATAAAATTCAGCTAATGCTGCGGCAAAGGTACTTTTTCCTGAACCTGGGGATCCTGATACAAGAATACCTTCGGCTCTTGACTCCAATCTCTTCATGAGTTTCGAGCTGAGTTCATAATCATCAAGATCCAACTTGACAATTGGTCGAATCGCAGATATCTCCATCTTGTCAGCAAAAGGACGTCTAGCAATTGCGATTCTGAGGTTTCTCAGCTGAACTACAGCAGCTCCTTCTTCCTCAATTTCAATGAATGAGTTACTATCATTCTCTGCTGTTTCAAGAATCGCCTCAGCGAGAACATCCAACTCTTCATAGGTGAGAAGTCTATCAGAAAGTTCTACAAGTTCCCAGTTTCCAGGTTCACCTCTTTTAGCTCGGGGGGGATTGTTCTCTACAAGATGCACGCTCATTGTATGTTCATCAAAGAATGCTTTGAGAGTCAGAATCTCATCACTGTCTTCATTGTTTGTCATCATCATCACTTCCAAGATTTCGAAGAGTTGTTTGTGCGACTCGATAGAAGTTTACTTCTCCATTTTGATCTACAAGAGCAAAAACAAGCTTCTTCCGTGAGCCAGTAGCAGTCTGAGTCACCATATCCAAGTCACTTAGAGATATGGGTACACCCTCTTTTAGCACATACACCAGTTGACTAGCACTTGCTTGGCCTGGCTTGTCACCGCGTGCATATACACGAAATCCAATCCCGCTACCAAATCCCTGACGTACTGCATAGCCTCTACTCCTCAAATCTCTAAACACAAGATATCGTGTCCATAGGTCCGGGTCATCATCAAGTAGTTCGCTCACAATATACTCTGGTCCTACGAGTTCTCCATCATGCTTCTTCACAATCAGTCGTTTCCGTTCAATAAGGTGCAATAGCTCTACGGGTTCCAATTCTAGCCTATTACCATCAATCCGGTTTCCATAGAATCCTTGTTGTGAAATTCTGTCAGCATCATCGCTGCCAACATATCCTTTGCCATGTTCGAAAATCGCTTCTGCAGGCTCTTCTATAATCTCCTCTTCCATCTCATACTCTTCAATATCATCAGACTCTTCCAGTTCCGGGAATCTGTCGTCTTCATCTGTCAAATATATCTCGCCTACTTGGTCTAGCCTTGCTGTTCTTGTGAAAAACTCTTCGGCAGGCCACAAGAACTATAGCCCAATCGACATGAACCCATGCTGTGTCAAACAACAACTTCGAGGACGAGCTACGGGACTTCTTGCGAGGTGCCAACAAAATTGCAGTCCTTGGTATTGGAAATGATCTTCGGTCTGATGATGGACTAGGACTCTACATCATCGAAAAACTCCGTATAGATGACCCTAGAATAATGATTGAAAATGTAGGATCAGTACCTGAAGGGTTTGCACGAAATTTGGCTGAATTTGGTGCTGAACGAGTGATTATGGTTGATGCAGCAGATATGATGAAACCTCCTGGACACATTGAACTCATCACAAAGGACCGTATCGCTGGAGTCAACATCAGTACACACAGCATGCCTCTGTCATTTCTAATGATGTATCTAGAACAAGCAACTGGAGGCAAAACGATACTGATTGGTATTCAGCCGAAAAGTATACAGTTCGGTGAAGCCTTGACACAAGAGATTCAAGAGGTCGTTGATAGAACCATCAACACCTTAGAACGTGTATTGAAAGAGCATTTGAGAGGTTAAAGTGATGTTTCGAACAATTGAATGGCTAGATGATACATCAGAAGTACGTCTTGTAGATCAGACCAAACTTCCACTGACCCTGGAACATGTCGTTACAAAAAGTCACGAACGCATTGCAAAATCAATCAAAATCATGGAGATTCGTGGTGCTCCTGCCATAGGCGCAGCTGCTGGTATGGGCATGGCTTTGGCTGCAATCGAGAGTAAAGCTCGAACTATAGGGGACCTATTGGAGTACCTTGAGAAGGCTGCAGGAACATTAGACACGCGGCCAACTGCGTTCAATTTAAAATGGGCAACAAATCGAATGCTGGATGTAGCAAGAAAAACCACTGAAACAACAGGGAACGTCGATGAGGTTGTTCAAAGACTCATCGATGAAGCAAAGGAAATTGCTGAAGAAGACGTCCGAATGAGCAGAAATATGGGTGAACAAGCGCTCAAGCTCATAAAACCTGGATATACAATCCAGACAATATGCAATGCAGGTTCTCTTGCCACTGTTCATCTAGGAACCGTGGGTGCAGTTGTCAGAGTGGCTCATGAGAAGTACGATGGTGACATCAAGGTCTACGCAGCAGAAACCAGACCCAGGCAACAGGGTGCAAAATTAACTGTTTTCGAATTCATGGAAGATGGAATCGATACCACTCTGATAACCGATGGAATGATTGGTACTGTTTTTCGTGAAGGAAGGGTCGATTGTTGTGTTGTGGGAGCTGATCGGATTCTAAGAACAGGACACGTAATCAACAAAATAGGAACTTACACCATGGCTATCGCAGCAAGACACCACAAAATACCATTCTATTCAGTAGTTCCAGTTTCAACAATCGACATGGTCACTGACCCCGAGGACGTGGTCATCGAGGAACGTGATCCTGATGAGATTCGTATCATCAATGGACAGTACGTCACTGTTCCTGATGCAAAAGTGTACAATCCAGCGTTTGATATGACCCCTCCTGAGCTAGTTGATGCAATCATCACAGACAGGGGTGTGGTCAAGAAACCCACAGAAGAAAAGATGAGAAAACTCTTTGAAAATGCTTAGAATCATATCTGAGGAGAGGTGCAGACACTGCCTGGTGTTATGCTCACCTGCCAGCTGAAAGACGGATCGTTCATCGAAAAATCGATTGACGATGACCCCATACAAGTGTCACTCAGGAAAATGGGCATAGCCTCAGTAAATCTAACTCCTTTATGTTCACTCTCAAGCTTGGAACGACTCTCTGTTTCATATAATCCTCTACATAAAATCAATCTACAACCTCTCTCAAAATGTAAGAATCTTAAGACTCTTCGAATGACTGGGTGTTCACTAGATTCCATCTGTTTGGAACCGCTCCAAGGACTAAAACAGCTTGAGCAACTATCAGTATCTTTCAACAACTTGACAGAACTGGATATCTCACCCCTTTCAGCATGTTCCAAGCTAGAAATTCTCACCATCAACAGAAACAATCTCAAGAACATAGATCTTACCCCTCTTTCTGCATGTTCCAATCTAAGGACATTGAATATAGGCCAAAACCCACTCGAGTCGGTTGATTTGACACCCCTTTCACACTGTGAAAGCCTATTTTCTCTTGTTCTCAACAAAACACTCATTCAATCTATTAACCTCTCACCACTTGAGAAGCTTGACAATCTTGAAGGACTGAATCTTTGTGAAAATCAGCTTAAGACGGTAGATTTGCGTCCACTAAGAGATTGCAATGAAATGTATGAGATAAACTTAGAGGATAATCCACTTGAATCAATAGTTGTGAGGAAGGGGTTCAGTTGCCCAGAATTGAAAATCAATTCCGAAATTAGAATTATTGAAGACGAGTAGACGTCAATAATCTCTTGAACACTATGGAAGTCCTTAAGTGTTAAGCAAATCAGGCAATCTTTGGGGCGCGTAGTCTAGTATGGATAAGGCACCAGCCTTCGGAGCTGGGTATCCCAGGTTCGAATCCTGGCGCGCCCGCCACTCCTATTTTCTTGGTAACAAATCTCCAAAGAATGCGACAAATCCGATAAAAAATAGAAGTCCAAATGGCACTGAGATGATCATAAACCCGATTGGATCAATCACCCATATTGGTTCCCCTATTCCAAGCTCAGGATGCATATCAATCACATACCAGAACCGATATGAGGTAGCCAAACTCCAAACAAAGAAGCTACTAATCATTAACAATAGTCCCTTAATCCACTGCTTCAAACATACACCCAATAACAACTTAGCACGAATTGCACTTAATGTCTTGCCAGAAGACCTACTTCTTACCAAGCTTTTTGTTCCAGACATCTAAGAAGTACTCAAGAGACCGGTCGTAGGTCCTCTCTGCTTCCGGGGGAAACAAACACCCTGGAAGTTCGCGATGTTTCCAGTGATAGTCAATGCAATCACAACAGTATCCTTTCCTTGAACACCCGGGGTATGAACACCCGCATCGTTCACTATTTCTCTCTGTGGGACATGTTCTACCGGCGGTCATCGAAGCTCATCTCCTCTATTTCTTGATATGTTAAAACCTGATTGGTCAGGGCGGTATGCTAATAGCAGTGAAGAGCTGATGGAAAATTAGCATGGACCTATCAAAGTGGTTTCCTACCATCCCTACCGGTGTTGATGGCACTTCTCTCAATCCAGACCGAATCATCACATTAGAAGAGATTCTTGTAAAGATATACGGTCCCGAAAGTTACTTGCGGTCTATGGAGCGATTGAAGAGCAGGAAGAACATTGTTGTCCATCTTGAGATAATGCACAATGAAAAAACCATGCCATTTGAAGCGGTGGCAAAGATGTTCGTTGTTGATAAGTTCGATATCGAGCTCCGGATATTGAGATCCAGCTGGGAGAAATCACTAGCTGTTCCTAAAGTGGTCGAAGCCCGAGAAGGTATTATCCTCATGGAGTATATCACAGGAGAGCCCCTCGTGGATGTCCTGAATCACACCTTTGACACCTCACTCATTAAGATTTTAGCTGAATGGTATTACAATTATCATGCTGCTCATAGCATGATTAAGGGCGACCCTAGACTTCGAAACTTCATCCATAACAACGGACGAATCTATGGAGTGGATTATGAAGAATCACGTCCAGATTCATGGATTCTGGATATCGGAGGCACTGCAGCCAGTCTTCTTGACACAGATCCCATCAATGATGTTAGAAAACGTAAGATGTGTTGGACTCTTCTTGAAACATATCTAGACCTTACCGATGAGAAGATGACCTCTGAAATCGAGAATCAGTTCATTGAAACCTTGGCTGACACTCTGAAACAGACAGCAATTTGGCGAAATAGTGATGAAATCATGTCTATTTCAGAAGATATCCGCGAAAATGGCATCCAGCTTGACTAACTGTCTGAATTTTCTAACTCCCTAAGGTTCTTAACGTGGTTACGTTGAATATCGAAGTATACAGTCAAACATATCGGGTGTTGAGATGGACCAACAGAAGTACGCAATAGCCGTAGTTGCACTAGTCATAGTGGCCAGTGTGTCTATAATTGGATTCAACCAACTCATATTGCCCGAAGATGACTCAACAATCAACTTCTATGTCTTTGGTGACTCTCAAGGCTACCAAGATGGAATCATCGAGATTGCAGAAATTGCTAATCTTGAGCGACCAGATTTCGTATTTCATTGTGGAGATCTTACCCCGTTTGGACAACCAGCTCAATATGATGAAGTCGTTTCTGCTCTAGAAATCTTCATAGATCCTGTCTATACAACAGCAGGCAATCATGATATCAAGGAAGGTGGCGGGGAACGATATCAACAACATTTTGGTTCATCTACCTACTCATTTGATATTGGGTCCACTCACTTCACGGTCTTCAATACCTCAACGAATGACGTTTCCGAGAACGAGATGATTTGGCTCGATAATGACTTATCACAGTCAGATGCTGAATTCAAGTTCGTTTTCACACATATACCACCCTTTGACCCCAGAACAGGCTTTGAACATGCAATGTTGAACGAAACGAATGTGGAGCGACTGATGACTTTGTTCGAGGCTCAGGACGTCAACACGGTATTCGCAGGACACATCCACATGTTCAACAAAAGCGTGAGGAACGGTGTACAGTATGTGATAACCGGGGGTGCAGGAGCCAGTCTCTATGCCAGTGAAGAGGATGGTGGAATCCATCACTTTGTGAATGTGACAGTTTCTGAAAACGGAGTGGAGATTACTCCTGTACTGCTCACCTCCCCGAGTCTAGAACGTGACATATTGGTGGTGAGAGGACCCGATGCAGACGTGACCCTGTCCCTGACAGACCTAATCAACATGGACACGATTGCGGGATGGAGCTCCTTCCAGAATCAGTTCGACAACTGGCGTGGGTATGGGTTTTACCAAGGAGTGCTTGTGTCTGACCTTGTAAAACTGGTTGGTGGTGTAGGGGTTTCTGACATAGTCCGGGTCACGGCTTTTGACGGCTATTCTCAGGATTTCTCGTATGACAATGTGTATCCCAATGCTTCGTGGTATGAAGCCCAAGGTGACATGATCCTTGCATTTGGTCTGAATGGGACTAACGTCTTGGACTGGACAGATGGCATGAGGCTGGTGATGCTACCTACTGATGAGGCCTATAGCAACGATGACTGTCTTACAACATCCTCCTCCGGAATGGGCTATCATGACTATCCATCAGCAGGAGCAAGATGGGTCAGATTTGTGTCAGTCATTGAGGTGGTATCAGGATGAACACACGCTCTGGACAGGTTCTCACCCAACAGATAGTGATGATTGCCATCCTCAGTGCACTGGGAGGGTCTCTGAGTACATTTGTTGGTTACCTAGGTAATCTAATCAACCTCACCCTTGGTGTGCCCTTTGGTGCTGGTCAGTTCATGGCAGGGCTCCATGTGTTCTGGATTGTCCTCATGAGGGTGCTTGTCCCAAAGACCGGCGTGGGGACCATGGGGGGTCTTCTAAAGGGGACTGTAGAGATGTTCACAGGGAGCACACATGGAATAGTAGTAGTGATAGTTTCCCTGATTCAGGGCGTCATCATCGATATCACTGGTATTACTGCAAGGAATGACCAGGATTTGAATGGGAATTCTAGAGTGGTCTGGTGGCTTGGTGCAGGAATATCATCAGCCTCCAATGTCATCGTGTTCCAGCTGTTCTACTTTGCAGGTGCCCCTGATGTCTATATCATGGTGATTTCACTCCTAGCATTTTGTTCTGGCGTGATATTTGCAGGGTTCTTTGCCTGGGAAACTCTAGAGTTTCTTAACGACGCTGGCGTGATACAGGACAGGTTCCCCAGTATGCGAAATGAACTCCCAGAAAAAGGGAGGAAGTCTGTGTTCTATAGACGGAATGTTCCAGCTGTTGCTCTGATCATCTTCATGGTGGTGGGAGTCACTTACTATGTCGGTTTTGTACGGCCGCTGATAGCAGACCCCTACTCCTGCGATGTACTGGGTCTTGTAGAAAGTCCCTACTCGTTCAACATCGAAGCCTACTCTGGAGCCACTGTGACCATTGAAGCAGAGCTGATTGGCGCCTATGTCCATCTTCCACCAGCAAACTACACAGGAGTCTTGGTTAGTGTAATACTCCAACAGGCAACCCCTCTTCCAGAAGCAACTGGTCTCAGAGTGATGGCCCGGGATGGTTATCAAGTTGAGTTTGATCTCAATGATGTGATGACTGATACAAGACTTCTTCTGATCAGCAACTCCAACGGTCTCTGGCTGATTGCTGCAGAATATGACGGCTCGTTGTGGGTTCGACAGGTATCCACACTTCAAGTATTCTAGGGGGACAATATGCTCGAGGCTCGTAACATAACCTTCTCATACGATGGCACAACCCCAGTCCTAGATTCATTGAGTTTTCGGGTTAAACGAGGAGAGATTGTTGTCATCACCGGTTCTACAGGGTCTGGTAAATCCACCCTGGCTAAGTGCTTGTCGGGATTCATACCCCGAAATGTTCAAGGTGATTTTTCAGGCTATGTCCTCATCGATGACTCTGACATAGCGGAATTACAAATAGCCGAGGTTGCTAGACAGGTCGCCCTAGTACAACAAGACCCAGAGAGCCAAATCTGTACCCTCCAAGTTTCTGACGAAGTAGCTTTTGGTCCCGAGAACTATGGTTCCGAGGTCGAGGAAATCTCACCTCTAGTCAAGTCATCATTGAAGTCAGTAGGCTCTGAACATCTCTATCATCGAGCCACCTTTGAGCTGTCAGGAGGCGAAAAACAAAGACTCATCATAGCATCCATGACTGCCTGCAGACCTGACTTCTTGATTCTTGATGAGCCCTCCTCAAGTCTTGATCCACGGGGTGTATTGGAGTTACGACAGATACTGAGAGACTTACAGAATCAGAACATAGGAGTCATAGTAATTGAACATAATCTTCCAGCGATACAACCTGTCACTGACAAAATACTAGTCTTGACAAACGGAAAAATCCAGCCGTTTTCTGCACCTGAACACAAAATTCCGACACAAATCCCTCCCAAACCATCAGATGCTACCGACCCGCCTCTTGTCACCGTCAAGAATCTTGATTTTTCATACGGAAACCGGAAAGTGATTGATAATGTGACACTAGGTCTTCAAAGAAGTGATATTGTTGGTCTTATGGGCAGCAATGGATCTGGAAAGACCACACTCCTTGGACTACTTGGTGGTCTACTTACACCGGATAGAGGATTAATCAGCTTCAATAACACGCCTCTAGGGAAAATGAACACAAAGGAAATCGCCCATCAAATTTCCACCGCGTTTCAGAATCCAAATCATCAGATTTTTGAAAAAACCGTCTGGAATGAGCAGATTTTGACACTAAAAGCTCTGGAATTGGACTCTTCTGACATGCTTGAACGGTGTCAAACAAGTCTAGAAAGGGCTGGACTCACTGGTTTGCATGAGAGAAACCCCTTCTCGTTAAGCCATGGACAAAAAAGACGACTCAATGTGAGTTCTATAATCGTTCATAGTCCTGAGGTTCTTTTACTTGATGAGCCATTCATTGGGCAGGATGTAGATGGTCGCGAGTTCATCAAGGAAACTATCATGGAAACAGTCGGGCGAGGAGGAATAGCACTCATCGTTTCTCATGACCCAAGTTTTGTCCGTAACTGCTGCAGTCGGGCATTATTCATGGAGAATGGTTCCATACTTTTAGATGGTACTCCCTCCTTGGTCTTTGAACGGTTAGAGAGCATTGGTTACAGAGAATACGTAGACTTGGGGGTGCAGCCTTAGGTGACATCAAGGTTCGGGTATGTCAGAAATGACACCCTGTTACACAGGCTCAACCCAGCTCTGAAGTTGTTCATGCTTATCGTTTTGATGATTGGAATCATTGTATACCCTAGTTGGCGACTCAGTACTGTATTACTATTCATAGTCTTCATCGGATTTCGTGTAGCTAGGGTTCCTGTGCGTCTGACAAAGGGACGTACAAAGTTCGTCATCATATTCTCTGTGTTACTACTACTAGTCCAAGTGCTAGTCACGACCAATGGGGCTCTTCTGGGATTCCTCATACCTCAAATCGGTGATTTTGGACCCCTTTTCCCTATTACTGACTTTGGGATTGTACGTGGACTTACAATAGCAAGCAGATTCTTACTTACAAGTACAGCTTTTCTCTAGTCATTGCACTGAGATTTCTTCCATTATTTGACTTGGAGAACCACACAGTTCGAATGGCTCAGAAGTCTAGAGGGATAACCCCTGAAGTGACGGGAGTCAGGAAGATAATCCGTACAGTCCAGTATACGTTCTTCCCATTGCTAGTTTCAGCATTATCTAGAGTGGACTCACTCTCAATGTCAATGGATGGGAGGGGTTTTGGATATGGTAATACTCGTTCATATCTCAGGAATTCATCTTGGAAGGCAACTGACACACTGGTTGCATTCCTCACCATCTGTTTTCTTATGGTTTGCATCCTTTTAGCAACAGGATATCTCCCAGAAATAGTCCAATTTATCTAACTCATACAAAGGAGAGCAGGTCTGGAGGGAGCCGTACGACACATTCTCTACCTCTTGGTACGTAATCCGGAAAGGGAATTATTCTTCCGTGTTGAGATGAGCCCACTCCATTACACTTCCTTGTTTCCGAATCATAGTATCTACACTCGACACAGGACAGTGTTGTATCTGGAGGATACTGTACTGGGACTTCTACGAAGTCGCCTTGAAACTTGTCCCAAGTACGAAGTGTCCGTGTCGATCTCATACAATGATGTGTGCTAGAGGTGCTATAAACCCCCCAATAACTCTTCAATCGATTCCAGAGCTTTTTCAGGACTGACCATCCTGTCACCATCCATCACTCTTGGGTAGTGCTTCGAATAGAGCTCCAGACACTTTCCTAGGATTATTGCGAAGGTATCTACAGAACTTGGTGTTTCACCGTTGCTCTGTAAACGGGATATTGTCCTAGTCACAGAACGTTCGATTGAACGTTTGATAGAACTCCATGATTTTGGAGTTGTTTCCTCACTCTTCTTTCTACAGACAAAGATCATGTCATACACAATATTCTCCAAATCATGAAGGTGGGTAGATGCTTTCATCTCACTCCGTACTGGATATGTGGTTGTCACATAGAAACCAGAGTCAAGGATGGTTCTTAATATTGCACCCCATGCTTCCTGTTTCTTATGATGAAAGGTGAAAACAAGAATACCGTTATCTGACAGTACTCTGTTGGACTCAGTAAACACCTTGGTCAAACCCTGGATGAACTCATCTCTTCCTTTTCTCTGATATCGATTCTCAATGACCTCATCATCTGTTGGCACAAGTGAATCCTTGAAGATTCCATACCTGTCTTTCAAAGCAATCCTCAACCAGACATAGAAGAAGTTGGATAACTCCGAGTACATCACATTTCCATAATAGGGTGGATCTGTCACCACAGCATCCACAACTTCATCTGGAACATCAAGATGGTCTGATGAACCACACCTCAACATGACATCTGCGTTTTTCACAAAATTCTGGTAATTATCAGCGATTCTTGATGGATTTCTAGACTGAAGTCGCACTTTTCTCATTG
>WOR8_10004237_pt1 | contig 13985 bp, 10 predicted proteins | sample DeeMarSeWOR38_10_FD_19890 | JGI IMG/M metagenome (IMG submission 19890) | reverse complement strand
GGACGCTAAAACCGTCATTGCCGATGCCTTTGGTTTTGCCAAACACCGTGCGATTTACCGTGATGGTTGCGGCTGTACGATTCTCAGAGGCATAGCCGAAGATGAATTCAGGCAACAGAAGATCGGGTATCCTCCACCCCCCCGGTATTTGCCAGAGCCGCGTTAAAATTGCCATGGCCGGTTGGCGACCATGGGCCGGTTGTTTCCTTACCGCCGGGGATTGATGCCGGAAAGCTTGATAAAGCGATTGATGCCGCTTTCGCCGAACCCGATCCCCAAAACCCTCGTAAGACACGCGCTGTTGTGATCGTGTACGACGGGAAGCTGATCGCTGAACGCTATGCGCCCGGTTTCGATCTGAACACGCCCCAGCTGGGATGGTCAATGAGCAAAAGCGTGACCAACGCGCTGGTGGGCGTTTTGGTAAAAGAAGGCAAACTTCAGCTAAACAGTGCTGCGCCGGTACCTGAGTGGCAGCAGGCAGATGACCCTCGCCAAAACATTACCCTTGATCAATTAATGCGCATGAGTGCCGGGCTTGAGTTCAATGAAGCCTATGCGCCTTTTTCCGATGCGGTGTATATGTTTTACGATAGCCATGATTTTGCAGCCTATGCTGCTTTAAAACCATTGGAAGCTGAGCCAGACACCCAGTGGAATTACTCCAGTGGCACGGCCAACATCATTGCCCGGATTGTCAGGACGGCCATTGAGAAAGAACATGGAAACTATTACGAATACCTGTATCGGCATCTATTTCATAAAATTGGAATGCTCAGTCTGGTAATGGAACCGGATCCGTCCGGTACGTTTGTCGGTTCATCTTATATGTTTGCAACACCGAGGGACTGGGCGCGATTCGGCCTTTTGTATCTGCAGGATGGTATCTGGAATGGCGAAAGAATTTTGCCGGTAGGTTGGGTCGAGTACACCACAACCCCTGCATCTCAAGCGCCTAAAGGAGAGTACGGTGCTCTTTTCTGGCTAAATGCGGGCGCACCGGGGAATCCATCAGACCGACCGATGCCGTCTTTGCCACGGGATGTTTTTTATGCCCGGGGGTTCCAGGAGCAGCGGGTATTTATCGTTCCGTCCAGGAAACTGGTGCTGGTTCGATTGGGTGCCACTTCTGATAAAGCCGCCTGGAGTGACGATGCCTTTGTTGCGGATGTCTTAAAGGCATTGCCGTAAATAGGACCCGGCGTCCGGATAGCGTTTAATGTCGCCTCTCATAACAGATTATGTATTTTGGCCCCCGGTGATTTATGCTATAGTTTGTAATGAACGTTTTAATTGTCTTGCCATAAATACTATGATTTCTGGCTAATCTGATTATGGATACCGAAACAGCCGGCAACGATAATATCATCGACTGTCCTCAATGCAGCATTAAAAATCCCATTGAGTCAGATATCTGTTATAATTGCGGCGCATCCCTGCACGAGGCACCCGTTTCAAAGAAAAGCCGAAGTTGGATCCCGGTTATACTCATTAGCCTGTTTGCCGTGGGCCTGTTTTATTTCTTCTACAGCGATTCAAACCGCACCAGTGCGCCCCCAGCAAAAAACGAGGCTGCATCTGTCGAAAAAATCCTACCCAAACGCGAACCCCTGCCATTGCCCGAAAAGACATCTTTTGTAAAAGCCGGTCCGGCCGACGAAGCTGAGCCCTTCAACATTCCGATCGGAATGCTGCAAATAAGGGATGTTGTCGGAAAGCTGATTTTGGAAACGGCCGTACCGGTTGTCGCCGGCGGCTGGATTGCGGTACCAACCCGTCAGATAGTAGGCGGATATAGCTGGATTCTTCAGATGGATTCCGGAGCTCGACCGAGCATCGAAGGCGGTATTGTTGATGACCAGGAACAAATCAGTCTCTGGCGAATCCGGGAGGATCAAATTATCGACAGCCCGGACCTGTATCCCTGGTCGGCGGAAACGCCGATGACCTGGATGGCGCTCAGATCTGCGGACCCGCCGGAACGAATTGACATCGGGGATGTCACCGCACAGGGCAATTTTATGAAAGGTGCCATTTCAGACGATATCAACGAAGCCGGCGTATTTATCCAGACGGGTCGTGTCGTTGGCTGGACCTTCGGCGATCCGAACCCCGGTGCGTTTTTATGGATTGGAGAAGAAGGGCGCAATTTAAAAGCCGATATCCGGGTTGACGACTATTATCGCCTCAGCTTCGCCAACAGCCGGGAAGAAGAATTTGTGCGGGCGCTGGCCCTGGGTGATGAATTTTCCAATCTGGATCGCCTGGAGGCATTTACGCGGGCATTTCGTTTTGAACCCAGGCTGTCGCCCGACCAGACCCCCGACTACCTTAAACCCGAAGCGGTGATCAGCCAATTGCGCTTAGTGCTGTCGCGTGCGGCTCAGGAAAGCGCTGGCGACCAGGCGGCCTCTTATTTTGATGCTGAAATTCTGGCCCAGGCAGGCGATATTTCACTGATGCTGGATGTGGTTGCTTTGACGGCCACGGGCAATGGTCCGGAAGACGCCCTTAACTTAATGGAAACCGCCAGCGAATCCATAGCGCCGCCTAAAATCGATCAGGAAAAAGCGCGACTCAATGAGCTCCACTCCGGGCTCTATCAAATCTGGTTGAACCAGTTGCTTGAAGGCGGCGATTTTCAGGAAGGCTGGCAGGTGTATGCCCGCGGTGGCCAGCAGCTGCCAGATGATCTCAACATATATTTGTTCGGCGTAAGATTGGCTCTGGCAGAAGGTGATTGGGAAACGGCGGAGCGGCTACTGGCAGCCAGAGAATATCCGCCGGCCATGGGCAGCGAGGTCAGGGGACTGCAGTCTGTAATCGCCGAATTAAAAGGCCAGGCGTCCATGATCGTTATTCGCTTTGTGCCCGGCACACGCCAGATACCGGTGACGGCGTCCCTCAATCAGGATATTGCACAGGATTTTATTGTTGATACGGGCGCTTCGATGGTCACCATTCCGTTTTCAACGGTCAGAGCACTCGGCATTGTTGTATCCGTTCGCAATCCGCGCCGCAAAGTCTATACGGCCAGCGGAGAGCTTTTTGCGCCTGAAATTGTTTTGGATTCGATCACGCTCGAGGGATATGAAATCAACAATGTAAAAGCACTCGTGATGGATCTTCCCAATCAACCCAATGTGGGGCTGCTGGGCCTCAATTATTTACGACGCTTTCGAATGGATTTGAATACGGATGAAGGCGTGCTGATGCTGGCGCCAAAATAGGTTTGTTCGTTGAGCCGGTTAAGCCCGTTAAGAAAGGTAAAATGCCGAATTTTATTTTCTGGCAAACCGGTCCAACCCGTTCAATAACCCTGTTGTCAAATAAGCATTTTTAGGGGCGCATTTATGGCCATAAAAAAAATATATTCCATCTTGCGCAGGTGAATTATATGTCACCGAAGTCCAACAGGCCGGCGGGCGATTGAAATGCTTTTTTAAAAATCCTCGATAACACTTCCTTTCTCCACATAATGTTCGATGTGGTTCTGGGCATTGACCAATGAATGCATCGCGGCTTCAAACCATGTAAAAACGGGGTCTTCTTCACCCAGTTGTACTTGGGCTTTTTGCAGTATTTTCATTCCATGGGATAGATGGGCGTTGATCTCCTTTAAAATAGCTTTGCGTCTGCGGTGCCGTTCACGCTCTCTGACAATGACCGGCAATAATCGCTGGATGGAATACTCCACCAGTGCGTCCCGCGGCGTATTGAATTTGCGTGAGGTTTCTTCCAGGCTCGAGAGGGTGCGACGGCTGACGACAAAAGTTTTTTGAATTCGATTCAGAGTGCCAAAGGCCTCGTATTCGATTTCATTGGCGATCATGCTCAACGATTGAGCATCCTCGATCAGGTGATCAAACAGGGATTTTTGTTTGATCCCCAGATGCGTGGCGACAATGCTGAGCACATCGATCGCCCGCGGTGATAACTTAAACGTTGCCCGCACCGATTGTCTTCCCCTCAGGTCGGCTGATGAGGGCAATGGTATGCTTAATTCGTCAAACGCTGCGCCTTTATTTTTTTTTGCCATTTTAGCCTGCCTTTTTTAGATTACGAACACCAAAGACACGTTTCATTACGAATAACATTATACACAATAAATCATATGGCAATCAGCCAGGGTGATTGTTTGTGCATTACATAATTTTGGCAAAAAGTAAATGCATGTCTTCAGGTTTCAGTTCCCGGGTTCAGGGTTAAGAATTTTCAGACGTGAAAGGGTCCGTTTCGGGCTATTGTTCCATGTTATCAGCAATCTTATGATTTATTTCTGGTGTTATTTAAGCCTTGAACCTTTGAACGTTGCTCTGAACCAGGCGACTGACACCTGACGCCTATCTATGGGTGACAGGTGGGTCTCTGGTTAACTTAATAAAACCTTAAAAGGCGTGGTTTGGCAAGGTGGTTTTATTGAAAGCGGTCGTAGATGGTTTGATATTGGCTCTTGTCAATATAGGCGTAGCGTCTGAGGGCATCCAGAATCCAGCGGGCTTTCCATTTCAGCCAGTCGCTATTTTCGGTTGGATTTATTTTTAACGGTTGCGGAATGACGGCCACCAGCCGGACAATCTCTTCCAGCGTTAACTGGCCAACGGGCTTGTTAAAATAATGCTCGGCGGCCATCTCCACCCCGAATATCCCCGGTCCCCATTCGATCACGTTCAGATAAAGTTCGAAAATGCGGTCTTTGGAAAGGTCTTTTTCCAGTCTCAGGGTGATCAATAGCTCCTCGATTTTGCGGATAATGCTTTTGTCAGTGGAAAGATACAGGTTTTTGGCCAGTTGCTGGGTAATGGTGCTGGCGCCCCGGGCATATTCTCCTTTTTGCCAGTTCTTTTTTATGGCCGCTTTTAGTTCAGCAAAGTCGATGCCCTTGTGCTGGTAAAAGCTGGCATCCTCGGTAATTCTCACCGTTTCCTGCAACAGTTTGGGTATCGCTTTCAATTCAATCCACTTCTGACGGATACGGAAGGTGGCATCGGCTTTCTTCGCCTCTCTGTAACGCTGGACCATCAAGGCCGTCGATCTGGGGTTTTTGACTTTTAATTCGCTCACATCGGGCAACCCTACATAAAAATAAAATCCCCCGACGACCACAACCAACAGGATGGCAATACCGACTATCTTAAATACTTTTTTCATTATGTATTTTGAATTTGTTTTTAACCACGGAGAGCACTCGAATGTAAAACCGCGGCGTTCCTGTGCGCTTTTAGCTGAATAACGCTATTCAGCTATTCATAGCCGGATTTATGAACGAAATAAAGAATTTTTTAAAATAAGAAGGCGGCGCTCCTTTCAGAAACACCGCCCTCTTTTGTTTTTAAACGAATGCTTTTCCGATAATAAATATTTCCGGATGGAAACTAATTGACTTCTTCATACTCAGCATCCACCACCCCTTCATCGTCGACTTCCGCTGACGAATCGCCGGCCGAATTGGGAGCACCTGCTGAATGCGTGTCCTGCGAATATCCGCCGGGTGAGGCCTGCTGGTAGGCAGAAGCGGCCAGTTTGTGGGACACCTGGTTCAACGTTTCGGTCAGTCGCTTTATCTCGGCGCTGTTTTCACCTTCCATCTCACTCTTGAGGCTGCTGATCGCCTGTTCGACTTCCGCTTTCAGGCCACGGTCCACCTTATCGCCCAGGTCCTTCAGGGTTTTTTCCGTGGCGTATATCAGTGAATCTGCTGAATTGCGGGCGCCGGCCAGTTCTTTTTTGCGGCGATCCTCATCGGCATGAAGCTCGGCATCCTTGACCAGTCGATCAATTTCTTCCGGGGATAATCCCGAAGAATGGGTTATTTTAATCGACTGCTGCTTACCGGTGGCCATATCTTTGGCAGATACCTCTACAATCCCGTTGGCATCAATATCGAAAGACACTTCAATCTGGGGTGTTCCGCGAGGTGCAGGCGCAATACCGGTTAGCTCGAAGCGCCCCAGCGTTTTGTTGTCCGAGGCCATTTCGCGTTCACCCTGAAGCACGTGAACCGATACAGCCGGCTGGTTGTCTTCGGCGGTGGTAAAGGTTTCGCTTTTCCTGGCCGGTATGGTTGTATTTTTTTCAATCAACCGGGTCATCACGCCACCCAGGGTTTCAATGCCCAGGGAAAGCGGCGTAACATCCAGCAACAACACATCGGAGACATCGCCTTTTAAGACAGCGCCCTGAATGGCGGCTCCCATGGCGACCACCTCGTCCGGATTAACGCCTTTGCTCGGCTCCTTGCCAAAAATTCTGGCAACGCGCTCCTGAACGGCAGGCATCCGGGTCATTCCGCCGACCAGGATAACCGAATCGATATCTGCCGCTGACAGGCCTGCATCTTTTAATGCCGTACGGCACGGTTGCTCCAGTTTGTCCAGCAGGTCAGCGACCAGACGTTCCAGTCTGGCGCGGGTGACCTTAATATTCAGGTGCTTGGGGCCGTTGGCGTCAGCCGTGATAAACGGAAGGTTGACGTCGGTTTCGACCGAAGCTGACAGCTCAATTTTAGCTTTTTCAGCGGCTTCCTTTAGACGCTGTAGAGCCATTTTGTCACTTCTCAGATCGATACCCTGATCCTTTTTAAATTCATCGGCCAGATAATCGATGATTCTGAGATCGAAATCTTCGCCACCTAAATGGGTGTCTCCATTGGTGGCTTTAACTTCAAAAACACCGTCACCGATTTCAAGAATGGACACGTCGAAGGTGCCGCCACCCAGGTCGAACACCGCAATTTTTTCATCGGTTTTTTTATCCAGACCATAGGCCAAAGATGCTGCGGTCGGCTCATTGATAATACGTAACACATTGAGCCCGGCTATTTTGCCGGCATCTTTTGTAGCCTGGCGTTGACTGTCGCTAAAGTAGGCCGGTACGGTTATGACCGCATCGGTAACCTTCTCACCCAGATACGCTTCAGCCGCCTTTTTAATGTTGGACAGAATAAAGGATGAGATTTCTGCAGGACTGTATTGTTTGCCGCGCAAGTTGATCCTTACATCACCGTTGGCTGCCTTTTCAATCTTGTACGGCAGCACCTTGATGTCTTTTTGCACTTCGGCGGAATCATACCTGCGGCCGATCAGACGTTTGACCCCAAAAACAGTGTTTTCTGGATTGGTGATCGCCTGTCTTTTGGCGATCTGGCCGACCAAACGTTCCCCTTTGTCGGAAACAGCCACCATTGAGGGCGTGGTGCGACCGCCTTCGGGGTTGGTTATAATTTTTGCGTCGCCACCATCCATAATGGCGACACAGGAGTTGGTCGTTCCCAAGTCTATTCCAATTATTTTACTCATGATACATGCCTCCTTAAACTTAAGTGGTTTTTAATATATTATGACTTAAATCGTCGCCCTGACCGGCTGGCGGCCATGCGGTAAAGATATGTAGTTCATCCACGCCAATCCTCTTTGCGTTTCATTGATCACCACCGCCCGCAAAATTCGGGATCAACGCCCAATTCATTACTTCATAATAATACACATTTATAGTAATGCAATAAAAAATATTAGAATTTTATTGACAGATTAATTTTCGATATTAATATCTATTTATTATGAAGCTTGAAAATAATCCCAGCTATAAGGAGGAATTAAAATGATGAACTTAGTTAAATGGAATCCCTGGAGAGAGATGTCGACCCTGCAGCACCGTCTGAACCACATACTGAATGAACCGTTTTTCCGTGGTGCTGGTGAAACTGAAGAGCTGAGTGTGGGAACCTGGTATCCGGCAGTGGATATGTTCGACGATGATGACAAGATCGTCATCAAAGCCGAATTACCCGGCATGGATAAAAAGGATATTTCTGTTGACATCGAAAATCGGGTTTTGACACTCAGTGGAGAGCGCAACTACGATAATGAGGTTAAAGAGGAAAATTACTATCGTCGCGAGAGAGCGACCGGAAAATTCAAACGTTCTTTCCACTTGCCGGCTGATTTAGATGCGGATCAAATCAAAGCCGATTTTAAAGATGGCGTTTTGAAAGTTGAAATCCCAAAACCCGAGGAACAAAAACCCAAACAGATCGCGGTTCATTAATGGGACCGGATGTGATGGTTGCAATGCTTAATTAAGTCCTGATAATAGGGCGACTTTCAGGTCGCCCTATTATTTTTCAAAATCCAAATTAAGTGGTATGCAACTGTGTTAAATTGATTTATATTATACCAGGGACTTAAAAGATAAACACCACAAAAATTAAAAAGAAATTTAGTTCAGGTGAGGATCTAGAGGAATGAAAAGACCCCCGGGTAAATTTCGCCGATTTTTAAGCTTCTTTTGGAACAGCGTGACAGTTGTACGCCGCTTTGTCGGCAATCTGCTGTTTGTATTGCTGGTTATCTTTTTTATTTCCATCATATTTTTTGAAAGCGAAGAAGATGTGCCCGCTGATGTTGCGCTCATCTTAGCTCCCGAAGGCGATATCGTTGAACAAAAAGCAGAAACAGTGATGTCAAGCGTATTAATGGGCGATGCCGCTAAAAAAGAAACGCTTTTAACGGACATCATCGATGTGATCGACTTTGCAAAAGATGATGACCGCATAAAAATGATGGTGCTGGACCTCAGGAAAATGGGCAGGGCCGGGATCAACAAACTTCAGGATATCGGGGCCGCCCTGGATCGTTTCAAAAGCGGGGGTAAGCAAATTATCGCCTTCGGCGATTCTTTCAATCAACAGCAATACCTGCTGGCTGTTCATGCCGACAGGCTTTATCTGAGCCCGATGGGCACCATTTTGCTGCAGGGCTTCGGCCTGTACCGAAAGTATTACAAAACAGCCCTTGAAAAGCTCAAAATACAATTTCATGCGTTTCGGGTCGGCACCTATAAATCGGCCCTGGAACCTTTTTTGCGCGATAGCATGTCTGATTATGCCAAAGAGGCCAACCTGGCCTGGCTTGATGTCCTATGGGGTGATTACAAACGCGTTGTTTCTCAACAGCGGGAACTGGATTCGCAGCAATTGGATGACTACATCAATAATTTTCCAGCCTACCTGGCAAAAGCAGATGGTGACGCCGCTGCCGCTGCATTAAATCTTGGCCTGGTGGATGAACTGATAACCCGTGATCAATTGCGCCAGGAATTGATCGAAAGGGTCGGCCCTGATAAAGACGGTTTAACGTTCAAGCAGGTTGCTTTCGACGAATATTTAGACCACATTAGACCCACTCTGATGCCGGATCACCCGTTAAAAGATAAAGTCGGCATCATTGTGGCCAGCGGTATTATCCTGGATGGCGAGCAGCCGACCGGCAGAATCGGCGGTGACACCATCGCCGATCTGCTCAATCGTGCGCGTAACGATGAACGGGTAAAAGCGGTGGTCTTGCGCGTTGATAGCGGTGGAGGTAGTGCGACCGCATCTGAAGTTATTAGCCGAGAAATCGAGCTGATTCGCGACAGCGGCAAGCCGGTCTTCGTTTCCATGGGATCTGTGGCGGCTTCAGGCGGATACTGGATTGCTGCCCAGGCAGATCAAATCTGGGCCACACCGACGACGATAACCGGTTCGATCGGAATATTCGGCGCTTTCCCGACTTTTGAAAAAAGTCTCCAATCCCTTGGCATAACCAGTGATGGTGTCGGAACCACCAAGCTTTCAGATGCATTTGACCCCAGCCGCCCGCTCAATGAGCTGATTGCCCAGTCAATGAATCAGATGATCGAGCGGGGGTATCAGCGCTTCATCGAGCGAGTGGCCCAAGGCCGCAATATGGAACCGGATGCGGTTGAAAAAGTTGCCCAGGGTCGGGTCTGGGCCGGAACCACCGCGAAGGATCTGGGGCTGGTCGATCAAATCGGTAATCTGCAGGATACCATCCGTGCAGCGGCTGAACAGGCGGATTTAAAAGATTATGAAATTACCTATATCACGCAACCCCTAACAACAAGGGAGCAGTTGATCAAAAGGCTCAATCGATTAATTGCAGCCATATTCAACTTCTCGCAGCCCGGCGGTCGTCAGGTGCAAAAAATATACGATACGGTTGTCGACAGCGAAGTCGGTCATCTGTTGCTGGCGGACGATCCGGCCGGTTTATACGCATTTTGTCTGAATTGCATCGAGCCCTGAGAAATGCGCTTTTTTATTTTATTTTCAAGGTCTTGTACTTGAAGTTTAAAAACAATCAACTCTAAGCGCCCATCAATTCTTTTTGAAACCTTCCGCTTCTTGCATGAAAAGTAGTGATATGAAAACCGCCGATGCTTGCAACACCCAGGTACAAATAATACAAAAGGCGATGCAGGACCGGCCTGCAATCGCCTTTGTTTATTATTTAGAAACTGCCGCTCCGGCAAGCAGGAGCTTAAGTTAAGTCATTTAACAACGCTTCTTTGAGCATTTTATCCGCTATTTTTTCCGCATCCATCTCGTATGTCCCCTTTTCGATTTGCTCCTTGAGCTGGGCGACTTTTTCCTCTCGGACATCCGGTATTGCTTGCAATTTTCTCTGAGCCTCCTGGATATCCTTTGCCGCGCTCGAAAGCGCGACGGTATCTGCCCTGGCATGCTGCTGATCCTTTTGCTCGGCTGCGGCGTCTACTTTATCTTTTTCCTGAACCTGATTCACATAAGCTTCAATATTTACAGAGTCTTTAGGGGTAATTTCCATTTTATGGCAGTCTCCTCAAACGGTAATCGGTTGCCAATCCTTCTGACCGCACAACCGTCAGTATTTACAATAATTCTAATTCACTAGCTTCTGAGTGTCAAATTAATTACGATTTAATTATATTATCGGTAAAAACTTTACATACTTTAGTCTTTTTTTGCAAATTTCCACAATTGATTGCGTTTCGAGAAATATTACAACTTATTAAAAATATTATAAATAATATAAAAAACGGCATTCTGCACGGTAAATAGCCAGACTCGACCCGGATATTGTTTGCGGTCGCAACGAAATTACATGCCATTATCATGCCAAATCAAATGACGGCTGAAAATTCAATCACTGCCGTAAACCGATCCTTTACAGACGGCGATCTGCGTCTAATCTTAAGCAAAATTGCAAAACGGAAATCCCCGTGCGGGTAAAGTTCGAAGTCGACGTACGGGAAGGAAACGTTGTGTCGGATAATCTCTCGGTCGAATCTTTGCACAATCAACAGGCCGTTGTGAAACGTTATCCGGGTGTCAGGATGGTTTCCTTGGACCGGGAAATTCAAAAGACGATTCGACGGTAAATCCGAAACTACCTGCAATATTGTGGTTATATTTACGGCAAAATGCAATGGCTGAAACTCAGAATCTTCCGCCGACAGTGCACCGAATACCCCGCCTGCCGGCCATCGATACCATGCGGGGGATTGTCATGGTGCTCATGGCAATGGACCATGCGTCGCATGCCTTCAATGCCCACCGATATACCGCAGATTCTTTTATGTGGTATCAGGCCGGCGCTGACATCCCGGTGGTTCAGTTTTTGGTTCGCTGGGTGACCCATCTGTGTGCGCCCACCTTTTTGTTTCTGGCCGGTTTCGTGCTGGCATTGAGCGTGAGCAGACGGCTGGACCGCGGCGATCCGCAGCACCGCATTGACAGAGAGATTTTGATACGCGGTATTTTTATATTGCTGCTGGACCCTTTTTGGATGAGCTTTGGTTTTGGCGGAAATGCCGTCTTTCAGGTTCTCTTTGCCATTGGTGCCAGTTTTTGTTTAATGGTTCCGTTGCGCCGGCTCAACTTGATCGTTTTAGGTTTAATCTCTTGTGGGCTTTTTTTCTTTGGAGAAGGACTCGCACAGCTGGTCGCCGGGTTTGGCGGCACCAGGCAGCCGGGTCCCGGCGGCGCTTTATTGATTATCGGTCTGCGTAAAGTAATGGGTGTATATGTTTTATACCCGCTGTTTCCCTGGCTGGCTTATATGATCTTGGGTTGGGTCTGTGGAACGTATATGCTGGGCAAAGAACGCTTTAGACCGGTTGGTTTCTTTACCGTAGCCGGGGTGGTATCTTTAATGCTGTTTTTGATCGTTCGCGGTTTAAACCAATTTGGTAATATGTGGTTGTATCGCTACGACCTCTCCATCCCGCAGTGGCTGCATGTGAGCAAATACCCACCCAGTCTATCTTTTGCAGCCCTTGAACTGGGTATCATGTTTTTGATTTTGGCTTTTCTGTTTGCCTGGTACCGGCAGCGCAAACCATCTCCGGCCAATCCTTTACAGGTTTTCGGCCGCACGCCGCTTTTCTTTTACATCCTGCATGTTCATCTGCTGGCATTGGGTGCCTGGGCGCTGAAATTACATCGGGCCGGCGGTTTGGTTGAAACCGGCCTGGCGACCCTGGCCGTTCTGATGGTGCTCTATCCACTTTGTCGTCGCTACGACCGTCTCAAGCGAGCCCACCCTAAAAGCATTTTACGCCTCGTATAATGGATGCCGTGCACGGACCATTCAAAGACGTGTTTTTTGCTGCAGCCTGGGCGGGATGGGAATCGGTGTAAACGGAATAAATATGAATACCGATGGGCTGAGCGAGGGATCGCGCCTGGAGATTTTAACAGATGATTGTCGTTTTTACATGGATCAATTGGCTTACCAGCTGCTTTTGCCCCACCGTGACCTCACACCGGAGGGGGTCGGGCCCTTTGGACACGTTTATGGCGTCCAATTCATCGATTTGATGTCCAGTCAGCGAAACCGGCTCAATCATTTTATTCGTAACCATACCCGGGGTGGAAAGACATCGAAATTGCTTCATATGTTCAACCAGCACCTGCATCAATTTATCGGCAAAAAAGATTTAGCTGATGCGTGCCCCAACATCGGGCTTCAGCGGCCGTCAATCTGATGCCGTCTAAATCCGGATCATTCAGAACCCGTCTCAAGCCGTTTCCGCCTGCAGGAACTCAGATCATCAGAAAAACGCCCCCCAAACTGTAACAATCGAATACCCGTTTTCGGAGACAGCAAAAACGGAAATTGACGGGTTGTCAGATCCGCAGAGCAAAATCCAAAATCAATAATGGGGTTTAATAATGACTTTCAAGGTCTCCCGGCCCGCCATAACCATCCGGAAACCGTCGGCGATATTCTGTAATGGAAGCTGCCGGGTAATCAAATCGTCAACTTCTATTGTCCGGGTTTCGATCAGTTTTATGGCCGTCACAATATCGGGAGGACCGCAATAGTAGGAAGTGATGATTCGGGTTTCCCGTGTCCAAAAATGGTTGATCGGCATCGTCACTCTTTCATCGGGGTGGGGTACGGCGAAAAATACGATCACACCGCCTTTATCCACGCAATCCCAGGCCTGGTCAACGGCGGTCATAGCGGAAGTGCACAGGAACACCACATCCGCCTTGCGCGTATTTCCAGCGACGACCTGCCGGGGAACATCTTCAGCGGCATCCAAGCTGATATCCGCCCCCATGTTAACGGCTTTTTCCAGCTTTTTGGGATTGATATCCGTTGCAATCACGCGACAGTGTTTGGTTTTGGCCAGCTTGATGTGCAGTAGCCCGGACATCCCGCTGCCCATCACCATGACCGTCTGATTTTTGCGCACGCCGGCAAGTTGCTGCGCTCTGACCACACAGGCCAGCGGTTCAATAAAGGTACTTTGATCATACGAGATACAGTCCGGTAAGCGATAGGTTCCGCTTTCGACCAGGGCTTCCGGGACCAGAACATATTCTGCAAAACCACCGGGCAGCCTCGCATTAACGTTGGAGCACACCGGATACTGGCCGTTTTTGCAGTAGGCGCACTGCATGCATGGCACTTTGGGGGCTACAAAGACACGATCTCCGGGCTTATAGGCCGACACCGAGCGCCCGACCTCAACCACCTCGGCGCCGATTTCGTGCCCCTGAACCAGCGGTGCCCGGGGCAGCCGATACCATTCAACAATATCGCTGCCGCAGATCCCGCATGAGAGAATTTTTATCAGCATCTCTTTGTCTTTGGGCTTTGGCCGGGGCACTTCTTCGATCCGAATATCTTCGTTGTTGTACCAGACAGAGA
>WOR8_10005396_pt1 | contig 13989 bp, 14 predicted proteins | sample DeeMarSeWOR38_10_FD_19890 | JGI IMG/M metagenome (IMG submission 19890) | reverse complement strand
TTTAATTCATGTAGATCGCTGTTTTTTCCGTCATGCTCCTGGCTCATTTTTGCAAGCTCATGAGCCAAATCCATTGATTTATCATCAGATTGGGCTATTTCATCTTTTAATACGTTAAGCTCTTTTTCTTTGTTTTCTAATTCAACTTTTTTTTCATTTATCTGTTTCTCAAGCTCTTCTTTTTCAGAAATATTTTCTTGAAGCTCTTTTTCTATTGATTCAAGATTTGATCTTACCTCATTAAGGTTTTTTTGAATTTCAACAATTTCATCTTTAGAATAATTTATTCTTTCCTCTAGTTTTATTTCTTCACTTCTAATTGAATCGATTTTTCCCTTGATTTCTTTTACCTCTTCACCACCAACTTCCCCGATCTTTTTTTCAATTTCTTGAAGCTCTTTTTGAGCTTCTGCATATTGTTTTTTTAACTGCTGGCTTTTTTCATCAAGTTTAAGTTTTTCAGAATCATATGATTCAATTTGTTTATTAATTTCAGATATCTGTGCATCAACATCTTGTTTTTTCTTAAAAGCAATTTTTGCTTTTGTTTCGTATAAACTGTCTTTTAATTCTTTATATTTGTAAGCCTCATCTCTTTCATCTTTTAGCTGATTTATTTGATTAGAAATTTCATTTAAAATTATTTTAATACGGTCAAGATTACTATCAACTTCTTCTTTTTCTTTCTCAGCCTTTTTTATATCATTATCAAAATTACTAATACCTGCTATATCATCAATTAATCTTCTTCTATCAATAGACCCCATTTCTATTAGACTTGTTACATCACCTTGTTGCACAATGTTATATCCACCACCTGAGATTCTAGCATGTAATAGTAAGTTTTCAAAATCTGAGAAAGAAGCAGAGTGTTCATTAATATAGAAGTAGCTATAATAATTATTAGGATCATTTTTCAAAGGTGCCCTTTTTATTATCCTTGTTAAAACAACCTCATCTGACTCAACTGGCATCCTTCTTTCAGAATTATCAAAAACAAGTGAAACTTTACAATATTTCGCAGGATTTTTATGTTTCTTACCACCATTAAAAATAAGATCAGTAAGTCTACCAGCACGCATAACTTTTGAGCTTTTAGGCCCTAATACAAAGAGTATAGCATCAGCAATATTACTTTTACCTGAACCATTTGGTCCAGTTATTGCAGTAAAACCTGGAAAAAATGGTACAACTAGTTTACTTCCGAAAGACTTGAAATTTTCCATTCTAACTTCTTTAAGGTACAATTTGTATTCCTACCTCTCTAAGATATTTTGCTCAACCCATCTCCTATTTATTTCGGCATCCCATTTTTTGGAACAAATTTGGGTATATAAAATTTTTTAATTTTATATTTTAATTATATTTATGTTATGTATAGTATAAATTATTATCATACTTTGAAGTTTTACGATGACTAACTAATAATAATTTTTTACCGAATCTTAAGCTAATTACCCCTAAATTAAATGCATCCTTCTCCGTTGTACATCCCATTTGTGCATCGTTTCTTAAATATTTATATTTTTTATGCAGATATATGTGCATGTAAAATTAATAATAATGAATATTCAATATTTACAAAAAATATTAATAAATTTAATTAATACTGCTGAAAGGGTTACTGAGTCCGAGAATACTCTTATAAAAAATCAATTACGATAGATTTTGATATTTATAAGGTCACAATGTCCAATGAGGAGAATTGGGTATTTTCCAAAAATAGTTTTGTGATTCTGGCCTGACATCCATCCATTAAACCCAGTAATCTCAACTTTGGTATGCCAACCAGACCCTTGGGGAATCTTTTGACCATTGGTATACACGGCGAAATTATAGAACCAAAAGTATGTTCCAAAAAGTACGATGGTATCATCTTGTCCTTTACCTATTTTTGTTTGATGTGTGCCGTTGATACTTTCAATTGTGTATCCTGTACTGAGTAGCTGGATATCTGCATTGAAATATGTCCGATCAGTTGCACAAACGGATACTGGAGGTACGATTAGCAAAAGCATTGCGATAATACAAAACAAGGTTTTTATCATAATAATCTTATTAACTCTAATCAAAGATTATTTATTTAAAATCCATAGTAAAATTTGAATCAAAACAGGGCTATTATGCTCTATGTGCGTCAAATTTCTGTAACCCAAGAAGTTGCCCATTATCCTCAAAGGAAACCGTTCATTCAAGAAGCTTTGGGACAAGACATAGTAAACTATAATGTACTTGCACAGAAGATTGCACAATAACTAGGCGATGCCTCGATGGAAGCTATTAAATGATCATTTCCTCGGGTCGCAAAAAAATATAAGTGTTAATTCTTTGTTCTATTATTGTAAAAATGCAGAATGAAATAAAAAAAATGCCGTTTTTCTGGATATTTGTGGCAATTTTCGTTATCGCTATGATAATTCAAGGAATTATGATGATACAAAAAAGCCGTGAAATGAGTAATACATGGAATGAATTTTTGGAAAGAGATGAAAAATATATGAATGCAGTAGTAAATGAAACAAATACAACTTCAAAGATTGTAACGTGGGAAATTACCCGAGGAGGGCCACTTGATATAGAAGAAATAACATGGACTTTGAATCTAGAAGGAACAGAGACTGAAGTTGAAATGAAAGCAATTAAAAAGACCCAAGAGGAATTTACTGATGATGACTTAGTTGAAGATGACCAATATCAAATCTATTGGAAAGATACTTCATATGACAACTTTATAGGAATTGGAGATTATTTAAAAGTTAAAGCCCCACATCATGGCAGATACTTTTTGTATGGAGAATTTGAAGGTTGGAGAATTTTTAGTCATGGGACATCTCAATACTATTAGGAATTATTGGTGAAAAACAAAATGAATGATGATAAGATGGAACTATCTGAAGATACGTTTGGAAGCCCAGGTAGAGTTAGAGAATATAGAATTTTATTGTATGTTGGTTTAGGAATGCTTCTTGTCGGAGGTCCTTTACTTTTCTTAGGGGAAAACTGGATGATTATTGGAATCGTTCTTGCTTTTATTGGTTTGATGTGTGTTGTAAGTGGATGGCTAGGACTTGGTGAAGAGAAAAAGAAATATGGAATAAAAAGAAAATCTACAACTGCTGGGATAATAGCCTTGATTTTAGGGATTTTAAGCGTATTTCTTTCAAATGGACTTTTACTCAGTTTAATCTTAGGTCCTTTAGCAATAATTCTTGCTATTAAAGCAGTAAAAGATGGCGATAATGAATATGGACTTGCTGGTGGAATATGTGGTGCAATAGGAATAATTGTCAATTTGTATGTTATGTTTTTATTTACATTTTTTTAAATAAGCGAATTTTCAGTGATTTAAAAATGATTATTTAATTTATTTAATACTCAGAAGAAAAAAATAAAAAAAACTTTGTTAAACTTTTTATTCAAACTAGTACATTTTGAGTGTGCCTAAAATATGTAACATTTTTCTGTATGCCGCAGGAGGGAATTGAACCCCCGACATCACGGTCTTCAGCCGTGCACTCTCCCTACTGAGTTACCGCGGCAAAAATGAATAAACAACAATTTTTTATTCAAGATCTTTTTTAATATCATCCGCTGTTTTACTTATTTCACCTAATATGCGTTTTAAAGTATTCATAGTCTTTGTCACTTTATCAGTTGTTACTGCTCCTTGTGAGGATGGTTCTATAAGGCCGTCTTGTTCAAGTATTCTTAGAGAATATCTTACCATATGTTGTGGATAGTTTGTCAGTTCTGATAATTTTATGATTCCCATAGGTTGATGTTTTTGTACAGTTTTTAGAATATGAATGTGTCTTTTTAATATATCCATTTCAGTTTCAATAACATTTGTTAATACACATCTTTCTTTCTTTTTTTCATTCATTTTTAAAACTCCTAAGAGACTTGTTAACATACGTAATAATCTTTTATTATTTAAAAATCTCTATTTTTGTAGTGAATTTTTCTTTATATAATTTTTAAGATAAGGTAGAATTTTAGTTAAATCTTTTCCTTTTACTATTACATCAGCTGATTCTTTTATACAATCATCCTCTGGATTAAAAGCAATAGCAAAACCAGATAGATTAAACATTGGAATGTCAAAACATGAGTTACCAACCGTAGCGATTCTTTGTAGAGGAATATTTAGTTGCTTTGATACTTTTAAGACTGCCTCGTCTTTATACATTAATCTAACTTTGAGAATACCTACACCAGTTAAGTACCCCTTTTTATCGATTTTTACACCATTGGAATACACATGATCAATTCCAAGTTCTTTTGCAACTTTATCAGCAAGTATATCGATACCGGCACTTACTATTGCGGTCTTTATTTTATTCTTTTTTAAAATACCAATACATTTTTTTGCACCATTCATAATTGGTACATCTGATAAAATATCAGTAAGTTTTTTTCTAGTTATGGGTTTATTATTTTTTACCCAAAGAGATGAATCTCTTTTTATAAATTCCATATCGTCGATTTTACCTTTAAGATATTCATTAACAGATCTTTTATTTGATGTTTTAAAATAATCATGAATATATTTCCAAGAACTTATTATGTCTGTAAGTACTCCATCCATATCAAAAACAACTAAATCGAGTTTATCCATTGTCTTTTTTTTAAATTGGTTTTCTGCTCTTGTATTTTTATAGCAATAAAATTTGCATTTTTTTCCTTTCATTTTGGAAAATTGCATTGCAAATGTTATATAAGAGTTTTTAGTAATATAATAAAATATTTAGATAAAATTTATAAACCTGTATATATATAAAGATAACACAATGATAATGGGGGGAATTAAAATGGATAATAAATTATATACGAAATTTAAACTAACTGTGATATTAATTTTATTAATTGGCACAATATTTATACCATTAATAAATGGGCAGAATATAAATAAATCAATTTATGAAATTTATTCAAAGAATAATTTTTTTAATTCAGATGATAGTTATGATTTTTTAATTATCTGTCCAATATATTATAAGAGGTTAGTTAAACCATTGGTAAAACATAAAGAAAAACACGGAATTAATACTTATTTAGTAACACTTAATAAAATCTATTCTTATGAAAATAGTAGTTCGGCAAGAGATAAACCTGAAAAAATAAAAATATTTATCAAAGATGCAATTGAAAATTGGGGTATAAAATATGTATTGTTAGTTGGAGGTAAAATAAGTCAAACAAATATGTGGCATTTACCGGTTAGATATATTCATTTAGGAAATGACTGGGAACCAAAAATTATTTCTGATCTTTATTATGCTGATATTTATGATTCACAAGGTGAATTTTGTGATTGGGATTCAGACGGAGATGGTAAATTTGGTGAATGGTTATATGGTAGTCAACCAGAAGACAAATTTATTGATCTAAACCCTGATGTTTCAATTGGTAGACTTCCATGTCAAAATAGATTTGAAGTAAGATTAATGGTTCATAAAATAATTACTTATGAAAATAAAAATCAAAAAGAAGAATCATGGTTCAATAATATGATTGTAGCAGCAGGAGATACTTATCCTGAAAAGAATAATCCTGCCTGGGTAGGTTTTGAGGGTGAATTCTACGGTGATAGAGCTATTGAAAATATGACTGGTTTTAATCCAATTAAACTTTATACATCAGATGGTACCCTAACTCATTGGAAGGATATTTTAAAACCTATGAATAATGGTTCAGGGTTTGTTTATTTTGTCGGTCATGGTTGCCCAATGCTTTGGACTAATAATTTTCCAAATGGAACAGGCAGAGTTGAACCTTTTAGATCCTTTGAAATTGCAAGACTTAGAAATGGAAGAAAATTACCAGTTTGTGTTGTAAGTGGCTGTCATAATCTACAATTTGATGTGACAATTTTTAATTATTTTAATAAAACAAAAAGATATCATGTTGAGTATGTTCCTGAATGTTGGGGTTGGCAGATGACAAGAAAAGTCGGCGGAGGTTCAATTGCTACCATAGGTTGCACAGCCTTGGGTCATACAAAAGAAGATAAACCTATTTCTTTTGCAGGTGGTATAAACGAGCTAGAGGTTGAGTTTTTCAAACAATATGGTCAAAATAAAATTGAAATTATTGGAGATACTTGGGCCAGTGCAATTAAATGGTATATTGACACTTATCCAGTTGATTGGAATGCAGAACTAAGTAATGAATCCTGGGTAGATGACCAAGTTGTTTCAACTTGGATTTTGTTTGGAGATCCAACTCTTAAAATTGGAGGATATCCATAATAAAAAAATTGAAAAATATAGAATTTAATCTCTATTTTTTATCCAGTTGTAATGTCTAATTTTACTGGTAGCACCAAATCCACAAGAAGCACATACTCTCTTTTGAAGATGAAATGAGTGTTTACCACATCTTCTGCAAATAGTATGAGTCCTTTTTCCCCCCATTTTTGATGCTGTTCCTTTAGTCATAATTTATTCCCCTATTTATGGTGAAACATAAATTATATTATCTCCCCTTACAATGATAGTACTATGTTTAGCAGCAGGTTGACCATTTAACATCTCCTCTGCATTTTTTAAAACTAGGTTCATGTGAGGAACATCATAACCGTCCAAAGTACCATGGTAGCCACGACCACCACGTAGTTCAACCATTACGCGATTGTTTAAACTTGCATGTAATATTTTCAACGGTTTTTCCATTTTTATAACCTTTTGCGACACGAAATAGATATCTTATTTATAAGAGTTTGGGCCTATAAAAATAATTTAAGCCAAATCTTATAAACACACAAAAAATGACTTTAATTATGTCCTTAATATTAAAAAATAGACATAGCCTTAAATATAAAGAAATCAAGATCTTTCAAAGTGAATTAAAAAATTATTATGATGATAATTTTTTTAATAAAAAATCTTTTGTTGAAATAGCTGAATTTGAAGGAATAAATATTATTTTTGTAGACAATGAACCCGATTTCATGCTTTATAAAAACAAAATATTCTTTACTTTACATGGACTGAATAGATATAAACCAAATAAGAAATTTGTTGTTGTTGACATGGGTGCTGTTAGATTTGTTGCAAATGGAGCGGATGTTATGGCACCAGGAATAGTTGATGCAGAAAGGAGTATTTCTAAGTTTGATCCTGTTTGGATCTGTGATGAAAAACATCGTAAGCCATTAGCAGTTGGTAGTGCTGTTATGAATAGTGAAGAAATGATTAATAAGAACAAAGGAAAAGCAGTAAGGATTATACATTATGTTGGCGATGATATATGGAATTTTACATCAAAAAGTAAGTGAACTCTGATAAGTTTTTCTCACAAGGTTTATAAACACAATTATATATTTACAATACGCGTTAAAATCTGGAGTTGAGAATTAATATGGGCGTTGTTGGAAAATTATTTGGTGATAAAAAATCATCTGATGTTGAAGGTTACGTTGATTTAGAAAAATATGTTGAATCAACTGCTGGAGAATCATCAGGTCAAGCCAGGATGTTTGTAAGAGTTGGTGAGATTCAAAGATATGAGGATTTAAAAGAGTTTACTGATTATGTTTATGGCGGTAATGTTTTAATTCTTGATTTTTCACCCATTGCTGAAGAAGATGTTATTTTGAAAAGAATTACAAATGAGCTTAAAGAATTGGCAAAGGAAATAAACGGTGATATTGCAGGTATTGGCAATAACTTAATGATTGTTGCTCCTGCAGATGTAAAAGTTGAAAGACGCAAACTTAGAGGAAAATATTCCTAATTTTTTTTATTTTTTTTATTTTATTTAATTTTTTGTTAATGAAAAAATTATTATTTTTCTTTTTTTTATAAGAGAAGGGATAAGGAATCTGGAGGGGGGATGGATGAGAGGAAGAAAACATTAAATTCCAGATCCCCTATGATATACTCTGTATTAAATTATATATATATTTTTTGTATAAATTTGTCTTTTTGTTAAAATAACAAGCAATTTTTAATTGAAAAAACGGGCCTACGGGGATTCGAACCCCGGTATCCGGCTCCGAAGGCCGGTAGGATGTCCAGACTACCTCATGGGCCCTTTTAATTTAGTTTCAAAATTCAAAAACTCATTATAAACTTGTCTAATCTTTATTTGATAATTTATAAAATAATATTTTCTCTTACACTTTACATCTTAAAGATATAAATTATATTTTTAAATCCAAATCTGTAAAAATAATATAAAAAAAGAAAGAGGTAGTTTATTATAGAACAATTATAAGAGGTCCAAATACAAATCCACGTGCTGACTTGGTAGCTATATTTCCAGTAGGAGCAGTTGCTGATACAGTTACATTGATTATTCCAAATCCAAATATTTTATTTGCACTCACAGTTATTTCTTCGTCTACTTCTAAAATTTCAATGGTTTCTTCTGCTAATGCATCTATCATCCCCAGCATTCCACCAATAACAGAAATACTATAATTAGCATTATTTGCTGGAAGTGAACCAATGTTTTTAATAACTGTTTTTACTTTTGTTAAACCACCCTTAATCTTTATAATATCAAGAAAAGGCGCCTGAGACATAATATTTACTGACAATGAATCAGACCATTGGCTATCAAGCCCATATGCATCCCTGGCTTTTACTTTAATATTATAAACACCTGGTTTTTCCCAAGTATGATTTAGTGAAACATTTTCACCTGATTCTAACCAATCTGTCCAAGTAACACTATCATCATCCCAATCAAAGCAATACTTTATCAAATCATCATCAGGATCGGTAGTTAAAGACGTATAAGTATATTCTATTTCTATTTCTCCAGAAGTTGGACCAGTGGGTTTATCAGGGATATTTGGTTTATCAGATACCTTTGTAATGTATGTAGATGGGTCACTGAATGATAACCATTCTTCAACTGTTTTATAATCATATGCGCCCCAGACTCCAAATTCATTAATATAATTATTCAATGCCTTTGTCCATAATTCACCAGTGGTTTTTGCATTATAATTATTATAAGCCTTAAATGCACTTAGTTCCATTCCACCAGTTAGACCGGAAGTACATCCATAACCAGTATAACCCCATCCTAATGCAGAGTTACCATATGATGCAATTCCTCCACCATCAGGATTTTTTACAAATGACCATCCTAAACAATTTTCCCCTGAAAATTCACAATTAGAGCATCCTCCAATTATAAAAATCGGTAATTTTTCTTGATTATTAAGTATCTCAGCCCTAAGATAAAAATATGAACCAATAGGCCACCATGTTACAAAATCATTATGCGGATGCGTCGCCCAGGTTATATTTGTTCCATGTCCAGTCATATAAAAGAAACCTGTTCCATTTTCAATAGCACTATCCATATTTATTGCAAATTGTAACTTTCCATTGCTCGCCCAGATTTTCTCAGGGATAAAATCATCCATAATACTAATTGCATTTTGATTTAGATACTCACCCTCGTCCACATTACTGGAATCTTCGAATGTATCACCACCGCATACTACGAAATTTTGGAACCAATCTTCCATATAAGCCCCAGTTGACTCATAATTAATAATCTTATTTACTACTCCACTTACCACACTTGATTGCCTGAAGTTTAGTCTGCCTAGATAAACATCAGGGTAAAGATCTACAAAATCAGTTCTTCCCTGATAATTGTATTCCCCAAATATGTTATTACCATTTGAATCCCAACTACAAAAATTATCATAGTCATCGTAAATATCAGCGTAATATAAATCACTAATAATACTAATCTCTCTTCCATCTTGAACATATGACATTCTTACAGGAATTTTGTTTGCTCCACCAGCTAAAAGAACATATATGGTGTCCCATTGCTCTATTGCATTTTTTATGAAATATTTTATTTTTTCTTGGTTATCTCGTCCTGTTGCAGGAAAATAAAATCCGTTATAAATTTCATCAAGAGTAACAAGTTTAGTAGCTACATTACAATCGTTTTTATAATCAACCAATGGTTGTAATTTTTCAGAAAATTCTAAAGGAGTTATTACAACCATGTCATATACATCTGGAAAAACAATTGGTTGCAGGGGCTCTTGATATTCTACTTTAATCTCAACATTGTTTGCATATTGAATCATATTTTTACCTGGGGAATATCTAACAGGATAAAATTGAACTGTTAAAAAAACCACATGATTATAATCATCAATACCACAGCCTACCTTATAATCGTACCAATTATTTGGTAAGAAATCCATACTATTATAAACTGCATTATCTTTGATAATAAACTCTTTCAAAACCTTGTTTTCCTCAAAATTGTTCGAGTCCATTAAAAGAACAGGTTCTGTTGAGGGTTGAATCTCCCCAATTATAACTTTTTGAGTGATTTGCGAAGGCTTACATTCTACAGCCTTAATCTTTGTTCCAAATGGAAACTTAAATATTTTTGTATAGATAGGTAAAATAGGACTCCCGGGTTTCATTAAATTAGAAGTTGTTTCAGGCAGATTAACTGTTAAATATTGATCTTTTTCTTGGATAATAGGCTCTGAAAAAATTATTGATTCGATTTTTTCTTTAATATATGATTCCTCTTTAGCATCTATTATAATAAATACATTAGAAATCAACAGCGTACAAACTAAAATTCCAACCAATCTATTTTTCATTTTACCTCCACCTCTTACAATATCAAATTTAATTTCAAGTATTTAAAAACTATGTTAGAGAATATCATATATAATTTTCAAAATAAAAATTATTAATATTTGCTAAAATAAAAATAAATATTTCAAAAAACTTTTTAAAAAAATAAAAATTAGAATTAAAAAATAGTTATAATCTTATTAGTAATTTTTATAGTATTAAAAAAATATCTGAAAAACATGTTAAAAGCATAAAATAGAGTAATAAGTCTTTAAAACCTTTTTTCAAACCTAGACCTTTATATACTCCAAGCATATATTTATAAATAAAGAAATATTATCAATTGTTAATTGGGGTGGTAAAAACAAATGAGACCTACATTATTTAGAAAGACGCTAGTTTTAACAATTTCCATTTTACTTTCAATATTAGTCTTAACACCAAATATATATGGTGTTACTAAGATTAATAACATTGAAAATATCACGATAAACGTAACAACAAATGAAAATAAAATTGATATAAACTATAAAATAAATAATTTTATTGAAACATCTATAGAAATTAATGAAATTAATTATATGCGTATCTCAATAGATGGTGAATCAAATATCTTAACAAACGGTGCTCCAGATATTCCTAATATCTGCCGTAGCATAATAATCCCAGATACCGCAGAAATGGATGTAACGGTTATAAGCTCAACATATGAAGAATACAGTAACGTGTTAATAGCACCTTCAAAAGGAAACTTATTACGCACAGTCAATCCAGATGATGTACCATTTGAATTTGGAAATGAGTATAACATAAATAATTTTTATCCAGGTAAAATAGTAGAGCTTGATGAACCATATATTCTAAGAGATTTTAGAGGACAAGTAGTAAAAATCTATCCTATACAATATAATCCAGTTACGAAAATAATGCGTTTTTACAAGGATATAACTATTGAGGTATTTCCAATTGGAACTGATACACGTAATATAATAAATAGAGAAGAATTACCATCTAAGCTTGAAACTAATTTTAACCAAATATATAAATCCCATTTTATAAACTATGGTTTACTTGAGCGTTACACACCTGTTGAAGAGCAGGGGAACATGTTAATAATAACCTATGATGCTTTTTGGGATAGTATGATACCGTTTTATGAGTGGAAAATATTAAAGGGTATACCAACTGAAATGGTAAATGTTTCAACAATTGGTGATGCAAATGCAATTAAAAAATTTATAGCAAATTACTATAATACATATAGTTTAACCTTTGTTCTTCTTGTTGGAGATGCTGCTCAAGTGCCACCTTATTATCTTGGGGGAGCCGCATCAGATCCAAGTAACACATATGTTGTTGGAAATGATCATTACCCAGACTTATTTATTGGAAGATTTTCTGCCGAGAATATTAATGAAGTAAATACGCAAGTAGAAAGAAGTGTAGAATATGAAAGTGAACCCCAAATTACAGCTGAATGGTATCATAAAGGAATGGGAGTTGCATCAAACCAAGGTGCAGGTATTGGTGATGACGGGGAAGCAGATAATGAACACATTGAAAATATTCGTCAGGATCTTTTAAATTATACATATACTCTTGTTGATCAAATATATGATCCAAGTATAATCATGTAAATGCTCTTGTAAATGATAATATGCTACCTTTTGTTCTTTCAGTAGCTTGTAATAATGGAGAATTTGACAGTTATACTTGTTTTGCTGAAGCCTGGCTAAGAGCCACTCATAATAGTGAACCAACAGGTGCAATTGGAGCATTTATGTCAACTATTTCCCAAAGCTGGGCACCACCTATGGAAGCACAGGATGAATTCAACCTAATACTAGTTGAAACCTATCCAGATAATAAAAAAACCACGTTAGGTGGTCTTACTGCAAATGGTTGTATGTCTATGATTGACAAATACGGTTCTTCAGGATACGGTGAATCTGATTATTGGACTTTATTTGGTGACCCATCTTTACAAATTAGAACTGATACACCTGAAGAAATGACTGTAAATCACGATGAAATAATTTCAATCGGAGCAGAAACATTCGAATTAGAAGTTATTGGAGTAGAAAATGCTTTATGTGCAATTACAAATAGCAATGAATTACTTGGTTATGGTTATTCAGATGAAGATGACATTGCAGTGATTAATTTCTTTGAACCCATTGAATTTACGGAGGATGCAATACTTGTTGTTACTGCATACAATAAGATTCCGTATATTACACCGATCCAAGTAGGCAACAGTTATCCTCCGACTATCCCGGTTATTAATGGACCGACGGTTGGTAGGATAAATAAAGAATATGAATTTACTGCAGTAAGTGATGATCCTGAAGGAGATCAAATATATTATATGTTTGACTGGGGCGATGAAACCCAAAGCGAATGGGTAGGTCCTGTTGATTCTGGAACTCAAGTAACAATAACTCACACCTGGACAAATATTGGAAACTACAGCATAAAAGCAAAAGCTATGGATGTTGAGGAATCAAGAAGCAGATGGACAGAACCATATTCTGTCATAATGGATGTTCCAATATTAAAACTTAAATTCATAAAAGGAGGACTATTTAGCGTTAAAACAACGATTGAAAATGAAGGAATAGCAGAAGCAGATAATATTGATTGGGAAATTAATATTGAAGGAAGTGTATTTTTGGGTCGTAATTCAAAAGGTAATATTGATACAATCGCACCTGGTGATACAGTAACAATTAGTACAGGAATGGTTTTGGGATTTGGAGATATAAGAGCGCATTTTATATTAAATGGACCAGAATGTAATTTGGACAAAGATCGAGGCGGCAAGCTGTTTTTATTCTTTATAATAATCAACCCTGGAGGTGGATAAAAAATTTAATTTCTTTTTATAATTTTTAAATTTATTGATTATTTATTCAATAAAAAATAAAACAATTTAAAAAAATATACTAAATGATTCTTCTTTCCTCATAAATTTTATGAGATATAAGGAGAGATGTTAAAATGATAAAAAAAACAATATGTATAATTTTAATAATGCTGATGACAAGTAGTGCATTAGTAAGTGCAGTAGACATAATTGAAAATAAAAAGATTGAAACAATTAGTGCTGATATAACAATTGGTAATTTTGAAATTGAAAATATTGATATCGGACAAGAGGTAACAGTGGAGAATTTCGGCTCATTATTAGTACCTGGTAAACCCAATCTTCCATCTAAGATATTTTCCATTGCAATTCCGCCTGAAGCTATATTTATTGATATAGATTATGAGATCCAAAATAGTTTGGTAATCCCGGGTTTTTATAATATTAATCCAACCAAATTACCAAGAGTTATTGGAAAAGAAGATCCATTAGTTTACGAACAAGAACAGAATAATTACTTAGAAAATTATAATTTGGTTT
>WOR8_10004235_pt1 | contig 13991 bp, 12 predicted proteins | sample DeeMarSeWOR38_10_FD_19890 | JGI IMG/M metagenome (IMG submission 19890) | reverse complement strand
CAACATCCTCTTCTTGTTTGGTCTCACCCTTTATCTTACCGGCGCGATCAACCCCCGCGAGATCAAGCTGCGCAACCTCCTGGTCGGTTATGCTATCTTTGTTTTGGTCGGCTTCCTCTTCACCATCTTCAAATACGCCATCCTACTGGGTCAGGATATGAACCTGGTCCAGGTATGGGACTCCCTCTCCACAGTAGTCATCATCAGCGGCATCCTCGTGCTTGCTCTGGGTCTCATCGCCTACCTGGGCAACCGCAGGATCGACAAACAGATATCTTGAGGTCCTCTTAATACATTACTCCTCTCAGCTCTTCAAGAGTAAATTGTAGTGGGCTGTAATGGACCCCAAGTATGGACAGTCTGCTAAGTAGGAATTAGACTCCAGGCAAGGGGTCCACTTCAATAACCCTACATCCAGATCAAGTGAAACAAGGGAATCAGAAAGAGCGACTTACTCGCTTGGATTGATCCGAATACAGTTCACCCATATCCCGATGGGAAGTTTGCGCTCTTCCATCTTGAAAAGCGGTCTGCTTAGGCTACAAACAGGTTATGCTAAATTGAAAATCGGTTTAAAATGGAGCGATTTTACTGGAAAAAAAGAAGCACCCCCGGTGCGATTCGAACGCACAACCTACTGATTCGAAGTAACCAGCAAAACCACCACTCGTGTGTAGACCATCTCTTGATCCTCCCACACCTGGGGGAATAAGGTTCTATAGATTCTATAATTTCTACTATTTCTATGGGCGTTGCACCACGGTTGCACCACGGTTGCACCAGGCTGCACCTAGGTGGAGCGGTCATAAAGAAGGAAGGCGACCTCCTGTCCTGTTGAGTTGAAGGTGAAAATTCCAATGAAGACATGGGATTCAAAAACCATGAATAACAGTATCACAACAAGAGGAATCACCGAGTAGTACATCATCGGTATCGAATTGCTACTTGAATGGATAGAGGTTAGTGTCTATGTCTATGGTGTAAATTGGTTTATGCTTCCGATGGTAAATCAGCGGACGTAGTCATGAGATATGATTCAGGCGATGAAATTGGTGTGGGATCCATATCATGCATTGTTTACTTTTACGTCTTCATGAACTAATCTCATAATTTTTGAGATTGACCAAAACGATGACAATTCACTCGAAAACTTGTGACATCTGTTACTTGTTTACTTGATAATCAAGTTCTAATCTAACAACTAGGCAACAAATCACCGCCATAATCACAGGGAAATCAATTTTCCCGGTTATACCAATAGATCGCTTGGGGAGTCAATTCTGTGCGGTATTACCTTGCCGATCGCATTGAGCAAATCAAATACGGGAACCATATTATTGGTGTCAAGGCCATCAGCCTGGCTGATGATACCTTTAATGAGCATTTTCCTGGCTTCCCGGTGTTTCCTGGAAGCCTCATTTTGGAGGGCGCTGCCCAGCTTGCAGGATCCCTATTTGAGCTAACAATTGCCCACCGTCATCTCCCCCAGAAACGGTGCGTTCTCTCAATTGTAAACCGTTTTAAGTTCCGCCGGCCTGCTTACCCCGGAGATCGCCTTGTATATAACATCACTATCAAAACGATGCAGGAAGGGCATGGCGTCGTCGATGCAACGGCGACTATAGATGGCGAGCAGTGTGCTGAAGGTACGCTAACGTTCATTTTTCTTGACATCAAAAACGAAAAGCTGCATAGAGCCAGGATGGAGCTATACGAGCTGTGGCTACGCGATGCCAGAGAGATAGGCAAGTGAAAACTTGTTTTGTTTCCTACAACGGGGATGAAACTATCCCGGTCGCCCGTTACCTGCGCAACCGCAAGCTGCGTAAGTATTTCAGCCGCGAAACGAGCGTGGCAGTGGTTTGCGCGGCTCAGCTTTTGGAAGGGGAGTCACTGCATCCGCAGACGCCATTTTATTATGCAGCTGGCTTATTAGCCTTTGAGGAGTACGGTCTACCAAAACTGGTGGAGGCCAGCCTAACAGATGAAGGCCGCTTTTCAGCCCAGCAATTTGTAGAGATGGGTCTGGCCGGCATCTCACCATTGACCTCCTTCAAATGCCTGCAGAATATGTCGCTCGCCTTCATCTCGGTAGAGCTTGGATTGACCGGTGATAATGCGGTCGTGAGTGTGTCGGCCGCCAGCCTCTTAGCGCACGCTCGATTAGCTCCGACCAACAGTTCTGTCCTGATTGGCGCTGGCAAAGCGGACCGCGACGGGTACGCCGCGGCGTCCTTCGCTCTCACCACCGGAGAAGAACTGATCCAATTTCCGACACCTGCGCCTGGCACAACAGCGCTGTCGTTTCTGCGTGATCTGTCAATGGGGGCGGTCCCTTGAGCAAGCGGGTGTTCATTACCGGTATGGGAGCAGTATCGCCTATTGGTGACACTGCCCAGGCTACCATGGGAGGCATCGCCTCAGGTCAGCGCGGCATCGACCATATTCGCAGCTTTGATACTTCACACTTCCCGCTTACTGCTGCAGCCGAGGTTGCTGGCATCAAGCTAGCGCCTGCTGTTGATAAGAAAAGAATCTTGCTGGAACAGGCCGCCGAGGACCTGTTTAATGGTGATGCTTCCCTGAATCGCTACCATGTATCAGATCGGATATTCTGTCTAGGTTGTGGCGTTGATTATCTGGATGTGCTAGGGTACTTCGCTGGCGAAAATTGGGACGACTTTCCTACCCATCTTAGGACCAGCCACGCACTGGCTCAGAGCTTTGCTGCCCAATACGGGTTCGAAGGTGGTGTCCATGTGAACGTATCAGCCTGCGTAGCATCGAACCAGGCTATTGGACTCGGCTTCCGACTCCTCAAGCAGCATGGGGGTAAGCTGGTGATCGCCGGCGGCGTTGACTCAATGATCGATCCGCTGGGGTACATCGGGTTCTACAAACTAGGTGCGCTTTCTACTTGGACCGGTGACATCGCGGAAAGCTGCCGACCATTTGATTATCAGCGCTGCGGCGTAGTCCTGGGTGAAGGTGCCGCCCTCTTCCAGCTGGAAAATGTTGATGACATGAATCCTGCCCACGCTCTGGCAGAGATCGTGGGCTACAGCACATCCATGGACGCTTACCTGGTCACAGATCCTCTTCCCTCCGGAGATATGTTGGCGCGTGCTGCGATTGAGGCGATCAACGAGGCCAGTATTTCACCAGGTGATATCGACTGCGTACACCTGCATGGAACTGGTACCTATAAGAACGGCATCGCGGAGGCCAACGCCATGCGCCTCATTTTTGGCGAGCGATATATTGATGTGCCAGTTTTTGGACTCAAGGGTCAGATTGGACATCTTATCGGTGCCTGTGGCGCTGTGGAGCTGCTGGGTGTCATTTACTCATTGTTGAACCAACAAGTTCCAGTGACTGTCAACTTCAATGAACCCGATCCAAACGTCCCATTGCGGATCGTTACTGGGAAGCCTCTGCAGGCCAGGATTCGCTACATATTGAAATTGAATGCCGCCTTTGGTGGTCAGAACGCAGCTCTGGTTCTCAAGCGAGTTGATCATGGATGACCTATACACACCGCTATTGGAATTGTGCCGACGGCGCCATAGTGTGCGTGTGTTCGAGGACAGATCTGTCCCAGCAGAAGCAGTCGCCAAGATCAAGGAAATCGCTTTGACCTCTCCCTATGCATCTGGACGCAAGAACTGGAAGCTGGAGATTGTGGATGATCCGCTAATCATTCAAAAATTAGTTAACATCACGGATTTAGCTGCAAGTAAAATTGCAGATGACCTGCGTCAGGATTTCAGATCGATGTTCCAGACATACGCACATAGCTTCTCTGCCTTTTCTACTGCTCCCTTACTTGTCATACCAGTGTACAAAGCTTTTGCTACTCTATCATACATGCTGAATGAGACCAACAATGACATCTTGCAGTGGGAACGGGACAACTACGTCAAATCAATCGCCTGCGTGGCAATTTTGACGCTGCTCGCAGCTGAATCCCTGGGACTAGGAGCATGCTTCATGACTGGTCCACTGCTTGCTGAGAAGAAACTCAAAAGTGCTCTCGGGCTTCGTCAAAATCAGCATATTGGCGCCATCATACCGGTCGGCTATCCGGCCAATACAACAAGGAGGTAATCCTATGATCGCTGACATTGAACTACAGTTGCGCGAGCATCTGCTCGATGTCCTGGGCTACGAAGAGGTCGACGAGATTTCCCCAGCCGACTTGCTAATTGATGATCTTGGAGCGGAAAGCCTCGATTTTGTTGAAGCCCTGTGGATGATCGAAGAGAAATTTGGGGTTGTCCTGAAAGCTGATGAGCTGGCCTCCGGTCAGTTCGATGGATCAGCTCAAGAGCTCTTCCACGAGGATAAGCTCACACTAGATGGCGTGGCTGCATTGGAGAAGCAGTACCCTCATCGCGTTGGAAAGATTACTCCAGGTCTGACCAAAGCGGAGATGATGCGTATGATCACAGTGCGGGACTTAGCAGTTCTGATCGCAGCCAAACTGGATGAAAAGGCTGGCGCTGAACACCGTGTGCCGTGATGCTGAATGACAAAGTAATCTTTATCTCCGGCGGAACAGGTTACATCGGAGAAGCCATTTGCAGGGCATGCGCTGAATACGGAGCACGTGTCATCTTCACTTACCACAGCGATTCAGAACGCGCCCTCCGTTTCCAAAGCGAGCTTCCTGGATCGTTGGCGCTTTACCTGAACCTCGCTTGTGTTTCCGAGCTCACTCAGATCATTGAGACCCTGCATACGGAGATCAAGCGGATCGACGTGCTGGTGAATAACGCTGGTATCACCCAGGTGATGCCGTTCGCCATGATCGAGGAAGAGGATTTTAACTACCTGATGGAGATCAACGTCAAAGGGACGTTTTTCCTCACTAAGGCGGTCGCGCGCGGCATGATTCGGCACCGAAGTGGTGTCATCATCAACATCGGATCTATTGCCGGGCATCGTATGTATGATGTCCCGGTTCACTATGCGATCTCAAAGGCAGCGATCCCGGGGCTAACCTTTTCCCTGGCTGCAGAACTCAAGCGGTACGGCATTCGAGTCAACACTGTTGTTCCTGGCCTAATCGAGGATGGTATCTCCCGCAGCATTGCAGATGATCTGAGAGAAGATTTCAATGCCCATTGCGCCACCGGTCGACCCGGTACTGGGAGGGAAGTGGCTGAACTTGTCTGCTTTCTAGCCTCTGATAGAGCCAACTATATCAATGGGCAAAACATATTCATCGATGGGGGCATCTGATGCCCGGAGAGACACTGCTCGACTCGGCTCTAATGTTCTGCACCACCTGCCAGCAGGCTGAACTGGCCTGGTACACAGCCCGTGCAGACGGAGTTTTCCTGAGTACAGTTTGCCCGGTGGCGGGTGAGCGCAGCGCCAAGATTGCCGCCGACGTTGATTGGTTTATCACTCGCATGGGCAATTGGCAGCCAGTCTCCTGCGATGGGACATTGCCCATCGAGCGCGGCTGCCCATTTGATTGTGGATTGTGCCAGTTCCACACCGGTGGTTTACGTCTGCCCGTCTTCTCTATCACCAATGCCTGCAACCTGGATTGCCCAATTTGCTTCACTTTCAATCGTCCCGATCAGCTGTACTTCAAGAGTCACACTGACATGACATTGATCGTTGACCACATTATTGAGCAGGCAGGCAGCGTCGATCTGATCAACATCACTGGTGGCGAGCCAACCCTCCATCCCCAGTTATTTGAGCTGATCGACACCTGCAATCGGGTTGAGATCGGTCGCATTACACTCAACACTAATGGTTTACGCCTAGCTAACAACCCCGACTTCGCTCGGAAGATTAAGGATACAGGTGTGCAGATCGTTTTATCTCTCGACACATTTGATCCCGATACCAGCCGACTGATTCATGGAGTTGATCTGGTAGCCAAAAAACGACGGGCGTTAGAGATTCTCGAGGAGCTGGATATACCAACCACCATACTTAGCGTCTGCATCAAGAATGTAAACGAAGATGATGTGAACGACATCGTCCACAGCTATTTTCCAAGGAACTTCGTTCGCAGTATTACGATTCAGAACATGACCTTCACTGGTCAGAACGGGAGCCAGTTCGTCAACGGGCCTGTTGACCAGCCGCGAGTTCATATAACGATGGATGAAGTTGAAGTGCTTCTCAGCCAGAGAGACATGTTTCACTGCCAGGACTTCTTTCCATTGGGCGCTTATCATCCGCTTTGTTATTCGGTAGCCTACTACATTGTGTATAAAGACCGAATACTCTCCCTTTCCCGGCTGATCGATCCAAATCTCCTCGTTGAAGCCTCGCGCAGCTCCTACCTGCTAAACCCCAGTAAAAAGTTAGCGCGCCGCTTTCTCGATGGAGTCAACCAGCTCTGGGCTAAAGGAGAAGATCCAGAGTTCATCCGTGTGCTGCGCGAATTTTTTAATAAGCTCTATCCGACAGACAAGAATTTGAACTCACGGGAGCGGGCGCGGATCGCGGAGGGGCTGATCAAGCCCATTTACATCCATCCACACATGGATGCTGACAACTTCGACATCGGGCGGGTCAGCTGCTGCGGCGACGTGGTACCGGATGAATCAGGACGGATGATTCCGGCTTGTGCTTATAACCTGGTTCACCGCCAGAAAGACCCGCGATTCTGGATTGCACAAACAGCATGACATTATGATTGAAAAGATCTTCACCCACACCCAGGCTTTGTGTCCTATCTGTAGAGCGAAGACTCACGGGCGGATTATCGAGAGGAATGACCAGATCTTCTTACAAAAGTTCTGCCCTCAACATGGCCGCACCGAGGCGCTGATCAGTTCGGATGCCAGCTGGTATCAGGAAAGCCGAGCTTACGTAAAACCAGGTCAACGGCCCTTGACCTTCAGTGTTGATACATTTAAGGGCTGTCCTGATTCCTGCGGATTATGTCCTGAACATATGCAACATACTTGCCTGCCGGTGGTAGAGGTCACAACGGCCTGCGATATGCAATGTCCCATCTGCCTAAAAGCCTCGCAACATCCCAGCCATATGTCTATGGAGGCGTTTGATTACGTCCTGGAACAGCTGTTCCGTTGTGAAGGGAAGGTCCACGTGATCAATCTCAGTGGCGGCGAACCAACCCTGCATCCAAGATTCGATATGCTTCTGAAGCTCGCCAAAGAACGAGGTGTCATGCAAACCAGTGTATCGACCAATGGCGCCAGGTTACAAAATGATCCGCAACTTCGCGACCTGTTTCGGGAGAGCGGTACTATCGCCTCTATCCAATTTGATGGCTTTGATGCGGGGGCTTACAGATTTATGCGCGGCCAAGATCTGCTGCAAAAGAAGCTGCAGACCATCGAGCTCTTGGAAAAGGAGGGAATTACCTACACATTGGTAGCAACCATTGTCAAAGATGTCAACGACGATCAAATCACGGACATCACCAACTTTTTCTTTGAATCCGAGGCGCTCAGCCTCATGTTTCAACCCGCGGCGTTTACCGGGCGGGCAGAGGCTTTGTTTACGCCACACCACCGGGTGACGATCCCCGATGTGGTGCATGAGATTGAAAAAAGCTGCTATGTCTCGCCAGGAGACTTCAATCCACTGCCCTGTGCGCACTTCAGCTGCTTCGCCCTGTCCTACTACTTTCATGTCGAGGGGCAGCGCTACTTGAGCATGAAAGAGTTCTTGGGGCTCGAGGATTACCTCTCCGTAATCAGCAATCGTACGCTGCCGGGGCTTGACTACCAAGGGTATACCAAAATTCGGGAGAAGATTTACGATATCTGGTCTGCCGCAGACAGCAACGCCAGTGATAAGCAGGTGCTGCGCAGGATGCAAGAGATTTTGCGCGAGATGAATTCGGCTGCCTTTTCTCCGCGTAAAGCTTTCTCTTTGGGCACCACATCTATGAAATCCATCTTCATTCACCAGTTCATGGACGCTGAGACGTTAGATTTTGGGCGATTGATCAAATGCTGCAACCATTACGCTCAGCAGGATGGACGACTTATGCCGATGTGTTCTGCAAATATCTTTTACCAATGATGATCTACATCTCATAAAGTTCACTCGAATGAGAAAAAATACTCCTGTCTAATGATGATCGACGACTACATACTGCAGAAGATGGCACTTTTGAGAAGAAACTGGCTCTGCCGCGTTGATCCTGTAGTCTCCCAAGAGAGAGTTCTTCTCAACCTTGTGAGGAAAAGCACCAAGACAGCCTTCGGCAAGGAGCACGATTTCACATCGATCCGTACAGCACATGACTTCCTCCAGCGTGTCAAACCCAGATCCTACAACGACTTGAGCGACAGCATTAATGCCGTGTTCGATGGAGAAAGGGACGTTCTCTTTCCAGGCTACCCAGAATGCTTCGCATTAACCTCCGGGACGAATGGAACCCCGAAGCGAATCCCTTTGACAAAGCAATTACTTAGCAGTACCCAAAGAGGAGCCGTCGATGCTGCTCTCTTTGGTGGTCTTCTACATGGTTCCATGTCATGGTACCGGGGCAAAACACTCTATATCGGCCCGCGTAAAGGATATGCTTTGGGATCCTGGACCCTGTTCGCTGAAGGTACAGCATTTGCCTATCTCCAGCCTTTCACTGGCAGATTCGTACCACAGTATGAAGATCTACCGGAACATTTCGAAGAGCCTGACTACTGGTTCTTCGTGGACCTTGCGCGCCGTAATAGAATTTACACCATTGCCGGTAATCCAATTGAAATCAGTAATTTCGTGAACATCACTGGGCTGGTATTGCCTGAAGTTAGCATCATCTTCAATTGCGGATACTGGGCGATCGATAATCAGCACATTTTCAAGTCAGCTTTTCCCAAAGCAACAATAGTCGATGTTTATAGTTCCAACGAAGGGACTTTTGGTTTACCCTGGTCGCCGGGCGAATTTCTACTCAATTATGCGCGTAACTTCTTTTCATTTGTGCCTGTTGATAATGAACTTGAGTGCGTGACTATTGATCAGGTCGAACTGCACCAAAAATACCGGCTTTGCGTTACTACCCCTGGGGGATTGTGGAACTATATCACCGGCGATGTAATTTCATTCAAGAGCGTCAGCCCCCCACTAATAAGGCTTCACGGGCGGGACTGTAGAATTCTCCCACTCGCTGGTAATTGGTTAACTGAAGACGAAATCGTGGCCGCTGTCCGCAAGAGCCAAATATTCACAACAAAGTATTTTTTGACCCCCAAGAGTCAGGGTGGATCCTATTATGAGGGCCAGCAGCACTCGAGCGGATTTAAGCTTTGGATTGAGGCTGACGAGGCTGATGCGATCATAATCGACCGGTACCTGTGCGAGTTGTGTCCTGCGTACGCTCGCCTGCGAGACTCTAATCAGCTGGCTCCGTTAACCGTGCAGCTAATTTCCAATTGGATACCCGGGCACGGAAAACCTGCCCGGATCAGGAGAGAGGTGATAGATGAAGCCTTCCATATATGAAGAAAGAGAAAGTATCTGTCCCCAATGTCACCAAGTTTTGGCAGCCAATCTCATCGCGGAAGAGCGTGGGGTTTACCTGGAAAAATCCTGTCCGTATCATGGAACTTACCGCTCTCGTATTGCCTCTGATTATGAGTGGCTGAGTAGCCTGCAGAGTTATTCTGCATATCAAGTTTTCCCAAAGACCAGACAGACGAAAGTTATCGATGGATGTCCGGCAGATTGTGGAGAATGCCCGGAGCATCGCCAGATAGCTGCCTTTTTCTTATTTGAGATCACAGATACCTGTAATTTGGATTGTCCGATCTGTTTGGGTAAACCACGTCATCCTGGATACTTCATTTCATCCACAGAGATGGAATCCATGGTGAATTCAATTCTATCTTACGTTGGCCCAGGGCAAATCACCACTATCGGTGGCGGTGAGCCGACTATTCACCCCCAATTCTTCGAACTCGTTAACATTCTCAAGCGGAATGGCTTTGAGGATATTTGGGTTTATACCAACGGTCGTCGTATCGCCAGAGAACCTGACTTCGCTCAACGGTTGGCTGAAGAGGATTTGTATGTGGTGCTGCAATGGGACGGATTTTCGGATTCTATTTATGAAACACTGCGAGGTAGAGCACTGCTTGATGAAAAGAAAAGAGCTTTGGAGGCTATACTCCAATCGGGTGGAAGATTTGGAATCTGTCCCACAATTGCAGCAGGCGTCAATGACCATGAACTTGGCAACCTGTATCAGATGTTTCTGGATGAACCTGCGCTGGGTACATTAGATATAGCAGCTATGGCGTATGTCGGGCAGGGTGCGGGATTTCAAAATGGAAACCAGTCTAGGATTACTACCCAGGATATCCTCATCTTTCTTGAGAAACAGTCGCAAGGCTACATTCGAGCCTCAGACTTCTCCCCTGTATCATTCTCTCATCCGGAATGTCTGCAGATTGCCTACCTTTTGCCTGTTCCAGGGGGAGATTTTATCCCCTTAAAACGGTTTTTAGTGACCAACGATTATCAAGATCTTATCCTGAACAAGCCTTTATTGGTCCTGGATGCCGGACTGGAGAAACCTTTCCGGGACCTGGTCAATAAACTTTGGTCCAGTGGGAACAATGATCCGGATACATTGGCAGGATTAAAAGCAATCCGGCATATCATAGACACACTTTTTCCTAAAGATGGTCCGCTACCTCCCGAAGAACTCAATGATCGCAGCAGAGATCTTGTGAAAGTAATCCTTGTTCATTCCTATATGGATGGCCAAAATTTCGATCTGGCTCGTGCAAAGAATTGCATCAGTCGTACAATGCTTCCAGACGGCAGGATGATGCCCACCTGCGCTTACAATGTGGTTCATCGGAAATAAATGCAGAAGGTAAAACGCTACCGCAACTCTTTACGAGCAGGCAGGTTGCTCTTACGAACCCTGGTATTCAAACCAAACAAGGGTAAGATCTTTAGTGATCAGAAGACCCTCCGAGGCACATCATATGACTTGTATGAACCCATAGGATCAACGAAGGGCATCCACATGATGGTCTATGGTCTGGATTACGCTGGTGAAAAGGATCCTCGCTTAGTGCACTTCGCCAAAGCGTATGTCGATTCGGGATTCCGTGTGGCCATCCCCAAGTTACCAGGGTTAAAATCCTTTGCTTTTGAAATAGGAGATGTGGAAAGAATTGGCGATCTCATTTCTTCTCTCCACAGGCAATATGGATTTCCAATACGGATCACTGCATTTAGCGTGGGTGCAGGCTTGGCACTCGTTGCACTTTCTCAGTATTCATTCGAGGAAGAGGTAGATCTAATATTGATGTTTAGTCCTTATTATTCGTTGCCTGAATTATGGGCTTCTATGAGCAATAGTAAGAGTATCACTCCAACAAATGAGCGGGAAATGGATCACTTCCTCTTCGGCCAAATGGCTTTGGCTTATCAAAATATTGAATCATTGGGGCTGACAGCAAGTGAGCGCACGGAATTCTTAGGCATTTTGGATAAATACTGTGTCCTACCCCTTACCGAGAAGAAAGAATTTTATGACCGAGTCCTCATCGGAAAGGAAATACCTGAATTATGTGATCTATCTCCAGACGTAAAAACGCTTGAATTGCTTTCTCCGGCAGGAAAACTAAACAATATCTCGACTAGGGTGCTTATTATTCATGATCCGGAGGATATGGTTTTTTCGCCAGAGCAATCGCGGCGCATCATTTTGGAGCTTAGCCAGCGTAGAGTTTCGAAAGGGGAACGCTTATTGGTAACACCGCTTCTATCACACGTAAGTCCACGGGTCACCCTCAAGGCTTTTGACCTGCTAATTATCCTCGACATTATAGGAGAGCTTTTCAACTGCACCTAAATAAGTACTAGTGATAAGCGAGTTGGGATTTACTAACAAATGGACGCCGCAATGGCCAAGTCCAAAAGGGACAATTACCTCACCATCCTTATTATTCTCCTGGGTGGTTTGATTCCCATTGTTCTCTATTGGGGGATCTTGGGGCGGGTCCCAACGCTGACATCTGAAGCAGCTATGCGGATGCTAAATCAGGATAACAGTGAAGCACTGCTCATTGACGTGCGCTCGGAAGATGCATTTTCTCAGCAACATGTTGAGGGTGCAAAAAACTGGTCGATTGACGAAATCGCAGCGATACAATCACCAGAGGAAATCCCAGGAGCTTTCAGGGATCAAACACTGCTCTTTCTCTGTGACACGGGGAATATGGGAGCAAGGGCGACACAATTGATGAGCTCAATTGGCTTGACGGACGTTTATAATGTGCGTGGAGGTATGCAGGAGTGGGCGAAAAGTGGGGCGGAGAATCCAAATTTAAACTACAGCCATTTCGTCTCGCCTGGGCGAGAACCATACCTTTCAATCCGAGGGCTTAGCGTTTTTGAGCAGACCATGCAGGTATTTTCCGGATTTGTGATCAAGCCGCTGTACATGCTGATCAGCTTGCTTTTGGTCTTAATCCTGCGCCGGATGAAATCGCCAGATATGGTTGCCTTGCGCTGGAGCTTACTCTTTTTCTTTGTTGGGGAAGCTTTCTGTGCAATTAACTATATCGTGTTTCAAGACGATTCACTGCTTATGGAGTACCTACACAGTTTTGGAATGGCTGTAGCATTCGGCTTTGCAGTATACGCTATCCTGGAAGGGATCGACTTCCGGGTGCTTCAAATGAGTGTGTCTGGGAAGACCTGCGGAGCAATAAGGCTTTGCGGCCCTTGCAGTAAATATGGTGAAGTTGATTGTAAAGGCCAGAAAGTGTTTCAATCGATTATGGTAGCTTTCGCTATCTTTGCTTTACTGTCACTCCCTATTAGACCAAATTTGAGCAGCTACAGCAGCCAGATCTTTGGAACTATCTATCATTACACTGAATTAGCGGTATTTCAAATTCTTGAAGCCCGTTACCTCCCCATTTTTGCGGTACTACTTCTAGTGATGGCACTAATATGGATGGTTTACCAAAGAGAAAAAATTATTCCTGGATCTTCCCGAATATTGTTCTCTGCAGGAGTAGGTGCACTTGGATTTGGTCTGTTTAGAATTTTCTTAGTTTTTGCCTTTGAAGATCAGCTATTGTTTGCTGCATTTTGGGAAGAAACGACAGAACTGTTGACGATATTGCTTATTGGTGGTGTGCTGTGGTTGTTCCGCCGACAGCTTCTTAATGAAGCCATCACCGAGAAAAGCTAACATAGTATCCGGGCTGGGCATATAAATTGGCTATATAAAAATTCGCAAACATTATCCACTCTCACCTTAATCTGACCAATAACAAGAGAGACGAAGTGTGAGTGAACCATAAACGGAAAACAGCTAAATTCAAGCGATAAAGTGAAGCATAGACTTTCTGGCCCCATCTTCTGGGCGGTGAAACCACTCACACATGAATAAAAAAATCAAGAACCGACAGACAGGAAAGGGATTGAGTAAGGATATTAAGAATTAACCAAAATCACCAGAACTAGTTGTCTTTTAGCCCTCAGCATTTCCACTAGCTGGTCTACTTATACGGGTATGGAAGTTACTATGTCCTCAAATGAACGCCCGCTCGCATATTATAGGCATTTTTTCTGCTTCCTCCCGGACTAGGGATTAACAAATAACATCCTCTCATCAGGAAATTTCCAAACAAATAATAAGCATCCCTAGTGCAATTCCATTTTCCTGAGCACAGCGAAGGGGCCTGTCCTGTGCAGAGCTGAAGAAGCCCGTCCTGAGTAGAGCGAAGGAGAAAGCACATCCAGCAATTTTTCAAAAAACAAGGAGCCCCCGAAGAGATTCGCCTGTCCTGAGCGAAGCGAAGGAACTATATTTCCTAGCTGGGAGACACAGAACCCAATAACAAAGCACCCCCGGTGCGATTCGAACGCACAACCTACTGATTCGAAGAAACCCGCAAAACCCCAACATCTGTGTAAAACCTTTTTTTAACCCCCATCTATGGGGGGAATAAGGTTCCTTAATTTGACTATTTTGGCTATTTTGACTTATTTCTATGGGCGTTACACCA
>WOR8_10007754_pt1 | contig 13998 bp, 8 predicted proteins | sample DeeMarSeWOR38_10_FD_19890 | JGI IMG/M metagenome (IMG submission 19890) | reverse complement strand
CTACTAAATAAAAAGAAACCGCTAATTGATATTGTAGAGCGGTTTCTTGCATTTAAGAAAGAAAATAGTGCAGAAAATATCCATTCACTGGTAAAAACAAGCAGTTATTCATTGAAAAACGGTTCGAGTCCTGTACCTTGTTTAAGGCCTTGATTCCAATATCCTCCAAAAAATACACAAAATCATACTGAATTTTTGCTAGATCCACTAAGTTCCGATCAACGCTTACGCCCTTAGGAGGTGTGTGTATCTCTATGCGTCTATTTTTTTGAGTAGGGTTTGATACAGCGAAGTTGTAGATGGGGATGGCTCAATATCTAACTCAATCGATAAGGTTTGTTTTAGTTCTTGAAAAAGCCTGATCAGCCCTACGCGGTCACTCATCACTGCATATGCTTGCATGGCATGGCAATAAAGGGTTTCATTCAAGTTGTCGATCGACACGGCTTTTTCGAAATAACGGAGGGCAGACTCAGGGTCCGGGCCAGATGCGAAGTGTGCAATCAGTTCCTGTAACGCACCTAAATAAGCCTGGGTCAAGCGCCGTCGCTCGGGAAATACCCATTCATAATACAGGTTTTGTAAATATTCGCCCCGATAAATATCAGTAGCATTTCGATACCATCTCATAGCAGTTGACACATTTGTCGCGGAACGAGCTTTTGCCAGCACAGAGTCAAAATCATCGATATCGATTCGGAAACGGGAAGAGTCTAACCAATATTCTCCAGTTTCCACAAAGATAAAGCGATGCGCATTATCATCCTTTCTCAGGGCATTACGTAAACGGGAAAGGGCAGTATGGAAAGCAGTGCGGCTGGAACCTTTTTCACCCCAGATGGCATCAAAAACGCGTTCAGCCGGGATACGCTCACCACGGAAGGTGACAAAGTAGGCTAGCAAGTCACGTGCTTTTGCTGATACCCAGCGTTCCTGAGAGATTTCATCTCCACCCACAAGCACCCGGAAGGTTCCCAAACATTCGACACTAATTGTGTGCTCATCAATAATGGAAACATGGGCAGCAGATAACTCTTCGGGCAGATTCTCAAGAACACGCTCCAAAAACGAGCTTTGTTCCCCATCTTCGATGAGTGCTTGACTCACCACACGACTACGATCGCCCTGATCCAGGAACAGTTGAAATACCTTTGATGCTTCGATCAGATGCAGCGCTTTGCGCGCATAATCCAGTCCATTGTCACGACGTTTTGTCGCAAGATATATGTAGGCCAGGCCAAAGTAAACCATCGCCAGCGGAATACGAAACTGACGGCGTTCACCGACTTCCACAAGCTCATTGTAGAGCGTTTCTGCCTTTTCAAATTGGTTGCTCTCTAATGCAATATCGGCCAACACACTGCGACAAACATAGGCTTCATATGTGTCAGGGTTACCTGTATAGGACCACAGCACGCCTTCGGTCAACTGGCGGGCTTCATCTACGCGCCCCTGTCCACATAAATTGTAAGCTAGAAAGCCGGTTGCCATCATCTGTTCGTAAGAAGCCAATCCCAACTGCTGGCCAATATCCATTGCCTGGCGCAAGCAGGTTTCCGCCCGGGCAGTTTCCCCCAGCCGGGTGAGCACGTTACCCAGGGCAGTATAGGCACTGGGAAGCAGTTCTTTCAAATGTAGGGTTTGGGCAATTTCCAGTCCACGTTCGGCAAATTGCAAAGCCTTATCCAATTCGCGCCAGTATAGATATGGTGTCGTCATCGAAACGTACGCTTGCGCAGCAATTGGAGATATGTTTTCTGGAGCAAGTTGCAGGGCTTCCTGGCAATAACGCACAGTGGCTTGGGGATCACCGTGCCACCAACAAATCTGTCCTAGAGATTGCATGTAGCTTGCACGTGCCAAGGGGCTAAGACGTTCACTCGCTTGTCGAGTTTCTTCTATTGCCTGCTCAGCTAGTGAACGACCTTGATCCATTCCAGACAGGAAGCCAGTGCTTTTAGCAAGCGCCAGCAAGGCTTCGGCACGGGCAGCGTGGTCGTCATCAGGGGCATAGGACAAGGCTTCGGTAGCAAGACGTTGTGCCTGACGATAATGACCCTGGGCACGGTTGACTTCTGCTAATCGGGTAAGCACGCGGCAGACTCCCCCGGAGTTGTTCATTACAGAAAAAGCGGAGTGCGCATCTTCGAGAGCCGCAATGGCTGAACCAGCCTGACCTAAGCGCCAATGCACGTTGCCATGCTGCAACAACAACTCCGGGTTAGCTGACATGACTTCATCTGGTATAGCGCTTAGATAGCGATGCAAAATTTCAACTCGCCCGCGTTCAACGAAATCTGCAGCAAAGACGGAGATCACACGTGAGGCAGATTCGTAATCTTGAGCCGCAAGGTAATGTTCGTATGCGGCTTCAAGTTCGCCTTGTTCCTCATAGTGGCTACCGGCAGCCTGCTCCAGTCTCTTTTCTTGCTCTGCTCTATCACGGCGCAGGCGACTTAGAAGAAAATCGCGGAAAAGGTAATGATAACGATACCAGCGCCGGTGATGATCCAAGCTACTGAGGAACAGGTTTTGTTTTTCAAGTTGTTGTAGAATGGCCTGCGATTCCTTGATTCCAGCCACTGCATTACAGGCAGTTGAATCCATTTGAGAGAGTATGGATGTGCGCAACAGAAATTCTTGTGTTTCATCTGACAAACGACGGAAAACCTCTTCTGCAAGATATTCGAAAATAAATTGCTGTGAGCCGCTCAAACCGGAAATTATCTCGTTCATGCTGTGTGTATCTCGTCCGCTAAGTGATGAACGCATGATTTGCAAGGCTGCTGCCCAGCCTTCAGTTTTTTCATTGAGCAATGTCAAACTCTCGTTTGATATTGCCGGAAGGTTTTGCTCCATTAAGGCTGCGACTTCTTCTTTGCGAAAACGCAGGGCTGGAGAGCGCAGTTCAGCCAGCAGGCCACGGGCGCGTAAGCGTGCCAGCGAGATAGGGGGTGTGGCACGAGTTGAGATGATCAAGCGCAAATCGGGTGGGGCGTTTTCAAGCAGGAAATCGATGAGCTTATGCACTGCCGGGTTGGTGACATAATGGTAATCTTCTAATAACAGCAACCAGGCTTTGTCGATCTTTTCGGCCAATTCGTTGATGAGCACGGTGAGAACACGTTTAGGCGAAACGGATGTATCAGAACTATCAAGCAAGGATTGGGCTGTTTGTCCGATTGCACTTGTTAGCGTATCTGGCGCACCCTTCATGCGGCGCAATGCTTCGATTAAGTAGGTTAGGAAAACGGTTGGGTCACTGTCATTTGCGTCGAGTTGGTACCAGGCAAAGGGGCGGTTGGATGCGTTGAGAAAGTCTGCCAGAATGGTAGTTTTCCCATACCCGGCTGGGGCGGAAATCAGAATGAGTCGTTTTTCCATCTGGGTTTCTAACCATTCCACCAGATGTGGACGCGGTAAGAGATCTGGTGTCGGACGTGGAACAAGGAATTTAGCATGCAGCAAAATCGAGGGTTTCATCTTATTGAATTATAACTTGCTCATGCTTTGCAAACTATTTGCAAACTTGTCCCTTATAGTTAAGCTAGTATCCATATATCATATCGCCCAAGAAAGAGGAGAAAAATGAACCGAAAGTTGTTTGCCTTTATATTCATTCTGGTGGCTTTGATCGCTGCATCCTGCGGCCCGCAACCCACCGAAGCGCCAGCAGCGCCTGAAGTCCCCGCTGAGGAGCCAGCCGCAGAACCCGTAGAAGAACCCACGGAAGAACCAGCCGCTCCAGCAGCACCGTTGGTGTTGAAGATCGCCAACACAGCCAACATCACCACCTGGGACCCCGTGGCGTCTTTCTCGACCGAAGCTGCCTACATGGCCAATATTTACGAGCAGTTGCTGCGTGTCAATCCGCCTGGCGCAGCCGAGAAGTTCACGCCACTCTTGGCCGAAAGCTGGGAACCCAATGCGGACGGCACAGTCTGGACCTTCCACCTGCGCCCGGATGTGACCTTCCACGATGGTGAAGCGATGAATGCCGATGCCGTCAAGATGTCTCTTGAAGCTGCAGCCGACCATGCTGGCGCTTCTTTCATCTGGTGGATGCTGGATAATGTTGAAGTGGTAGATGATCTGACTGTCAATATCAATCTGACTATTTCTGCCCCGGCTGACTTGATCGCTTCTTCCCTGTACGGAGCCTGGATCGTCAGCCCCAAGGCGCTCGAAGCCGCTGCCGCCGATGAAAATTTCTGGAACGACGGCATGAGCTACGGCACCGGCCCGTACATGGTCGAAGATTACACGCCCGACCAGGAAATCGTCTTCACCCGCAATGAATCCTACTGGGGCGATTGGGAAGATGGTCAGTTCGATAAGGTGTTGGTACAGATCGTCGCCGAAGCTACCACCCAACAGCAGATGCTGGAAGGCGGCGATGTAGATCTGGTGACCCGCATCCCGGTTGAGAATTACGACTCTTTCCAGAACAATCCTGATTACACTTACTATGAAGAGGCTTCCTTCTTCAATTATGTAGGCTACTTCAACACCCTGCGCCCGCCGCTGGATGATGCCAAAGTCCGCCAGGCGCTTTCGTATGCCATTCCTTACGATGACATCATCACCATCGGCGCCAAGGGACTTGGCACACAGTCACGCGGCCCCGTGCCTGCTGGCGTCTGGCCCTGGTCACCGGATGTCAATCAGTACTCCTATGATCTGGAAATGGCCAAAACACTTCTCGCCGAAGCCGGTTACGAAGGCGGCGGTTTCGACCTGCGCCTGACCTACGCGGCTGAAAACGACACCGAAGCCGCCTTTGCCCCGCTCATCAAAGATTCCTTCGAGCAGATCGGCGTGAACGTCACCCTGGAAGCCATCGCGTTCAGCCAGCAGTGGGAAGAAGCCAAGTCCGATCCGGCCAATGCGCAGGACATGTTCCTGGTGCTCTACTGGCCGACCTACTCTGACGCTGGCTCCGACAACCTGTGGTCCCTGTTCTACTACACAGAAGCGCCGTTCTTCAATCTCTCGTACTGGAACAACGCAGACTTCAACGCGATGGTAGACGAAGCCATTGGAGCAACAGTCACAGACCCGGCTGCCTCACAGGCCAAGTACGTGGAAGCCATGAACCTGCTTGTAGAAGAAGCGCCCGGCGTGTTCTTCTTCGACACCAAAGCCGTTTTCATCATCCCCAACCATATCGAAGGTTTCCAGTACAATTTGAACTATCCGTTCGTGCAGTATTTCTTCTATGACCTGCGCCCCGCGAACTAACCAGCACTAACCGCACAATCAGCAGGGGCGGACAGCCGTCCGCCCCTGCTTGTGTAAAACCATGCGTAAACTCGAATTCCTTATCCGGCGTCTCATAACATCCCTCTTCGTGTTGATTGGCGTCTCGATCATCGCGTTCTTTTTGGCGCGGGTGGTGCCATCCAACGCGGCAGCCCTGTATATCGGCCCCAAAGCGCGACCGGAAGATATAGAGCGCGTGGAAAAGCAACTGGGCCTGGATAAACCGCTGCCGGTCCAATATTCCATCTATATGAGTGAGCTGATACGCGGCGATCTGGGCACTTCCATTGGCAGTAAGCGACCGGTCTTGCAGGAACTGACCGAGCGCCTGCCCGCCACGCTCGAATTGCTCATCACGGCCATGGTCCTGGCAAGCCTGGTTGGTGTGCCGTTGGGCGTGTTGAGCGCTCGCGCGCAGGGCAATTTTCTTGATGTGATCGTGCGCACAATTTCGATCGTGGGCGTTTCGATGCCTGCCTTCTTCCTCGGACTTATCTTACAGATCTTATTTTTCAGGAACCTGGACTTATTACCCCTGGCCGGACGCGTGAGCGGCGACCTGCGCTTTACCAGCCCGGTGGAACAGATCACCAACTTCATCATTCTCGACTCTTTCCTGACCCAAAACTGGGTAGCGTTAAAGGACGCTTTCCTGCACCTGATCCTTCCCGCCGTTACCCTGGCCGCCTACCCGACAGGCCTGATCGCCCGCATGACGCGCGCCGCCATGCTTGAAGTGCTCGAGCAGGACTATATTCGCACAGCGCGCGCCTACGGCATCCGCGACATGATCGTCACCTACCTGTATGCGTTGAAAAACGCTATCAGCCCCACGCTGACGGTCATTGGCCTGACGGTCGCATTTGCGCTGACAGGCACATTTTTTGTTGAAATCATTTTCAATTGGCCCGGCCTCGGACTGTTCACCGTCCGCTCGCTGCTGAACCTTGATTACCCTGCCATTATGGGCATCACTCTCTTCGGCGCGACCGGGTACGTGTTGATCAACCTGATCGTAGACCTGTCACAGGCGTGGATCGACCCGCGCATTAGCTTGAAATAATTATGAGTAACATCCAAACAACCAGCATCGAAACATCCCAGAGCACACGTACCTTCCGTCATGTGTTGAACGTCATTGCGCGCGACCCGCTCTCCCTAGCAAGCGCCATCATCCTGGTTGTGTTCATCCTGATGGCAATTTTTGCCAAACAGGTTGCGCCCTATCCAGAAGAAGGTGCTGGCAGGACGAACGTAGATAACACCATGCTGGCGCCCTCCAGCGAACACATCTTCGGCACAGACAGGTTAGGCCGCGACATGCTCAGCCGTGTGATCGTTGGCGCTCGCTCTGCTTTAATCGTGCCGATCGGCGTGGTGGCCTTTGCCGTGCTGCTGGGCGCGCCGCTGGGCGCGATTGCCGGGTACAAAGGCGGCTGGATTGATGAAATTATCATGCGCATCACCGACCTGTTCCTGGCCTTCCCATCTCTGCTGCTGGCGATGGCAATTGTCTCTGCGCTCGGCCGCGGGCTTGAGAATGCAGCCATCGCGCTGGTCATCTCCTGGTGGCCGTGGTACACGCGCCTGGTGCGCGGTGTCACTATTTCGCTGCGCAGACGCTATTTTGTGGAAGCCGCCCAGGCCATCGGCGTCAGCGATTGGGTCATCATCCTGCGACACATCCTGCCCAACACGATCTCTCCCATCCTCGTTCAGGCCACAGTGGACATGGGCACAGTCATTCTGGCGATGGGCGGGCTGGCTTTTCTCGGTCTTGGCACACAACCACCAAACCCGGATTGGGGCCTGATGGTAAGCGAAGGCCGCTCATTCATCTTAGATCAATGGTGGATCGCTACCTTCCCCGGTATTGCTATTTTTATTGTGGTGTTGGCTTTCAATCTATTAGGTGATACCTTGCGCGACATCTTCGACCCAAGGCAGTATCGATGACAAACTTGCTAGAAGTCCGCGATCTGCATCTTGAGTTTCGCACCAGCCGTGGTGTGCATCAGGCCTTGATAGGTGTTTCGTTTGATGTGCGTCCGGGTGAAATTTTCGGTCTGGTAGGAGAAACAGGCTGCGGGAAGACGGTAACGGGTCTTTCTGTCTTACGCTTGCTTCCGCGCTCCGCACATATTTCTCAGGGACAGGTTATCTTCGAAAACAACGACCTGCTTCATTTATCCCAAAAAGAGATGGGAAGCATACGGGGCGGAAAAATTGCCATGATCTTCCAGGATCCGTCTTCTTCACTCAATCCGGTATTCACCATCGGCTCACAAATTGAACGGGTGGTACGCCAACATTTATCAATGAATGCCGCTGAAGCCCGTCAACATGCCGCCGAAATACTGGAAGCTGTTGGGCTGCCGGATGTGAAACGCATTTTAGCCTCGTACCCGCATCAGCTTTCTGGCGGTATGCAGCAACGTGCGATGATCGCGATGGCACTCTCCTGCCGACCACGGTTGTTAATTGCGGATGAACCCACCACAGCATTGGACGTCACTATCCAGGCGCAGATATTGCGCCTTTTACGCGATTTGCAAAAGAAGATGGATTTCTCTGTCATTATGATCACACATAACCTGGGCGTTATCGCTCAAACTTGTGATCGGTTAGCAGTTCTTTATGCCGGGCGTGTAGCTGAAACGGGCACCACACGCGACATCTTCAATAACCCGCATCATCCCTACACGCGCGGTTTGATGAATGCTATCCCAAAACCTGGTTCGCGAGGTAAGAAAATGAAAGCCATTTTGGGAACAGTGCCTTCGAATCCTGGTGTAGTGACGGGATGCGCATTTGCGCCGCGATGTGAATTTGTTTTTGAGCGTTGCTCTGTGGAAGAACCTTCCCTGCAAAACGTTACAGAAGATCACAACAGCGCCTGTCATTTGGTTAACCAATGAAAGCATCTGCCCAAAACTCCTCTGCGCCGTTGATTGAAGCGCAATCCCTAGTGAAGCACTTCCGCTTGCCAGGAGGCTGGCTCTCTGGTGGGGCGCGTTATGTCTATGCGGTAGATGATGTTAGCCTGGACATCCATGCTGGCGAGGTGTTTGGCTTGGTGGGTGAATCAGGTTGTGGCAAGACAACAATTGGGCGCATCCTGTTAGGCTTGATCGAACCAACAGATGGCAAAGTCTTCTTCGGAAATCAGGAAATTTCTTCTCTGAGCAAGAAAGAAATGCGCGCATTACGTCGACAGATGCAGGTCGTTTTCCAAAACCCGCTTTCATCGTTGAGCCCGCGTTTAAAGGTGGAGCAGATCGTGGCGGAGCCGCTTCGCACGCATCATGTTATTGAACGGGAGCAGGAAAGGGAACGAGTGATCGAACTATTGGAACAGGTGGGTTTAGGCGCTCAGCATCTGGACCGCTTCCCTCATGAGATGTCTGGTGGGCAATGTCAGCGGGTGGCAGTAGCGCGGGCGTTGGCTGTCAATCCGCGTTTGATCGTTCTGGATGAACCAACTTCAGCGTTGGATGTGTCGGTTCAGGCTCAGATCATCAACCTGTTGGATGAGCTTAAACAGGAACATGGGCTGACATATCTTTTCATCTCGCATGACCTGAACGTGGTCCAACATATCAGTGATCGCATCGGTGTGATGTATTTAGGAAAATTAGTGGAACTGGCACCCAGCGAAGATATCTTCGAAGCGCCTTTGCATCCATATACACAGGCCCTGTTTGGTGCTATCCCCTTGCCGGAAGTGGAGGGGCAGCGCGAGTTAACTGTGTTGGAGGGCAACGTCCCCAGTCCGGTCGCGCCGCCGCCGGGCTGCCGATTCCACACGCGCTGCCCATTGGTACAAGATGTATGTCGTGAAACGGAACCAGAATTCCGTCCCGTACGAACCGGGCGATTTGTCGCCTGTCATTTTGTTGAAGAAAATCCCTGATCTGGGAGAATGATAATGTCACGTTTATTTGGTATTGCCGGTGTTCAGATGTCCGTAGTGCCGTGGAATGCACATGCCACGGTCGATAAAATGTCAGATATTGCGCTTAATATCAGGCGAAATTTCCCCTGGGTGAACATGGTCGTCTATCATGAGTTGATCGTGCCGGGGCTGGTGCAGTTTGTTTCTACCGAGAAACCCGATACCTGGAAACAAAATGCAGAGACCGTTCCAGGGCCTTTGACCGATCGGCTGTGTGCCCTCGCACGAAAGACCGGCCAATGGCTGGTGCCCGGCTCGATGTATGAGAAGGATGACGACCAGATCTACAACACGGCGATCGTCATTTCTCCACAGGGAGAGATCGTAGCAAAGTACCGCAAGATGTTCCCCTGGCTGCCCTACGAGAGCGAGACGGCCATCGGTGACCAATTCTGTGTTTTCGACATTCCTGATGTTGGCCGCTTTGGGCTGTGCATTTGCTATGATATCTGGTTCCCGGAAGTTAGTCGCACGCTGGCCTGGATGGGCGCCGAGGTCATCTTGCAACCGACGATGACTCCTACTTCAGATCGTGAACTGGAACTGACCATCTGCCGTGCTAACGCAATATTCAATCAGGCTTATATTGTCAGCGTGAACGGTGTTGGCACCTGGGGTGGCGGACACTCTTTGATTGCCGACCCGGATGGACGCATCCTACAGGAGGCCGGCACCAACCAGACCATTATGACCGAGATGATTGATCTCTATCACACAACCCGCACGCGCGAATACGGGACCCTTGGCCTGGCTCAATCTCTCAAGCAGTTGCGCGATTCCGGGCATAAGTTCCCAGTTTATGGAAATCAGGGACTTCCAGAAGGAAGTTTCAGCGAATTGGGAAAGCTGGGATTTCATAAAAATGGAGGAATTCCATTAAAGAGGTAATAAATCGTACAATGAAAATTTTAGTTCTACATGGAGAGATAGGTAACCCCATCATTGCTTGACGAATTAAGAGCTTATGGTTAGGATTCCTGAAAAAGTAACACTGTCGTAGCATATTTCCCCCAAAATATTGATCAAAAAGTGGTTCGGAACAGGTCCGCTTCCCTCTACTAAGTATTTAGAAACCGCTTATTGATGTTTGTAGAGCGGTTTCTTGCCTTTAAAAAACAAAAAAGTGCAGAAAATATCCATTTACTGGTAAAAACAAGTGGTTTTTCATTGCGAAAAGGTTCGAGTCCTGCACCTTGTTTGAAGGTCTTGGTTCCAATATTCCCCTTTATAAAACACAATATCAGGCGAATATTTACTAGGTTCATTATATACAGGACAAAAGCTGTGCTTACATAGCCCGGTTGTAGAGCGGGATGAGCAATGTTTCACATACGCCTCTCAGATTTTGAATCGTGGTTCCAAGCACGGTTAAACTTCTGTCACAAAGGCAACCAGAAAATTAAGCTCATATTACTCGCCTGCCGTATTCACGGTGACTGTTGCCGTCATATTCCACATAAAGCGCGTGTTGACTTCATCCAATGTGACGGTGATCTGATAGGTCATGTCGCCCAGATACAACTTGCCGACGGGGTTGATTTTTGTGACAGTGCCAGCGAACTCTTCATTCGGAAAAGCGTCCAGTTTGACTGTGACGGTATCACCAATAGCAACATCCGCTACATCTATCTCAGCCAAGTCCTTGGTCTCGACTTTCCAGCGATTTGTGTTGCCAAGATAGGCAACAGGGACACCTGCGTTGACGGTTTCGCCTACCGACATGTCGAGACTAATGACAGTCGCTCCAAATGGCGCGCGCAATTGGCTGTTGGCAAGTGTGGCGCGGGCAGAGTCCAGGTTCGCACGTGCAGACACGAACTGGGCACGGGCAACAGCCAGTTGTTCGGCATTTTCTCCTGCAATCAGGTTGTCAAATTCCCTTTGCGCATTTTCTATGTTTGCTTTGGCGGCCTCGAGGTTCGCTTCGAGTTCCGTCCATTGGATGGCTTTACGATAATCCGCCCAGGCATCGTCCAGACGTTTCTTGTAAATCTTCGCGGTATCCCTGTAAACTTTAGGATTATCAGGATCGTCTTTTCTCATTTCCCATTCGAGGCGTTCTTCAAGGTATTTGTACGGCTCGAAGTTGGTGCGCGCCTCTTCCAACTTGTCGTAAGTGTAATCCATCGCCTCGCGCGTGGTCATCTCGCGCAAATCTGATGGAACATCAAAGTTATCAAAGGCAAGTTGTGCCTTGCGGAGACCTTCATGGGAATCGGATAGGTTTTTTAGCGCCGTCGCTTCGGCTGTGTTGAAGGCCTGTTCTGCTGTAAGGTAGATTTCATCGGCGCGGGCGACTTCGGCTTGCAAGGTTTCACTGTTTTCTAATCGGGCTATGACTTGACCTTCTTTAACCATATCGCCTTCTGAGACCATCACCTCGGCCAGGATGCCGGGCTGAGCAAAGGCTAATTCAATTGATGGATCGGGGAGGAGAGTTCCTTCGGCTACAGAAGTGATTTCTTCATGATGAACTCCTTTTCAGGTTTCACTGTGGCAAAACTATTAGTAGTGTTATTCATACGCCAGCACTTGTGTCACAGTCAGCCTTACGGCATGCAAAGCTGGAAATAGGCTGGCAAGGGTCGAGATGACGATCACGATCAATGCCCAGGCGAGGATTCCGCCCGGGGATGTAGTGGCAGCCATGGGGTAGTCCATGAACGCTTCACCAATGGCCCGGGCAAGGGCAACGCTGATGGGCAGGGAAAGGCCGATTGCCAGAACCCAACTCATCAGTCCAATGAGAAGACCTTCGATAATGACGATTCGCGAAATTTTCCTGCTCGAGGCTCCGAAGGCACGCATCACACCAATCTCGCGGACACGCTCCATGATGTTCAGGCTCATGGTTCCCATCAGGCCCAAGCCGCCAACTGTGGCAAGCAGGACAGTCATGATCATCAACAGAGTGACGACAATGGCGAAGGCGGCGTCGATCTCCTCGCGTTCTTCGCTGATAAGGAAGTTGGAGATGACTTCTATGTTGGCCTGGTCCAGGCGCTTCTCAACCGCGCTCGTAATTTCTTGCTGCTCGAGGGTGGATTCCGCGCTGAGAGTCAAGATTACAGCGTTGGCGCGATTCGGTTCATGCACATGGCGAGCGTAGGCGGAATAGTCCATGATGGTGAAGTAACCGATGGATGAATTGCCAAGCATGTTCATAACACCAACGATGGTGTAGATCTGTTCGATGCCTTCGATCTTAACGTTCATCGGACCACCGAGATGCAGAGTAGGTTCGTTCGCGAGCAAGCCAGGACTGACAATAATCGCGTTGGTATCACCCGGGCGCAGGCGACGTCCTGCAATAACAGGCGGATCGAGCAACGGTGTGCCCGCAGGTGGAGCGATCAGATAGAGATTGTCACTTTCTGTATCGTCAGGGCGGACGTACCGTGCAACAGTGAATCCCCAGGCTTCGGCATTCGTCACACCTGGAACGGCTTCGGCTTCATTGATGAGCCGTTCGATGGGAATTTGGTCATCCACAATAATCCATGCGTCGTAACGCCAGAACTCAAACATTTCGTTAAGCGCATGTTCAAGCGAGCCACGCAAGTTGACGATCGCCATGAAGACTGCGCCTGCGAATGTGAGAGTGACGAGGGAAAGGATCAGCCGTCCGCGTTTGCGGAAGGGACTGCGGAGTGCAAGCAAAGTGTCGCGAGTGAGGGTGGGAAAGCGGTTCAGAATGCGGTCCAGGATGCCTGCGCCACCCCAAACCTGACTGATACCATATTCGCTCAGAACCCTTGCAGGAGTAATATTCGTTCCGTTCAAAATGGTGGGGGTAGCAGCAAATAACGGAACAAGAATGCCAACCCCGAGTTGGAAGAGCAAAGCTTGCAGGGTGAACTGGATTTTGGGTGGATCAAAGTTGATTTGTTCGGCTGAGAACGCTGCAAGTGCGTCTGCGCCAACGATGCTCAAGGGAATAGCGATGAGACAGGCAAGCAAACCGAGGATGAAAACCATGCTCAGATACAAGCCCACAATCTGCCATGAACGTGCGCCGATGGCTTTCATGATGGCGATCTGCTTTTCCTGTTGGGCGATCAGTGCCGAGATAACGTTGATGACGAGCAAAACGCTGAGTAACATCGAAAGCACCGCCACCAGTCCGAGCAGGATCATCATCGTGCTGATGATGAAATTGAGCGGATGTTCACCAGGTGTTGGTATCGTTTTTCGGAAGACGGGCATTCCAATCCCTTTGATGCGGTCAGCGACATCGTTCATCACCGTGCTAACCTGGGACGGGTCTACGGCGCTGACGTAGAGTTCATTGAAGCCTTCGGCTTCCCCCATCCAGCGCAGGGTGCGCATGTCCACATAGCCGTAAATCCAGCCTTCAATGACAGGCGGGATGCGATACAAGTCATGCACCCGCCCCGTAACGGTAAGATGGAATTGGCGTCCGTCTGGGGTTTTGATCAGAATCTGGTCGCCGGGTTGGGCACCGATGTAGGTCATCGAGGCGCGCTCCATCAACACCTGGCCTTTTTCGGGCGGCCAGATTCCATCCTGTTGCCGGACGAGGAACAAACGTTGATCGTTATAGTCGTCCAGAGCATAGAGGGTCAGGTCTCGCCAGGTTTCGCCTTTTCCGTCGAGTGAGATGCGCAAGAGCAGATATCGCCTGCCCTCGGCCTGGTTCACGCTCCGCATGTGACGGATGCCTTCCACAAAATCCTTATCGAGCATCGGCTCGGTCTGGAGAATGGCGTCAGCGGGTTGCATGGCGGCATATTGGGCGTTGAGCGATTCGATCAGTGCCA
>WOR8_10004232_pt1 | contig 14000 bp, 13 predicted proteins | sample DeeMarSeWOR38_10_FD_19890 | JGI IMG/M metagenome (IMG submission 19890) | reverse complement strand
CTTCCGAAATTCAAGCACTGGCTAAGAAGTACGGTGTGGATGCAGGTACTCTAGAGAACTTCGCTCCGTTCCTCGGTGCCCCCATGGCTACCAGAGGGTACTGGGAAGAATTGAAACAAGTACCCACAGCACTCGCTGGCTCCCTTGCAGAGCTAGTAACTTTCGGTGTTCCGCAAAAAGCTGTCATAGAGGCTCAGGACGACCCGAACATGGTGGCTGCCCTAGATGACCTTAGGACACTGGCTCAAAGTAAGAAGGCGGGCCTCGTTCAGCTTGCCGAACTCGCCGGTGGTATAAAAGCCGGTGTCACGCTGGCAGGCAAGGCAGGCGAAGCAGTCAAAGGTGCAGGTAAACTTGCAGAGGCTGCAGCACGAGGAGCGGCTATCACAGCCGAGGCAGCAGTAGCAGGCGCTGCACAGGCAGAGCGTGGCAAGGAAGTAGCAGGCGCTACCTCTGGTGTCGTGTTTGCCGGAGCTGTAGGCGGTACGCTTAAGGGAGTAGGAGCTGCAGCAGCTGGTATCAACAAGCTCAGGACGAAGACTTCCAAGGCATTGCAGAACGCAGACCCGCAGTTCCTTGAGAAGGCAGCAACCGAGGCTCAAGAGAAATTCTCGGAGAGTAGGTCTATCCTTAACACTACTGTTATATCCAATACTTCTATCAAAGGGTCCGACCTGAAAGACGCTACCAGTCTAGCCTCCAAGCTAGGCGATGAGAATGTAGAAGCACTCTACAAGATAGCCGTCAACACCCGGCCTGAGAAGGCTAGGCGTATCGAGTCCGAGATAACAGCAAACGTGACAGAGCTCCGAAGAAAGATAGAAGATGCAGAGTACGAGATTAACCTCGCACGTCTGGCACCAGAAAACATAGCTAATCTCAAGACTGAGCTCAAACTCCGTAGAGCAGAACTCGCAGAAGGAGTCCCGGAGAAGCGTGCCAAGGTCCTTGTAGAGGAAATCGGAGGACTGCGAAACCTGATTCAGAAGGCAGAGGCAGCCCCGGAGCGTATTACTAAACTAGAAGAGACTCTCAACGGTCTCAATCTCAGACTTCAAAAGGCAGACATAGACCCCAAGGCAGCGGTTGTCCGCTCCCACGTAGAGAACTTCGTCCGTGGCTTTGCATCCGATATCCTTGGCACTAGAGTTGCCTACAAACAGCAGGACCCTCTGGCTGCTCTGCGTGTTTATACCAAACAACCTGAACGCTTACAGCAAGACCTTGAGCGGTACTTCTTTAAACAGCACGCAAGAGCTAAAATCCGTGCAGAAAACTACAAGGCAGCCCCAGAAATAGCACCGACACTCAAGAGAATCCGCGATGCAACGCAGGCCTCCCGATGGACAGCCGAGTCTATCGACAGAAAGTACGGCACAAAACTACAGATGGTCCTCGACGGTATGGGAAGACAGTTCAACGACCTGCATGCCTATATCCTGCCTAGGGCTAAGGAGACTTCAGACCTAATTAAGCAGACACGGGCTGCAGGTATGGAGACCGAAGACCTCTACAAGGCACTGTCGACCGGCGCGGAAGCCGATAACCCTGTCGTGCAGGGCTGGCGGAAGTTCTTCGACGACGCTTTGCAGGACGCTAAGACACTCGGCGTGGATATCCAGGCTAGAAAGAACTACGTGCCTGTAAAAATGCTACCATCGGACGAGCTATCTGCAGCACTCAACAAAAGAGTAGAAGACCTCAAGGCTTCCGGCGTGCTCGACCTTAAAAATGTAGCACCAGATGCAGAACAACTAAAGGAACTACGTAAGGTACCGCAAGTTAACGAGTTATTCAAGAGTCTAGACATCCTAGCACCAGGCAAAGGCGACTATCAGTCTAAACTTCTGAATGTCCTCGAAGATGCAAGACAAGGTACAGTTAAGAACCTAGGTACCGCTCGTGCTTTGCAGCGTGCCGAGGAGGCAAATCAAATGCCAGACCTCATCCGTGATAAAGATGTAGGTAGACTGGCTCAGAACTGGGTTGAGTCTGTGTTTAAGTCCGGCGTCATGCGGCAGTCACTCGCAGAAATCAGAGACTACGGTGACCTCATGAAGCGTATCGGAGACAAGAACGCTAATAAGTACATACAGAACTTACTAGCAGACCTGACCGGTATGCCACGCGACGGCGGCCTTAGTAGAGAGTTGTCAAAACTCAAAAGCCAAATCAGCGCAAACATACAAGATAAGAAACTCACAGGAACTCGCACAGAGAAAGCAGTCTACAGCGGAATAGAAGCTATGATGGATATGGCTCCTATGTTACACAAAACTATGTACGGTAACGCGCTCGGTGTTACTCCAAGGCAGGTCGTAACTAACATATCCGCCCTAGCTACAATGACTCTACCAGAGCTCGGTTATATACAAGGTGGTAAGTTAGCAGCGAAGTCTCTTATTAAGACTGCAAACGCTATGCTTCGCGGAGAGTTAACAGAGATACGCACACCTGAGCTAGCTAGAAAATACAAGGTCAACGTGGGTGATACCGTACGTATTAGGAATCTTAGAGACGTACTAAAGAACGATGGCCTTGCTTCGACCCAATGGAATGAAAACCTAGAGCGTACTATCACAAGTAGTCTTAAAAAGAATGCACCACGCATGGCTGTAGAGAAAGGCATCGACACTCTTAACCAAGGCATGCTCTATATGTTCGAAGCATCGGAAACCGTTATGCGTAACATGACTCGCTACATGGCAAAAGACATGGCGAAGATGCACGGCAAGGGTGCGAAGGACTACGAGACTTTCCTCGATACACTACCGCGTGCATACCGAAAGGCCGTAGACGGGGCAAAGAGCCCCGCTGAGCGCGAGAAGGTTCTGACTGACTATATCATAGCCAAGACCGTGTTTAACTACAACCAGGCGTCTGCTTCCGAGGTCTCCCGTTCGCTGGGTCCTATTCTTTCTTCCTTTACGAAGTGGCCGACAGAAATCGCAGGGGATACACTCAATACGTTTGAGAAGAACGGTGTGACAGCAGCTACAGCTGACCTTGTCTACCGACGCTTCGCACCTCTGCTTGGGCTCATGATGGTAGGTAGTCTTCTACAAGAAGCAGAGCCAGACAAGGACAGTCTTTTGTATAAATTTATCCGTAAGGGCGACCTGACCTATATGTCACCTCTGAGCTCTCTGGCTTCGTTATTCGAAGGCGAGGTAGCTCCACCCGTCGTGTCTATCCCTGCACAGGCAGGTAAAGCTATAGTGACTGCAGACCCTGAGGCGGGCTTGAAAGCAACAAAAGAAGCAGGCAGGTTGTATTTTCCTGGCTGGACGCTTATAGATTCATTGTACTCAATGTTTTCAGATGAGGAGTAACCATGGGTAGACTAGATAAAGTTAAAGAGTCTTTAGGTAAGGAAGAGTTCCGTAAGACTCAGGTCAAGCAAGTCGAGAAAGAGTTGGGCCTGCCCCAGCAGTCCCGGCTTGAGCCTGAGATGAAGGCACTCTACAAAGCTATCTTTAAGAAATTAAAAACCCCCGCAGAGCCTGCAGGGGAAGAAGCGGAGCCGCTGCCAGTAATACCACCGACACCTGTCCTGGGCGGAGTTTAATCGACAAGGTAGAGTGTGACGAACCAGTCAAACTCTGCCAGGTCTATCTGCTTGAAAGCAGTCAAGGTTACGCAAAGCGGGACCGCGCCGTCTCCGTGTGAGATAACCGAAGGCGTACTAACCATACACGTCTGACTTAGTTGTGGATGATATGTAACAAGACATTCGTAGCGACTCGGGCTAACCGAGCCGAAGCGCAGCTGTACACTCTGTCCTGCCTTAACTACCGAGCCTTCAATCTCTTCTCCGGCTTTTTGTCCTGTAAGATAGATTGCATTTATACCTGATAGACGATAGCCTAGATTGCGGGCTACATTCTTACCGCTTACATTAGCGGCTAGGTCCAGACCGAGATAGGTATGGCGGGCTGTTTTTTCGCGAACATCAACAAGGGCTGACATATATGTGTACCTCCAATAAAATACAACTAGAGTTTACCAACGAAGATGTGGCAGAGTCAATTAAAATCATTATGAAAGAGGAAGGCTTCTCTAAGACTGCATATCCAGACCCTTTCTCACCGCGTGCTCTAGAGATGCGTAAGGCAAAAGAGAAGCGCAGGCCCGACTACCACTTACTGTCCGGGATGCCCTGGACGGTAGGCTACGGTCGCACAGGGCCTGACGTACGGGAGTTTACTACAACCACTAAAGACCAAGAGTTATTCTGGCTTAAGTGGCGTGTCGAAGACGAACTCCTCTGGCTGCAGAAGCGTAAGGTCCCGCCATGTCCTGGGCTAGTCTCGCTGGTGTACAACGTAGGACGCGGAGCCTTCGAACGGTCACGCTCCTACAAAGCATTCCAAGAAGGTAAGTGGGATAAAGCTATAGAGGAACTACTCGGCTTCAACAAGGCCGGAGGAAAGGTAAGACCCGGGCTTGTGAAGCGCCGGGCCGCAGAGGCAGAACTAATTAAGGCATGGCTACGGTCAAGGAATCTCTACGGAGAGGCCGAGGCCTAAGCCCCAGTTAGGTCCGTGCAAGGAAGCCTCAAGGAAGAAAGGCAGGTCGGCAATCCTGACACCGACTTGTCCGTTATACTGGCTATTGACCAGGTCGTAAGTCAGGCCCAGTTTGTAACGAGGTTTAGGGTGTTTTTCGATTACCACTTCTTCATTTTTCTTAGTCTGTTCCTCTTGATTCTTCTCGCTTTTTTCTTTTGATTCAGTACGTTCTACTATCTTAGTACCGTCTGGCTTGGTTGTGACTTTCTCCTTATAGACAATCTTGTCTTTGTAGACCACTTGCACCTTATCGCGATACTCTACACGTACCCGCTCGATTACCTCCGGCTGCGGCTGTAAGGGACCGAATCGCATTAGCAGGACGACAATGCATAGGCCAAGGATGGCCACCTCTTTCCAGCGTGTTCCTAGGATTGTCTTTCCTCCCAGTAATAGTGAACGGAGCATATCGGATACGGGGGGTATCGGCTTAATTTTACGCATCTTACTTCCTTTAACATACTATCTTGGGTTAATTTTCTGCAGTTCTCTAGTGCGGTCTTCAGTGTGACCCAGCTCATTGCGTTATCCCATTGAAGGGAGCCAGAGCGCCGGTATTGTACGCAGTACTCCAGGCCTTCTTCGAACGAAAACGGATGTTCAGTCACTCTCTCCCCCAAGCTTTTTTATCTCGGCCCGGACTTCCTTGCGGTTCTCTGGTCTGAGGTTTGTCATCTGCCGCTTCAGTCTATTCGCTTCCGCCATATCGTAGAAGGCACCTTCCCTGCGTGTGCCGTCAAGGAATGAGGCTGAGTTCGAGTCTCTGATTCTCGGTGCAGTTAGCATAGCTTCGACCATGGCTTCTACTTCGCAGGCTTCGCAAGGCCAGGGCCCCTCTTCTGTCCTGTCCTTCAGGTATTCGTCCGAGTGTCCGCAGTTCTTACAAAGTCTGTCGATAAGTTTCATGACCTAGTCCTCCTCTATCATGGCAAAAAGTCCTGCCATGAGTCTAGGCCATTCTTCAGATAGAGTAAATATATCTGGTATAACTTCAGACATAAGGTCGCCTTGGTTGGGACTATGGTCTAGGTCATACAGGCAGTGCCCGAGCTCGTGATACACTACGGCGCGTACATAACTCGAACCGTAGTGCAGAATCTTTTTATTTATATGCACCCTATGGTAGATAGGATTCATGTAGCAAAGACCTATGACCATATTACCGCCAGGCACTTGCATCCTGTGCATGTCAATGGCTTTGATTTCCTTGACCCAGCGCAACTGCTCTTCGCAGTCGGTCCTGCGTGCAGTGCAGTCCCGCATAAACTGGTCGACATAGGGCCGCAGTACATCGTCTACCTGAGTAGAGCCTATTGCAGACGTTGTGTACTGAATCTCGCTGTCACGTTCCGCGAGAGCGAAGAACAGAGTTGCAACTACAAGCATAACCATTCTCACGCTACCCCCTTGTATCTTCTGTAAAGCCCCTTGAGTGACTCACGTGGTACCTTGTAGCCACCGCCAGAGTAGCCACGGTTCTTAACTGGAATGATTGGCAGGTCCATCTTCTCGACGGTACGGCATAAGGCCTTTAGGTCAGAGAATACGTAGTAGGTACCCGTGTCTGCATAGAGGTAGATGAACAAGTCGACCTTCTTACCTCTGCTCTGCCAGGGACCTCCCGGTTTATCCTGCTCCATGACAGACCAACGCTCGATAAAGAAGTTCGGAGTACGGTCTTCCCCATAGAAGTCGGTCTTGAGTTCGACTCTACGCCCGTCACGGGTGACGAAGTCGTAGTCACGTGTGTCTGCTTTTTCTAGTTTGAGGTGACAGATATCGAGGAACAACTCCTCAGCCTTCATCCCTTTTTCTAACTGCTGCTTCCAGCTGTAGACCTTTGCCATGCTCAATAGCCTCGCGTATGTAAGGTGGAAATAAGGATGCTTGGCGAAAGTAGAAGTTTTCAAAAGCTTTGTCAAGCACAATCGTTAATCCAAAGTCTGTTGGTCCTCTGCAGATTCGACCGAAGCCCTGAAGGAGAGTCTTGGTTGTGGCCCATGCATACCTTTCCGGCTCGTGTTCCGCAAGATAAGACCAAGCGGCATCGCCGAGACTTGGAAATGGTAGCTTCGCGATTGCTTGCCATCCGTATTCGTAACCAAGCAAGTCCAAGCCTTCCCACATACCAGACCCAATGAGAATACATGACTTATTACTTGCTTTGAATTGCTCGAAGACTTGCTGTTTGTTGCGTGCGTCGTGAACGAGTATGGTATGTGTCGGGAGAAGTTGCTTAAGTACTTTACCAAGGACGACAGCTTGAGAGTAGGGCGCATGGATAAGTCCTTTCGTTGTCCTGATGTAGTCATTGGTCTTCACCATGTCGACTATCGAATTAGTTAAGTCCTGCATGCCTTCGCTTGTGTAGGGAAAGCGTACGTTAGACTCAAGTCCGTTGTTCCACAGTATCGGTCTACGCTCTTTCGGAATCGGAGACTCACCGTAGATGTATTTCACTCTGCGACCCTGCAATGCTAGCTGTCTGACATCCATCTCGGACAGCGTTGCACTCATGAGCACTAGCTTCTTTACCTTCTGCTGTGGCCAGAGCATGACTGCCTTCTGCGAATGAGCTGTGTCTATCGGCAGAAGCGAGAGGCAGTCTCTCTCCTCGTTACGCCAGCGTTCTTCGCCGCGCTTGACGAGGTAGTGCTCTGTACCAGTCTCAAGGTCCGCAAGCAGTGTCTGCAGTGCAGGGCGAGGCTCCACTACTTGCGGATTCTTCTTGAGCCAGTCACGCAGTTTCGTATAAGTGTCGATACTCTGCGGTAGCCCGATATCCTGGGCCCATACCTTCCGCCCTTCGAGGTCCTGGATAAGTGGAACCATAAGGTGAGCTTCGTCAATGATGACAGTTGGCTTGTAAATTTTGTAGGACATGTAGATGTGGTAGTTGGATACCGAGACAGGCCTCGCATAAGCCGCCCGTGTAGCAGCCAAGTAGGGACAGCCCGTGCAGTATTCGTTAGTTCTGTTCTTGTGGCTGGAGCAGTTGGCATAAGAGAGGTCGACCTCGTCTCTGTAAGAGTGGCAACGGTAGGAGTCTTTCCTTTCCAGGCATGCTACCTGCGGGAACGACTCTTTCATTTGTTGAACAAGCATGTTGTTAGGCAGTGCGACGTGTGCCTTTCCAGCCCATCGCGCAATCGTCATCCCTACGAGAGTCTTCCCGAAGGCGACGGGTGCGTTCAAAACGAACACATCCGCTTTGTCCCAAGATTCCTGTAGCTGACGGAGTAAGGAGGCCTGGCCAGGGCGCGGTGTCCCCGGGAAATAGTCCAAGATATCTCTTTGCGATTTCCCTGAGCGTTTCGATACACCCTTCGATGAGGACGGGGCGTCCGTCTTCCTCGCCGTAGAACTCATATTCATCCCCCTTGTCAGAAACAATTCGAGCGTAATGCGGTGCAGCGACGAAGACATCCATGTGGTGTACCTCCTATGCAGGAGGCTACACTATGTTAGCTCACATTGTCCACCAGAACAGGCAAGCACTTGTACTCGCTCGTCTTTGTTACCCTCTGCGTACTGCACATCGTAGAGGTCTATCTCTGGTAGCCGTTCTTTCATATGCTGGTATGTCGCCTCGCTGACCTCTTCGAACGGAGCTTGCACGTAGGTCCCACCGTCGTAGGGCAGGAGAGAGATACCGTTGTAGTGCTCTCGGTTTGCCCACATAACTTTCTTAAGTAGGTCTCTCTCGCCTTCTCTGTACGACACTGTGCAGGAGACGTTGTGCTTGTTCCATCCAACTACATGGCCTGGCTCTATCCATTGTCGTCGCATTGCGAATACGTTTTGGAGAAAAGCTGTCGCCGTTTCGTCTTGACGAGTAACAGCAGTAGGCATTGCAAAAGGTACCGATACAACCAGATTCTGTGGGTTAAACTTATCATCCTCGACAAACGTCTCTGGTAGCTGCGCTCGGAGATACTGTCCCAGTTCTTGTCCTTTGTCAATGCGTATTCTCCTCACGTAGTACGGTGCGTGCGCTGCGTGGATGCCGCTTGTCGTGTCGAGGCAAGTCGAGGTTGTCCCCTCAGGCTTGATTGTCGTGACACGCGCTGCTGGTTTTATTCCTAAGTCTTCCGCTACGTAGTGGTTCAAGTCCTTTGCCAGCTCTGCTCCCTGCCTAAACACACCGTTACTAAGGAAGCTCTGCATGAGAGCGTCGTTGGCAGCAAGCCCAGTCAGACTGACACCGAGTAGTGCTTCCTCTTCTGTCTGCTTCTTCCAGCCTTCCGACAGGTAGCCGAAGTTAGTGAAGCTAGCTTGGATTGTACCGAGCCGTGTAGCTGCAGACACTGCCTTAAGAAACTCGTAGACGTTTCCTATCCGAGAGAAGTTGATAGTCGTCAGGTTACAAAACTGTTTAGGGTTCAGTGCAATCTCACAGCAAGGGTTGGTACCCATGTTATTCTCAGGGTCGCTTGTCCAGAAGATGCCAGGCTCGCCCGAGAACGAGTCGTAGGTTCTGTCCAAGATGTCTGAGAACTCATCGTAGTGGACCTGCCCATGTGGCAGCACTGCCGAGTTGTTTGCTCTTGCCCTCTGTGCATTCTCCTCCCACCACTGCCCTGACTTACAGGTCAGCATGGCTTGGTCGTCTCTGTCGAACAGGCTGATGAGTGCTGCTCGCCTGACTCCGCCTACTACCACGACGTCTGCGATGTGACAGACGATGTCGTGTACTTCTAGGCTTGTGAGCTTGCGTCCCGTAGCACGGCGCAGGATACTGCGGACGTTACCGTGGGCACGCACAAGTGACTCAGGCCCGGAGGCAGTACCACCTGTCGAGAGGGCAGTGCCTGCTTTCCTGATAGCCGAGTAATCGAAGCGCACGTCTGGGTTCTGTACGAGCTTAGTGATAGAATCAGACCAGCCTTCCTTCGAGTCAGGTACTACAAAGAGTTCCTCTGCCGAGCCTGCCTCGACCTTAGGGAGCTGTCCTATGTGATGGCGTTGCACAGAGTAGCCTGCACCTGTACCGCACATAAGGATGTAAAAGATTTCAGAGAAGGCGCGGACGTTGTCGACCGGGGTGAAGGAACAGTTGTAGCCTCGGACGTTCTCACGTTTGATACCCTCGCCTGCGAATTGCAGGAAGCGCATCGAAGGGAGTACTATCTTAGATTCTACTAGCTTACATGCCTGAGCCACATCGTCGTGGAGAAAGCTGGGGGTATGGTCTATGAGGCACTCACGGTAGCGACCCACGACTTCCTGCCAGGTCTCTTTCTTTCCATTTGATTTCATTGCTGAATAGGTACGAAGGATAGCGATATCTGCAAGAAGACTCATCCTGAAGTTCTCCTAGTGTTAAGGGTGGATTCTGAGTATTACTTGACCAGCCGGTCAATGTCAAGGCCTTCTGGTAGAAGCAGTTCGTCTGTCTTTTTCTTCTTTCCTTTCGACTCGTTAGCCGCTAGGTAGTAGGCAGTGACTGCGAGCATGAGTGCATCGTGCTCGTCCTTCTTGTCATAGTTAGCCCGCTTGCCCGGCACGATACGGTCCACGACCGCGTACCAAACTGCAGGCTGGATGGGTAGTACAAAAGGCCAAGGCTTAGCTGCCATGATAACGCCACATGAAAAGAGCAAAGGCTTACATGAATGCGGAAATTTTTTGAGGAAGAAGAGTGGTATATCTTCAATGACAAGTATGTCTGCCTCAGGCAGTTCGTCACGGATGGTCTCATGTATTGCTTTAAGCCTCCCGTTAATAGCTCGACTGCTTGGTACACGCAGGATGCCGTACTCTTGTACGACTCCAGCTTCCATTATACAGTAGCCAGGGTTAGACGCTGCACCCGAGGCAGGGTCGATGGCGATGACTCGACCATGGAGTACAGCGTCTAGAGCTCCTTTACTCTGTTTTATCCGGCCCGACTTTACTAGAGTCATAGTCTGTCCTTGTTAGTTCCTTGAACTTGTCTTTAGCTGTGTCGTTGACCTTCTCTATTTTTTCCAAGATGCTCTGCAATTCCTTCGCGGACTCCTTCGCTTGCTCCTGCATGAGTCGGGTGTACTTACCGTAGTCGACTTGTGTCAGTGTGAATGGTCCGAAAGTAAAAGCCCAAGAGAACTTATTATAGCCTAGCCGAGGGAAGTACCAGTTGAACGGATGCACAATCACTGAGGCAAAGAGATTAGATATCTCTAACCGCAGTCCTACGCTTACAAGATTACCCGAACTTGTCGGCTGCCCAGTTATCGACGACATTAGTATCTCCTTTCAATCGGACTTTACCGCCCAGCATTGTGTTGAGTGCATCCATTGCTTCGTGGTCCATGATGTGTACAGTCTTAGCTACTTGCTCTTCTGGTACTGTAAGCATCACTGCGTCGTGCAGGTCCCAGACATACGGTCGATAGTGTATGCCGTGAGTCCTTAGTCTCTCAGAAAGAAGAGACAAATACAAGACAAAACAATCATGGCCTCCGGATTGTATAGACCTGTTAACGATATCTCGTATGTAGTCCTGCGCGACAGCGAGTGGTCGTCCGATAGGATTGAGTATCCATCCGTCGTTCCTCTCCCACTGTGCTTGCAAGAACTGCTCGTACTCTTTTACCTTTGCGAACAGTGCCCAGTATCTATTGAACATATCTTCGGCTTGGTCGAGTGTGACGTCGAGGCCGTTGAGTTGCAACGTCTGAGCGATTTTACGAGGACGAGCCCCGTAACTAGCAGCCAGGTGGATGACCTTAGCAATCTGCCGAGCATCTTTAGCCTCCTTCTTAGCGTACGCAACCGACTCCTTGGTGTTCTCCAAAGGGTCGTAACCCGCAGCACGAATCATTGACTCCACTCTACCACCCAGCTGTGAACCTACCGACAGGTAGATACAATCCCAGCCGGTAGACTGCGGCCCGTAGATACGCATGAGCGTAGGGTCCAACGATGCGGCTGCCAGTACGTGTGGTTCCAGAGAAGCGAAGTCCAGTATGAGTAACTTATGTCCGGGGGGAGGGGTCCAGCATTGTAGGTACCCTTCGTCCTTCGGTACGTTCTGTACGTTGAGTCCGTCACTGCCTCCCAATCGTCCTGTGTATGTACCCGGGCATTTCATACCGACACGCAGTAGGTTCCCGTCAAGTTTGTCGAGACAGGACTGCACCATGGATTGCAGTTTTAAATCATTGTTGAGTGAAATGAGAAGAGCGCCTGGTCTACCAAATCCTTGGAGGGCCTCCTCATCGACAGCCGGCTGTGGATTATTCTCATTGTCGGTAAAGACTTTAGCCTCATACTGTAGCACTTCGTAGAAGAGCCATTGCTTGTGTTTAGAGGACTGTGGGTTGAATAGTCCAAGGTCCTTGTATAAATCTTCCTGAATAAAATTACGCAGCCCGTCTTGGAAAGCCTGATGTTTCTCATTCCAACGGACCCAGTTTTGCGAGACCTCGGGTTCCTTGCCTTCGAGCTCTTGCCTACGCTGGTCCCACTTGACCCAGTTGAGCGAGACGTTGCCGTCTTTCTTGTACTTGGCTGGTTCTGTTCCGAGCTCGTCCGCTTTCTTGTACTTGGCTGGTTCTTTTGCAAGACACTCCTCCTCGAATACTCTTGTGTTAAAGTTAGTCACGTTCGGTAGTACGTCTGGGTCTGAGAGAAAGGCTGTACGCTTCTCTGCGATACGGCCCTGCAGCGTGTGGTTGTACTGTGCTAGCTGCTCTGCGTCAACGTGTATGCCTTCCATTCGCATCTCCCTGACGTGCCAGACCAGGTCTAGGAACCTAGTGTGGTAGTCCTTGTATGCTGGGAAGCGATTGACTGTCGGGAGTAAGACGTGGTTGTAGAGCTGCCAGGTAGACTCGGCGTCGAGAGCGCAGTACTTGCCGAGGATATCCTTAGGTGCTCTCCACATATCTCCCTTGGTTAACTTGTGTTCGGTTAGCCACTCGACTAGCTCGACATCGCCCTTGTCTTCCCAGCCGAGCATCTCGACCTGGGCAGACTTGAGGTCCCACTTCTGTCCTGCGTAGCCTTCGGAGGCTAGGTGTTTGTATGCAGCGTAGGTACAGAAGACCCAGTTGCATGCAGTCGGGAGAAAGCAAGAATCGAATGCGACGTTGTGAGCCACGAGTGGCGTCTGCTGTGCGTCAAACTCTTGGCATACTCGTACGAACATCTCGTATGCCTGGCCTGACTCACCGATGTGGAAATAGGTAGACCCTGCCGAGGTCGCCAGCGCGAAGCCGACGACCCGGGAAGAGCGTGGGTGGAGACCCGTCGTCTCTAAGTCTAGGACGACAGGCTCGTTAGCGTGCACGACCGAGGGAAGCCAAGTGTGTAGCGGATGGTCGGCGAGATTAACGACGGAGTACGGACGGGGTGTGGATACGATTGGCGTGAGTAGTGCGGACATGTTGGCTTCCCCCTTCTAGTGCGCGTTCTTTCAAGATGTCGGAGATGCCAGGCCACTGGCCCAGCCTCTCCATCTCTGTCCCCCAGTACCAGAAGCCCGAGAAGGGCCTCTGATTACTTTCTGTCGGACTTGAAGACGTAGTAGCTGCTTCCGTCTTCTGCTTCTCCGACGTAGAACGTGTTGTCATTCTTCGTAACCTCCTTGAGTGAGCAGATGAGAGCGAGCTTCTCCTCACCGGAACGGCACTTGAGGACAAGGTTGTTCTCACGGTCGTGTGTCATTGTGTAGGTAACACCAGAGTTCTTGTCTTTGCCTGACCATGCTTTGCTGCCGTTGCGGAACGGCTTGAAGAACAGACCGGTAAGAGCGGTGTAGGACTCTGCGTCTTTCACTTTGTGTTTAACTGAATAGTCTGGCTTGATGCCGCCACCTTTCTTTGGCGAAGCGGAAGACTGAGCTGAGGCTGCAGGACGTTGAGCGAGTACCATAATGGACCTCCTAAAAAGGAACTGTTAATCGGCTTTGGGAACTATTCCCTTGGCCTCCTCTAGCCACGTGTCGAAGTCTGACTCGTGAGCATCGCAGGTAGATTGAAGGGGGCAGTAAGAACAGAACGACCAGCTAACTTCCTCCCCCGTAGCGGTCAAGTTTTGAGGACGTGGACCGAGGTCTTTACGTTCGACCATGGTAGACACGTACTCGTAGTACTCTTGTATGCGTGGTATGGATACGATAGACTTAGTTGCCGGCTCGTCCCTCCCCACGGCAGAGTAGTGAATAAAACCTTCTTCATCTTGAGTCAAGAGAAAACCAAGTTTGAAAGGTGTTATCTTTCTCGCCTCGCCTTTCTCGTTGAAGCTGATGTGCTCTGACCCTGGCTCTCCTTGCTTGGGTAGATGCTTGCCTGCCCAGCCCATGACAGGCCAGTCGACACGGCTTGTGTACCAGAGCTCGAACGGTACGCCTAGCTTCCACGAGTAGTGCGCTGCCTGCATGATGTGCATAGTCTTCGGCTGGCCAAGTAGTATGGCACGAGTCGTCCAGAAGGAGCACAGTAG
>WOR8_10004231_pt1 | contig 14002 bp, 3 predicted proteins | sample DeeMarSeWOR38_10_FD_19890 | JGI IMG/M metagenome (IMG submission 19890) | reverse complement strand
ACCACCGACATAAATGGGAAAGCCACATTAAGGTGGTTGAATTCTTCGGGGATAGGTGGGGACTATGCGCTTCAAATTGAATTTTTTGGAGTGAACAGACTGTTTAACGATACGATTGGAGGGCCAGCTGCAGTGTATAATGTTAGTTTCACCGTGGTTAATAAAGATTCTCTAGAGTTTAGAATTTCAATCGATCTGAGCAAGTTTCAAACGGAATTGTTATCATTAAACCCAACAGATTATATTGAGATTGAGTGGGGCTCTGTATTGAAGTTAAGAACATTATTTAATGTGAGTAAGGTAGAAACAGGCTATGAGTCCCTCCTTGGTCCAACATATGCGAATTTAATGACGTATGAAATGTTATTAGGAGGAATTTCTATTCAATCGGGCTCATTTAACGAAGAAATTGGGAATATAGGAAGATATTATGTAGAAATACAAACAAAAGAACTAGAAAGTGATTCGAGCTATATAGTTATAATTTCGGCTCAGAAATCTGGATATTCTATTCCTTCGGATCTAATCCTTCAATTAAACATTTTAGAAATTGAAGTAAAATTAAATCAGTCGAGTAATGATGATTCTGCGACATCTGTATATTGGTCTGATTCTGCTGATATGACTTTAAATTCCTACGGTATTAGTAATGAGATGTTTACAGTAGAAAATGCTCTTTTCCAAAATGTTGACCATGAATTCAATTTCTTAATTTCTGATGTTCAAAATTATTGGAATTTATCAAAAATTATATTTAACATCTATAATATTACATGGAATGTCGGGGTTTCTAATATCAATATTTCCATAGAAGATCCTTATGGCGGTTTTTACTTATTTAATTCATCCAATCATTTAGGATGGGATTATGCTCAAGGTACATGGACAGGAATTACTATAATTCTAAATAGTGCTAGTATAACTAACGATAATAATTTTGAATTTCTAATCGATGGTACTTTTGATGGAAACATTGACCTTATTGCGGATGCATATTTTTTTAGAGATAAAATAAGCGTTCAATACTCAAAATTTAATGTTAGTGACCAAATCTCTCTTTTAACGGAAACCGAAGGATGGACAATTAATAATGTAACATTCGAGATAGTAAGTTGTTACTATTCTTCTAACTGGAGTGTGGCAGATTTAACTACTCTCACCGACCTAAATATTACGACTAACGAAGGTTTCACGTATTCATTAGATATTGGTTACTTTAATGGAACTGGGTTTTTAACCATTGATGATAGGGTTATTTATCCAATAGGGAATCAGTTTTTATTTAAAATTGAAAGCAAGTTTGGTCTAATTTTTAACACATCTATAAAAGTTGAATATATTCAAGGTTTCTATAAAGATCAGATAATTGAAACTTTTAATTTCACATTAACAAAACAGGGAATACCAAATGGAGGTCTATTTCAATTGAATGCTGCTGATAATAGTTGGAAAGAACAAGAAGGATATCTTTGGGTTACGGGAATTACAAATGGAATTACTTATTTCTTTCCTTCAGAAGTGGCAATGATTATTACAATTGGAAGCCAAACATATAGTATTTCAGATTATGCATTGGGAATAGGAAGAATTTCAATAGCCGGTTTAACAAAAAATCAAATTTTGCAAGCAAGTATTGAAACGGTTTTCCCTGTAAATTTCAGCCTATTACTTTCAATTAAATACTGTAGGCAAATATCATATGAAATAGTTAGTTCATTATCTTATAGACTTGTAGAAGAACCTTCTATATTCGGAACTATTCAATATGATTCACAATCAGAATATTATCAAACGACAATTGATACTTCCGTGCTTGATGTTGACGAATATACAGTAAGATTTTCAATAATAAAAGAGCATTATTTCTCGGTGACAAAAGATCTTTCTTTAATTGTCTTAAATCGCCCCACGTTGTTAAATGGATCTACAGAATTTTTCAGAAAAATTGAAGTTGTTTACATTACAGATGCGGTAAATTTCACTTTGCTTTATACAGATGCGATTCTAGGAACGAAAATTAGCAATTTACAAATACAATATTTTATTTGGGAAAGTTATGATCAAGCAGGTAATGTAAATGAAACGGGTCAAAGTAATATTTTTTCTTCTGTAGATAATACTTATATAATAGATTTTAACACTGAAACACGAATGGTTGGAGAATATCTTCTAATTGCCATTTTGGATAAAGATAATTATGAATATAAAAATGCTATGATTCTTCTCTCTATTATAAAAAGAGATTTTAATTATGTCCTAAGTGAAAATCTTAAGAATAAACAAACTAATGTAATTCAAGGCAAACCAGTTCTACTAAATTTAACTTTGACTGATCCGACCCGAAATGATTTCCCTGTGATTGACGCGACTGTAGAATTTATTATAAGTGGTAATACTTATCAATTTTTGCATAATGGGAATGGAACATACACTTTTAATTATTTAACTAACAATGTTGATGCATTTTTTGCTTCAAAAACTCTTACAGGGATCATTCGTATTTCTAAGAACAATTACAATCCTATAGAACTATCAATTACAATTGTTGTTGAAATGCATGAAATACTTCCAGGGATTCCGACTTTTTATTTCTTGCTGATTTTATTTGCCGTAATAGCTATAGTTGGAAGCATTGCGGGTTATAGAATTCGTCAAAATGCAAGAATACCTTCTTTTGTAAAAAAAGTTAGAGCTATGAAAAAGTCTATAAAAGATGATAAAGCTATTGCAGATTCGCTTCTATATCGCGATAAAGAGGTTTTCATTGCAGAGATAATAAAGAATGAATGGAATAAACTAGGATTATCGTTAGAAGAAATCTTTGGAATAACTCTCGAGAAAGATAAGAAATCATTTACAAAAAAGGGAATGTTAGGTTTATCAAAAGAACACGATAATAAACCCCTCGGATTAGTATTAATGAAATGGGACGAGAGAAGTGGTACTGAAATTAAAGTTAAATATCCAACAGAAATCAATATTTCAGAAAAAACCCTTATGCAGATATATAGCATACATGAATACAGTGGAGAAAAAGGATTAATAACATTAACAGCAGAAGCTACAAATATCGTATCATATTACACTGGACCAGAAGAAGGGTATTATCTACTATTAATTTTGAACCTCGATGATGATCCTGATGTCTATGAAGGTAGTATTGCAGACACATTAAGAATTCTTATAGAAAATTTAGAGGAAGAATCTTATATAAAGTTAATACCATCTTTGTTTCAGCGAATATCACTATATCCTTCACTTAGCCACGAGGAACTTCTTGCTATTACATATCAAAATAAAATAAAAAGATTAATCATAAATCTTTTAAGAGATGAAGGAGTTGTACTTAAATCGGAGCTCTTAATCTGGCTCAAAGATAAATATGTGCAGGGTTTTGTAGATTTGGATGCTATTTTAAGTGAATTGATTAAATTAGATATTCTAAAAGTAAGTTCTATCAAAGAAATGCCCTCTGAGCTAGTTTTTCTTACTAACGATATTTTTCTTGTAAGAATACCACCCCTTAAATTACTTGATAAGGTCACCAGCTATGGCTTACCATCTCAATTTGCCAAGGAATATCATAATGGTGTTAAAAACTTTTTCCAAACATATCACCCCACAGAAGAAGATAATATAAAAATAGCTGAAGTCCTATCAAATCCGCAAGTTTATGAAACTTTGAGGTTGTTAAGAAGTGCGATAGTTACAAGGGAAGACCTTACAAAACTTCAAAAGAAAGGAGTCAATGATTTTTATACTATTTTGAAAATACTTTATGATAATAAGATGCTAAAAGTCTTTCACGACGAAAAAAATATTGAATACTATGCCCTTCTCACAGATTTATATATTGATTTTATTTTTCCAAAATATTTATTGAAAGCTATAAAATCTGCATATGAACAGAAGTCGAAAGTTAAAAGAGCCTTAATTGAATACCTTGACATTCTTGAAGATGTCTACTTCAAACTAAAATCAACAAATAAAGAATAATTAAAACCATTTTTTTTTATTTTATTTCTTTGCATCAAAAATTAGAGGATTATAGGTATGAAATCTTTAAATATAAATAGTAGAAGTTACATTTATCTTGCAAATACTATTGCATATTTTATGTAACCTAATTTTATAAACCCATTTGAATAAAAATGAAGTTTAGACGAAAAATTTCGATATTTACGAAAAAAAAAATTAAGGTATTGATTTTATTATTATTCACACTAATTATCCCGATGATAATTAATTTACCATTGTTTTCTAATTTATTTGATGGTAAATTTAATGAACAGGATACCAAGAATATAATAGATAAAACAAAATTAACACCAAAACTAAACGCTCCTATAAATGCTCACTATTTTAATCACTTTAAAATTATAACAATAGATCATAACCAGGTATCAGGAACAAGCGGTTTTACAAATTTTCCTTTTTTGATTTCACTCTTTGATACAAATCTTCGATTCAATGTTCAATCAGATGGAGATGATATTGCATTTTCTTCTAATAATATTTGGTTAGATCACGAAATAGAATTATTTGTTCAAACATATAATGGAACGCATGCTAAACTGGTTGTTTGGGTTCGAATTCCCGCATTATCAACATCATTAGATACAATTATCAGAATGTATTACGGTAATTCAACAATGAGCTCGCGACAAAATCCTGAAGGAGTTTGGGATAGTTCTTATAAAGCTGTTTATCATATGAACCAAGATCCATCATCTTCCTCTGTTAGGGATAGTACAATTAATAATTACGATCTAACTCCTGGTACGGGGTTTAACTCGGGAGATCTAGTGGATGGAATTATTGGTAAAGCTATCCAGTTTGGTGGAGTTAATACAGAATATCTTGAACTTACTTCAGGTTTTTCTAATCCAACAAGCGCTCTTTCCATCGAGATGTGGTTTAGACCTCAGGTGTATGCAACTTACCAACGATATTTCACTGCAAGATGGACCTATCCAGATATTCGTTTAGAAACCTCCAATTTCATTACCACCCGAATCCGTAATAATCTTGGAAATGTAAGTTCTACAACGGGATTATTTAACGGTTGGACGGATCAATTTTATCATTTTGTCATGACATGGCAAGGTGGATCGGTTGGGCGCCAAAAACATTATATTAACGGAACGCTTGATAGAGAGGATTACGATCCAGAAGCTTTAGGAACTTCTTCTTCTTGGACAGGTTATAATATCGGTTCTGACACAGATCATACTGATCCTATTGGTGGATTAATTGAGGAGTTTAGAATATCTTCAAACGCTCGTTCTCTTGAATGGTATGAAACAGAATTTAATAATCAATATGATCCTAACTCTTTTTACACTATTGGTGTTGAACAGGATGTCGTTTGGGACCCTCCTAATTCTCAATATTTTACATTCTATAAATTTCTTACTATAGATCAAAATGAGATAGCTGGAAGTGGTGTTCATTATAATTTTCCATTCTTGTTTTCCTTTGTTGATGAAGATTTAAAATACCATGTTCAGCCAGATGGCGATGATATAGCTTTTGCCTTTAACGGAGATTGGTTAGACCATGAAATAGTTATATTTAATCAAAGCTATAGCGATACAGAAGCTCAAATAATGGTGTGGGTTCAAATTCCTTATTTATACTCTACTGTAAATACAGTAATTGCTATGTACTATGGGAATTCAACAATGAGTTCTCGAGAAAATTCAGAAGGAGTGTGGGATAGTGATTATGAAGGCGTTTATCACTTAAATGATGACTTTCTAGATGCTACATCTCATAATAGAGATGGAGTTAACACGGGATCGGTTGATGTCAAAGGTAAGATAGGAGATGGCCAAGATTTTGAAAGAGACGACAGTTCTGATAATATTAACATAGGAACATGGAGTGTAGCTGGATCCCAGATCACAATTCAAACATGGGTTAAGTTTGAATCTTTTAGTATTGAAGATGCCAGGATTTTATCGAAAAATTCGGGCACAGGCGATGGTGAACAGGATCATGTTTGGATGCTTGGAACCTGGAATCAACCCCCCTATAGATTAAGAGGGAGAATAAAGACAGGAACCAGTGATTTATCAGGTACTTCCACTGTAGTTGCTACTTTTGGCGACCTTTCAATTGATACATGGTACTTAACAGCGATAAAGTATGACGGTTCAAACATTTATTTTTCATTGGATGGAACCCCCGTCGGTTCCTTCAGTAAAACTGGATCGTTACGAATTAATAATTGGCCTATTACGATTGGAAATAGCCCAACTGGTGCAAGAGCTCTTGATGCTATCGTTGATGAAGTTAGAATTTCTTCAACAATTCGATCCGATGACTGGTTAAAAACAGAATATGATAACCAAAATGATCCTAATTCATTTGGCACAGTAGGAGTGGAACAAATAGTAAATGATATCATTCCTAATGCTGATTACTTTGAGTATCATAAAATTATTACAATCGATCACACAAAAGTAAACGGAATAGGAAGTCATGTTAATTTTCCCTTTTTGGTCTCGATTTTCGATACAGATCTTCGTTTTGATGTACAATCTGATGGAGATGACATAGCATTTTCAATTGATGGCCAATGGTTAGATCACCAAATAGAATTATTTAATCAAGAGTATAATGATACACATGCCGTATTAGTTGCATGGGTCCAGATCCCGTTTTTATCTACAGTAGAAGATACTGAAATATATATGCATTATGGCAATTCTACTATGAATTCTCGTCAAAATCCAACGGGAGTATGGCTAGATTATAAATCAGTCTGGCACTTTAATGAACCAAGTGGAACAGGTGACTATATTAAAGATTCAACTTCAAATGATTATGACGGAACTCCTTTTGGTACTCAATTTTGGGCAACAGGGTTAATAGATGGAGCTAGATCTTTCTCAGGTGTTAGTGATAGTAGAATAATTATTAATCAAGGGTCTCAAATTTTTAATGGAGATAATATATTTACATTTTCATTTTGGATTTACCCTAATTACGCAACTGATCAAGAGTGGTCTGATGCTGGAGAACCCCGTGTATTCTATAAAGCATCTTCTATTAGCCTTGCGCGTACTTATCGTACTTATCATGGTCCTGGTCTAGCCTCTTTTCAACCGGATATCAGATTTGTTACTCGTGGTACAGTTTATAATCCGAGAGAAATTACTCGTCAGCGATGGACCTATATTACCTATTCTTATGATGGCACTTATCTACGAAGCTATATTAATGGTACAAATCCAAATTCAATATATATAGGTGGATATCCTCTTGTCACAGATTCAAGTGTATTCTATATTGGAGAATCTTCAGGTTGCTTTAAGGGGTATTTGGATGAATTTCGTGTATCCCATAATTATAGATCTGAGGGATGGTTAACAACTGAATATTACAACCAATTTAGTCCTACTACCTTTTTCAATATAAGTAGTGAAAAATATTCTCAACCAATTGTAGAAGTTGATGTTTCAATTAACGCCATTGATTTATATGGTATCTCACTACCAAATGTAACAATTTCGATGTATCAATTTTCTAATTTAATTGAAACAGGTATTACTGACACTGATGGGAAAATTAGTTTTTCCGATATAATTGGAGGAGAATATAACTTTACTGCAACAATACATTCCGATATCGCAGGAGTGACTGAGCTCGTTAACATTACTTCACAAGCAATATTACTGGATCAACCATTTCAAACTATTAACTTGGTTTGTGATGTTAGTAGCCATTTCTTTGAAGTAACAGATATTGACGGAATTCCATTAGAATCAGGCTGGATTATGGTTGGAAACGATACTCACACCTTCAAAAAGTGTTACATCGATCCAACGGGACATACTCAATTTTGGTGGGTAGACGCACCTCCTTCAGAGTACAACTATACCGTCTATTATCAGAATGTCCTCTATAATCCTTCCACGCTTACGCTTTCCTCCGGGGATATTACTACAGTAAACACAACCATTTACATTCAAGTAGAATTAACAACCGTAAAATTTACAATACAAACAATTAATGTTCCAATTACTCCTGTGAGTGGGGCTAAACTCAAACTTACTATTGGCGATCCATTAGGTGCGAGTATTGTCAATTTAACCACCGATATAAATGGGAAAGCCACATTAAGGTGGTTGAATTCCTCGGGGATAGGAGGAGACTATGCGCTTCAAATTGAATTTTTTGGAGTGAACAGGCAGTTTAATGATACGGTTGGAGGGCCTGCTTCAGTATATAATGTTAGCTTTACCGTGGTAAATAAGAAATCTCTTGAGTTCAGATTTTCAATTGATCTGAGCAAATTTCAAACGGAATTGTTATCGTTAAACCCCACAGATTATATTGAAATTGAGTGGGGCTCTATATTGAAGTTGAGAACATTATTTAATGTAAGCAAGGTAGAGATAGGCTATGAGCCTTTACTAGGACCTACAACTGCTGACTCTATGACATATGAATTGCTATTAGGAGGTCTTTCTATTCAGTCAGGCTCTTTTATTGAAGAAATAGGGAATATAGGAAGACATTATATCGAAATAGATACAAAGCAAATAGATAGTGATGAAAAATACATAATAATTATCTCAGCTCATAAATCTGGATTCACCATCCCTTCAAACTTAATCCTCCAATTAAACATCTTAAATAATGAAATAATTTTGAACCAATCTGATAATGATGATTCCGCTTTAACAACATATTGGTCAGAGAGTATAAATATGACATTAAACTCCTATGGTACTAACTCTGAGATGTTCTCATTGGAAAATGCACTCTTCCAAAATGTTGATCACGAGTTTAATTTCTTAATATCTGATGTTCAAAACCATTGGAATTTGTCAAAAGTAATATTTAATATCTATGGTATTTCATGGAACACAGATATCGCAAATATCAATATTACAATCAAAGATCCTTATGGTGCTTTTGCTTATACTTTTGATAATAATACTAATGGGTGGGATTATACTCAAGGCACATGGACGGGAATTACTTTAATTCTAAATCGAGCTAGTAGAACTAATGATAATAATTTTGAATTTATAATTAGTGGAACATTCGATGGAAGTGTAGATATTATTGCGAATGCCTATTTTATAAGAGATTCTCTTAGTACTCAATACTCAAACTTTAATGTTAGCGACGAAATCTCTATTTTAACTGAAACAGAAGGATGGGCAATTAATAATATTACATTTGAGGTAATTGATTGTTATTATACTTCTAACTGGAGTGCTGTAGATTTATCAAACCTTACAGATTTAAATATTACAACGAATGATGGATTTACTTATTCATTAGATATTGGTTATTCTAATGGAACTGGATTTTTAACGATTGATGACAGAATTATTTATCCAATGGGTAATCAATTCTTCTTTAAAATTGATACCAACTTTGATCTTATCTTTAATACGATCATTAAAGTTAACTATGCTCAAGAATTTTATGTAAATCAATTTTTAGAAACACTTAACTTAACAACAACAGGCCAAGGAATAATTAATGGAGGATTATTTCAATTGAGTGCACTTGATAATAGTTGGAAAGAAGAAGAAGCCTATCTTTGGGTTAAAGTCATTACAAATGGAATTAATTATTTCTTTCCTTCAGAAGTGGCAATGAGTATTACAATTGGGGGCCAAACCTATAGTATTTCGGATTATGCCCAAGGAACTGGCAGATTTCCCTTAGCAGGTTTTACAAAAAACCAAATTTTGCAAGCCAATATTGAAACATCTTCTCCAGTAAATTTCAGTCTTTTACTTTCAATTAAATACTCTAGGCAAATATCTTATGAAATAGTTAATTCGCTGGCATACGCTATTGTCGAGGCACCTTCCATATTTGGGACGGTTCCGTACAATTTAGTCTTGGGATATTATTTAAAAACAATAACTACTTCCCTACTTGATGCTGATGAGTATACTGTAAGATTTTCTATAACAAAAGATCATTATACATTAGCGACGAAAGATCTTGAATTAATCATCTTAAATCGTCCAACATTGCTTAACAGCTCTCCAGAATTTTTCAGAACGATTGAAAGTATTTATGTGAAGGATGCTTTGAACTTTACTTTTGTATATACTGATGCTTTAAACGACAATAAACTAACTAATTTAAGGGCTCAATATTATATTTGGGAAAGTTACGACCAAGAAGGTAACATAAAGGAAACAGGTCAGGGTAATATTATATCTGCTATAGATAATACCTACATTGTGGATTTTGACACAGAGACAAAGCAGGTTGGAGAGTATTTATTAGTATTAACAATGGATAAAGATAATTATGACCGTAAAAACGGTATGATCCTTTTAACTATTAATAAAAGACTATTAAATTATTCTTTAGGTACTAATTTTGAAAATTATAGAACAAGTATTGCTCAAGGAAAGGTTGTTTTAATTAATATTTCTTTAACTGATCCAACACAAGGGGGAATTGCAGTAATAAATGCTAGTGTTAAATTGGCTATTGGTGGTAATACTTATGAATTCCAACAACCCACAGGAAATCTAAATGGAATTTATATATTTGAACTTCACACGGATAATATAAATACTTTCTTTGGTTCTGAGACTCTGACTGGAATAATAAACATAACAAGAACAGATTATATTTCTGAAGAATTTACGATCATAATTATTGTGAAAATGGAAGAAATTTTTCCGGGGATACCTACCTTTTATTTCATATTAGTTCTATCAGCCATAGTTGCCTTAGTTGGTAGTATAGGGGGGTATAAAGTTTATCAGAATGCAAAAATTCCTACCTTTGTAAAAAAGGTGAGAGAAATGGAGAAAGCAATAAAGAAGGATAAACAAATATCTGAGTCAGTTTTGTATCCTAACAAGAATGTTTTTGTTGCAGAAAAAGTAAATCACAAGTGGGAAAAACTTGGATTATCATTAGCGAATATAATAGATACTGAGGGAGAAAAAATCAAAAAAGTGTCAAGAGAAGAGAGGAGAATCAGCGGGATGACAAAAGAACATAAATTACGACCAATTGGATTAATACTAATGAAATGGGATGAAAGAATTGGGACTGAGATATTTGCTAAATACCCTGAAGAAACTGTGATTTCAGAAAAGACTTTAATGCAGATTTATAGTACGCATGAGTATAGTGGGGATAAAGGATTAATAACCCTCTCTGCTGGTGCCTTGAATATACTTTCCTACTATTCTGGACCTGAGACAGGGCATTATCTTCTTCTGATTCTAAATTTAGATGATGATCCTGATCTTTATGAAGGAAGAATGGCGGATACTTTGAGAATTTTATTAGAAAACATAGAAGATGATTCATATTATCAGTTAATGCCATCTCTCTTCCAGCGTTTATCTCTATTTCCCTCTCTTACTGACGAACAAAATCTTGCGCTCAGTTATCAAGATGGAGTAAAACATAATATCATTAATAACTTGAGAGATATAGGATTAATAACAAAGTCAGAATTAGCAGTTTGGCTTAAGGATAAGTTTGTTTATGGCTTCCTTGACTTAGAATCAACACTTTCTGAACTTATAAAGAAAGAATTTATAAAACAAGTTTCGGTGAAAGGAGTACCCTCAGAATTAATTGTGTTAATTAATGATATATTTATGCTTAGAGTCCCTCCAGTAGATATCTACAAAAATCCAGTAAATCGTGGATTACCAAAACAATTTACTAAAGAATATTTAGCAGAAGTTAAACAATTTTTCCAGAATTATAAGCCTACAAAAGAGGATAATTTACATGTTTTGGATATTTTAGTTAACCCTGAAGTCTATCAGATTTTAAGATTATTGAGAACTAAAATAACAACAAGAGACGATCTTGAAAAATTACGGGTAAAAGGAGTTGAAGACATCTACGGGGCCCTAAAATTATTATTTGATGCTGGAATGATAAAAGTCCTCCAAGATGAAAATAAAAATGAGTACTACGCTCTTCTAACTGACTTTTATATGGATCTAATATTTCCCAAATACTTATTAAAAGTAATAAAAATGGCATACGATCAAAAATCAGTCACAAATAATGCGCTGATCGAATACCTTAAAATTCTTGAAGATGTATATTTTGATTTAAAATCAAAAAATAAACTCTCAAAATAAAAATAAATATTTTTTTTATTATATTTAATTTATTCATAAAATAGCTCTATAAGCATACCAAATTATATTCAAACAATTTTCAGTTACTTGATCTCATATAAATTACCAAAATCATCTCTTAAAAACAGATAATAACCTTCACTTTTATTTCTAGGCACTTTAATTACCTTAAAATTTAATTCATTTGCTTTTTCTACAAGTTTATCTCGGTTCTCAATTATTAGACAAAAATGGGTAAATCTATCAATAATTTTACTAGAATCGTTCGTTATAAAAGCTTCAAAGCTTACTTCTCCATTTCCATACCTAATTATTCTTTGTTTTTTCTTAACTCCGAAAAATTGTTCCATAAGTTCATCATTTACAAAAAAGTCCCTCTCTTTTTTCAAATCTAATAATTCAATAAAGAATTTGTCGCTATCTTCAGCAGAGTTAGCACTTACGGCAATATGTTCAATCTTCAAGTTGACAAACACCTTAATTTTTTAGTTGTTTTGAATTATATTAACATATTACCCATTTTAAATAAAACTTTAATACTTTTTAGTGTTTAATTATAATTAATTTTAAAAAATCAGAGCAATAAAGTGAAGGGATTCTTAGATGACTAATGTATCCGGAAATGATTTCTTAAATAAATTATATACAGTTGCGTATAAACTCTATGGTATTGCTAGCACTCAATCTAATCGGTTTAAAAAAGAATGGGACGAAAATTTTGCCGCTTTAAATGTAGAACCTCATTTGATTCGTTATATAAAAATTGAAAAAGAAAAATTTCTGACTGATATCGATTACAGAATTAGAGTACTGAATATGTTGAAATTATCTTTTGACGATGGCTTTAATTCAATAAAATCTCTATTAACGGTTCTTTATAAATCCTATTTTCAAAATTCCGACATTTTCTTAACTAATTTCAACAAAGAAGATCAACTTATTCTTAAATATTTAGTCGCTAAAGAAATTCTAGGAAACTTAATTCAATATAATCAACTAGATCACGAAACAGTGCCTTTAAAATATAATATATTAGCGAGAAATTATTTTATTCTTAAATTTAAAGATCAAACGACCACAGAAATTCTTGATAATCTTAAAAAAATTAATATACAACTCAAACCTAATCAACTTAAAACCTACATGCATGAAATAGCCCTAGATGGATTTATTACTAAAATAAAAAAAGGTAATTCTCTTTCTTATAGTTTGAAAAAAGAATTAGAATTATCTGAAGAAGCTAAGAAAAATTACAATCAAACAATTCTTAAATTAGTAGAATGGCCAACTTTGTTTTATCGCAGTTATTACAATATAAGAGAATTAAATGTTACAATTGATGATAATTCAAAGCATTCAGAGTTCCTCAATAAAGTTTTACAGAAAGCAGCTACTCAGGGTATAAAAGCTTGCATTGATGTTTTTAAAAATATAGTAGAATATTACGAGAAATTAAAAGAAGACTTGTAACTATACGCTATAAGCTCGGCTCATTTTTATTTTTCTTAAAAGCTCCTGGTTTTCTCAATAGGGATGTCAAATTCTTCAAGTAAAGGAATCAAGTGTCTTTTGTCTTCAGAATTTGTTCCTTTCCAATCTACTATGAAGTAATCAACTTCTTCCATTGTGTTCTTTATCATCATTTTAATTAAGTTCTCGTTTAGTTCCTTAATGTAATACTTTGGACAAATAAAAGAAAGCGCAATATTATGATTAGAAATCAATCTATTAAAATTAGGTGCATAATGAGTCCCACCAAATCCTAAACCAATTTTTTGATTATTTTCCTTTTTAAAATCCAGATATTTAAATACGGTTTCAACAATAGCATTCGCTACAACTTCACCTGCTTCCGTAACTATCCATTCCTTTTTACTACTTCCTAATTC
>WOR8_10008245_pt1 | contig 14006 bp, 13 predicted proteins | sample DeeMarSeWOR38_10_FD_19890 | JGI IMG/M metagenome (IMG submission 19890) | reverse complement strand
ATGGCGCAGCAGCTGACGGATCCGGAATTCCTGATGTCGGGCGCTGCAGCACTCGATTTTCACTGGACCAACTATAAGTGGGTGTATGTGTTTGCGTTCTGCATCGGCTTTGCGACCACGATTGCAGAGCCGGCATTGCTCGCAGTCGCGATGAAAGCCAACGAGACGTCGGGTGGCGCGATCCACGTCTGGGGGCTGCGCGTTGCGGTGGCGATCGGGGCTGCTACTGGCGTGAGCCTCGGATGCTTCCGCATCATCGCCGGTCTGCCGCTGCAGGGATTCATACTCGCCGGCTATATCGTCGTCGTCATCCAGACCCTATGGGCGCCCAAGTTGATCGTCCCGCTCGCCTATGACTCCGGCGGCGTGACCACCTCGACAGTGACGGTGCCGCTGGTCGCCGCGCTCGGCCTCGGCCTTGCAGAGACCGTTCCCGGCCGCAGTCCGCTGCTGGACGGGTTCGGCCTGGTCGCGTTCACCTGCCTGTTTCCCATTATCTCTGTCCTCGCGTATGCGCAGTTGAGCGCCCTTCGTGAGCGATTTGCGAGCCGCCGCAATACCGAAGCGCGAAATGGGGCAGAATCGACTTCCAAGGAGGTTATCTGATGCAATTCAAGTTACTAATCGTGTTCGTGGAGGACTCGAAGACCACGGCGATTATCGAAGCAGCCCGCGCCGCCGGCGCGACCGGCTGCACGGTAATCAACCATGCGCGTGGAGAAGGGTTCGAGGGCCACAAGAGTTTCTTCGGCCTGTCGCTGGTGAGTCAGACGGATGTCGTCATGCTCCTGGTCGAGCGGCACATGTCCCGTGACATCCTGGAGAAGATCGGTGCCGCCGGCGAGTTCGACGAGAAGCCCGGAACCGGATTGGCGCTCCAGGTCGACGTGGAAGATGCGATCGGCGTCATGCGCCAGGCGGAAGAACTGGTCGAAATCGTGGAGGAGCAGTTATGAGCCAGCCAATCTGGTTGCCCGTGCGCGACATCATGCGCAAGGAAGTCACGTTCGTCGCCGGCCGCGCCAGCGTGCTGGAAGCGATGCGCATAATGAAGCGTGTCGGGGCAACCGTCCTGATGGTCGAGAAACGCGATCAACAGGACGAATACGGGATGCTCTCATTTGCGGACATCGCGAAGCAGGTGATCGCGAAAGACCGTGCCCCGGAGCGCGTCGCCGTTTACGAGATCATGGCCAAGCCCGTCATCTCGGTGCGACCGGACATGAATACCCGCTACTGCGCTCGCCTGTTCGATAACATCGGTATCAGCCATGCACCGGTCATCGAAAACGAGGAAGTACTCGGTATCGTCAGCTACTACCTGATCGCCCTGAACGGTCTGCCCGACCTCGACTGACGGGGCTCAGTTCGGGTCTTGCTCTTCGCGAAGCCCTTTCAGCAGCCCGACGCACATGAGCAACAGCACGACGGCAAACGGCAGACCGACGCAAATCGTCATCGCCTGGAGCGATCCCAGGCCGCCGCCGAGCATCAGCGCTATGGCGACCATACCGGCCAGCAGGCACCAGAACACACGTTGCGCAACGGGCGCATCCAGTTTGCCGCCGGCGGTGATGATGTCCATCACGAGCGAGCCGGAGTCCGCCGACGTGACGAAAAAGATCGCGATCAGGGCCACGCTGATCGTCGATACGATACCCGTGAACGGGAGTTGTTCCAGCATCTTGAACAGCGCCAGTTCCGGTACGGCCTCGGCGACGCCCATGTAGCCGGTCGTAAAGAGCTGGTCGAGGGCGGTACCGCCAAACGTCGACATCCATAGGATACCGATCACGGTCGGAATAATGAGCACCCAGGTGATGAATTCGCGCACGGTCCTGCCGTAACTGACGCGAGCGATGAACATGCCGACAAACGGGGACCATGCAATCCACCACGCCCAGTAAAATGTCGTCCAGCCGTGGAAGAACGCGTCGTCTTCGCGGCCGATCCAGTTGCTTAGCCCCGGCAGGTGGCGAACATAGTCGATGACGGCGTTGCCCATGGTCGAGAAAATAACCAGTGTCGGCCCGGCGATAATGACGAACAGCATCAGCAACCCGGCGAGCGCCATGTTGAGTTCGCTCAGCCGCTTGACGCCTTTGTCGAGCCCGGCGACCACCGACGCGAGCGCTATGCTGATGATAATGATGATGAGCACTATCTTGACGAAGGTATTTGCAGGCGTGTCGAACAGGTAATGCAGGCCGCCGGCTATCTGTTCGGCACCGAAAGCCAGCGATACGGCGAGGCCGAACAAGGTCGAGAGCACAGCGACAATATCGACGAAGTGCCCGAAGGGACCCCACACTCGCGTACCGAACAGCGGAAAGAAGGCAGACCGTAGCGTCAGTGGCATCTGCCGGTTGAAGCAGAAGAACCCGAGCGACAGGCCGACGATCGCGTAGATGCCCCATGCGTGCAGGCCCCAATGATAGATCGCTGCTGACATGCCGGCCGCCCGCGCGGCCTCGACATCGGCGGGGTCGATGCCCAGCGGCGGATTCAATGTATGGGTTACGGGTTCGAGCACGCCGAAAAACATGAGTCCGATGCCGACGCCCGCTGCAAACAGCATCGCAAGCCAGCCCGGATAGCCGTAGCGCGGTCTCGCGTCCGCGCCGCCGAGGCGAACGCGGCCGAGCCTGGATACAGCCAGTCCGAGCCCGAACAGAACGAAGATGTTGGCGGCGATCATGAAGAACCAGTCAAAAGCCGACGTTATCCAGGTTCTGAGATTGCCGAAGATCACGGCGGCCTGTTCCTGAAAAAGCATCGTCATCACGACCAGCGCGACAGCCAGGAAAGCCGAGATGGCGAACACGGGATTATGGATATCGAGGCCAAGCACTTCGATATTGTGCTCGCCGATCTCGTGGCCGATGTCCTCGGCGTCGTGTTCGGTCAGGTGATCGTCTTCCAAGGTCAGGTCCTCGCACCTGCGGGCTGCGCCGGGATAGGATACCGCTGCAGAACGTCCCCCAGCGCCGCTTTGAGTGGCTCGAGCCAGGGTTCGAAATTACGCCATTGTTCGAGTCCGCTGGTGTAGATGGGTTGCCGGACCTGCTCGGAGCTCGGTGTGCGGACTGAGCGCTTCGTCTCGTAGAAATTGACGCAGGCATCCTCGTAGGGCAGCCCGCAGTAGTCGAGAATGCGGCGCACCTGGGCCGGCGTGTCGCTGACCACATCTTCGTACTGTACACGCAGGACTTTACCGGGCAGGACGGTATCCCAGTGGTCCATCAGTTCGACGTAGTCCCGGTAATACAGTCCCGCATCCGTAAGGTCGTACGTGAATTCCTGGCCTTCGGCGAACAGTTGCTTGTAACCGCTGAAGCAGCACGCCGGGCGTCGATGATTTTCGCGTTCGGCAAGATCAGGTGAATCAGCCCGATGTGCCGGAAATTGTTCGGCATTTTGTCGATGAAGAAAGGTGCCCCCTGGCGATGAATGCGGGTATCGTCAATGTACTCCCTGCCGAACGCGTCGAGCTCTTCGTCGGACAGCTCGTTGAGTATCCCGGGGTATTCGCAGGCGCTGCGACAATGACAGGATATTGGGCAGCTCCAGTGTCCCGTCGACCTGCGAATGCGACGACAGGATCTGCTCGAGCAATGTCGATCCGGCGCGCGGCAGACCGACGATGAAGATAGGGTCCGGCGCTGCATGGCCGCAGCCCGAGCGCCGCTCGAACAGTTCCGCCGTGCACACGTCGCGCTGCGCCTTGAGGTCCCGGGACATCTGCTCTGCCTTGTAGGTCGTCTGCGATTTCTTCAGCCGGTTGCCCTGTGCGTAGTAGTGGAACGACGTCGCGAAATCCCCTTTGTCCTCAAATGCCTTGCCCAGTGCGAAGCTGAGGTGAACGCGGTCCATGTGCGACAGGTTGCTGTTGTTTTCCTGCGCGAGCATCTGCTCGATCTCCGTGTCGCTGAAGGAGTAGACCTTGAGATTGGCCAACGAGTAATACGCTTCGCCGTGATGAGGAGCATTACTGAGCGCTGCACGATAGGCTGCGACCGCATCCTCGTAATCGCCACAGGTCTTGTGCGCGTGTCCCTTGGACGTCCACGTCACGGGGTCGGCCGGGAGGTTTTCCAGGATTTCGTCAAACGTCGACAATGCCGTTTCGTAATCGCCGGTCTGCATGCTCTCGATCGCGAACAGTGATTTGAACTGCGGATTGTCGGGAGCAGTATCGAGCAACAGTCGCGCCTGTTCGAGCGCGTCGCCGAATTTCTGCCGTTTGCGCAACGCCTGGATGTAATCGATCCTGACGCGCGTGTTGTCCGGCTCGAATTTCAACGCGCTTTCGAGCAGGAACTCGGCGTCGTCGAGTACGCCGAGGCGTACGCCGATGTCGGCCAGCAACCTCATGGCCTCGACGTTATGAGGCACCTTCTGCAGGAACTTGCGGCAGATGTCCTCTGCCTGCAGCAGCTTACGCTGGCCGATCAGGTCGAGCACGCCGAGCAGCGGCTGCGGCAATTGCCTGAGGTTTTCGAGCTGGGCTTTCACCTGCTCGGCCTGTTGCGTGAGGCCTTTGCGCTTCAGTATGTCGAGCTGACCCCGCCAGCTTGCCACCAGCGCGGGATTGAAGCGGCAAGCGCGGGCATAGGCCAGCAGCGCCTCATCGGGCCGCCCCATATCCCGGTAAGTATGGCCTTCCTCCTGGTGAGCGCGGCCGTGCTCCGGCCAGATTTCCTTCAGTTGGCCGATGAGCTGCAGCGCCGTGCCGAAGTCGCCGGTATAACGCCGGCATACCGCGCTCATGTAGAGCGCATCGGGATTGTCGGGCTCGGCCTGAAGCACGTCTGCGAGGTCTGTCAGTGCATCGTCGAATCGTTTTGCAACGATCTTTTCCTGGATCGAGCCGAGATCCGGAACCGGACGGTCTGCTTTCACGCGTTGTTCCATTATGAGCAAAGGCGCCCCCGTAAAGGAGGCGCCATCTCGCATTGACTGAGTGCCAGGGAACTGATCAGAAGTTCAGAGTTGCCCTGACGCCTATCGTCCTGGGCGGAGCGTAGGTCACCCGCTGCCGATCGAATACGAAGTTGCGCGCCACCTCGGCACGTTCGTCCGACAGGTTGTTGCCGAACAACTCGAACCTCCATTTTTCGTTGGCAACGCCCGCCGTCAGTCCCCACATCATCCAGCTGTCGATCTCATCGCGGTTAATCGTGATGATGTCGCTGAATGATTCGGACGACCAGGAGACCATTGGCATGATGTGTGCGGCCCAGCTCGAGGTGAGATCCCACTCGTACCGCGCGCGCAACGTGCCCTGGAATTCCGGCGCGAACGCCAGCTCATCACCTGCGCGGACGTCGTTTGTCGGCGTGATCACGTTGGTGATCTCTGTGTCGAGGAACGAGAACGAACCCGAGAACGTGAGCCGGTCGGAGAACGCGGGCAGCCAGCTGAAGTCGCCCTCGAAACCCATGACCTCCGCGTCGGCCGCGTTATCCGAGAAGAACAGGTTGGTGATGCTCGGATCGAAGATGGTGGTCTGCAGGCGTTCGATGTCGACAAAGAACAACGCGGCATTCAGCCGGAACGTGCTGTCGAAAAAGTCCGCTTTCGTGCCGATTTCGATATTCGTGACGTCATCCGTGTCGAGCGCAAACGGCACGGTGAAGTTGTTGGGACCCAAGGCGCCGCCTGGGCGGTTGAGCAGACCCGGGCGGAATCCCTCTGACCAGGTCAGGTAGTACATCTGGCCGTCGATCGGGCGCCAGTCGAGGGTAACCTTGAAGATGGTGCCGTCGGCAGCCGCCTTGTCGGGGTTCCCATCAGGATTGTCTGGTGCATACTGTGCCGAGATGTTGGTGCCGAAGGACTGGTCATCGTCGTCCACCCCCTTGTTGATGAAGGACGAATTGGCACTGCCTTCGAAGTCGACCTCGATGTCGTACCAGCGACCGCCAACCGTCACCGACCAGCGGTCGGTCAGGTCGTAACTGAACTCACCGAAAACGCCCAGCTGCTCGTCGGTCCGCAACACGTCGTTGCGGAAGATGACACCCTCGGGGAACGGGCCCGGGTCGGAGAAGTAGCCCGGGAATGCATTGTTGATGATGCCGGTGACCTCGACGTTGGTCAGCGGGTAATTGGGCGCGAACCCCGTCTGCGTGCCGAAACCCAGCGCGTCGATCGAGCCGGGATAGGTGAAGTCGTTGACTTCTTTCAGCTCCAGGTCGCTGTAGAACACGCCTGCCGTGACCCGCCAGCGCCGGGTCTGGTCAGTCGTAACACGGAACTCGTGCGTCTGGACTTGCGTCTCCGTGCGGCTGTCGACGAACAGGTTCGGCGGCTGGCAGGTGCCTGTTGGGACGGTCGCCGGGTAGGTCACGTAGCCGTCACAGATGTAGTAGGGCAGGTACTGGCCGACGAACAGGTAGTCCGTGTAGTCGGTGATCTGGTCGGTGTCGCGGTCGGTGTATGCGCCCGTGTACACGGCTTCGAGGTCGCCCAGGAGTGCCGTCGCGGTCCAGCTGATGTTGTCGAAGCTGTCTTCGATCGTATCCGGCGAGTAACGCTGTATTTCGAGGTCGCCGAGGTTCGGGTCGGCGAAGAACACGCCGTCGGACTCGATGTCCTGCGTGGCGTAGGCCAGGTCGAAGCGCCAGTTGTCGTTCATGTCCCAGCGTGCGCTGATACGCCCGCCGGTATAGGTCGTCTCGTTAATGTCTTCCTCGACCAGGTCGCTGTTGTCGGCCGCGAGGAAGGTCACACCGCTCAGGTCGGCTGTCGACTGGAAGCCGGCGCGCTGCGCGCTGACGGGCACGCCGTTGTCGCGCACGGTACCTTCGGGACGGAAACGCGCGCTTTCGCTGGCATCAATGGTGCCGGCAACGTTGTCGATCCAGCCGCCTTTCTTGTCGTAGTAGACCACGCCGCGCACGCCGAAATTCTGGCCGAGGGGCAGGTTCAGCATGGCTTCGATGTTGCTGTTTCCTTCGCCCTCGCTGACCGCGCCGGCACCGACGCTGACGCTGCCGAAGGTGCCGCTGAGATCCGGCTTGTTGGTGATGAGGCGCACGTTGCCCGCCTGCGAGCTGGCGCCGAAGAGCGTGCCCTGGGGGCCGGACAGCACCTCGATGCGCTGCAGGTCGGCCGCGTAAACGTCGAGGTTACGGCCGGGCTGGGACAGGGGCTGGTCGTCCAGGTAAAAGGCCACGTTCGGGGCCAGTCCCGCGACGCCCGCCGTCGTGAGGTTCGGCGTCGTCGACGCGATGCCGCGGATGTAGATCGTGTTCTGGCCGGGACCACTCCCACCCGCCGTGACGGACGGCAGCTGCAGGACGTAGTCCGAGAAATTCGTGATGCCAAGCTCCTCGATGTCGTCACTGCCGAGGGCCGAGACCGCAATCGGCACGTCCTGCAGAGACTCTTCCACGCGAGTGGCAGTAACGGTTATTTCTTCGAGCGCTCTTTTCTTGGGCTGCTGAGCCTGAGCCGGCACGCTGATGAGGGCGGCGGCAACAGCGGCGGAGATAGCTGTTCGTTTCGGTTGCGGACCGAGTGGCATGGTTTTCCCCTTTTTCTTTCGGTTTTTACCTATACAGCGATCAAGCATAACATCCATCGTCGCCAATATTGACCGCCAGCGACAAAAATTTGTCCAAAACCGACTTTTGGAGCCCGCGCCGGGTGCGCGTTCCTGGGTGTCTGTAGCGCGATTGCAACAAGTCCGGCCAGGGGCCCGACGCGAGCCCCGCAGACAGTCATTTCACGGCGTGTCGCTTACGGTCAGATAAACGTCGCACAGGGTCATGCAGCGTGACGAATTCTCGATCACACTCGCATTCGTAACTCGATGTATTTTCAGCGGGTTTCCAGACCATCCACTACTCCTCGATCGAGGTGCCAATGAGCAGCAGACCGCGACGAAGACGGGGCGCTGGCCGCGAGGCCAAGCGCGCGGCCCGGCAGCAGTCGAGCGGCGAGATAGCCGCGTGGATCGAGCGCAGGATTCCCTACTTCGAGGTGCTCGACGAGGAGGCAGTCGAACTGATCGAGCACAACGCGGACACCGTGCTCGAAGAGATCGGCATCGAGTTTCGCGATTTTCCCCGCGCGCTGGAGTTGTGGCGTGAGGCCGGCGCCGACGTGGATGGCGAGCGCGTGCGCTTTCCACGCGGCCTCTGCCGCTCGATCATCCAGGCGTCCGCGCCGCGGGAATTCACCCAGCATGCGCGGAATCCCGCCCGCAGCGTCAGGATTGGCGGCGATCGGACGGTGCTCGTGCCGGCCTACGGTTCGCCGTTCGTTCGCGATGTCGACCAGGGCAGGCGTTATGCAAAGATCGAGGACTTCCAGAACTTCGTGAAGCTCGCCTACATGAGCCCGGGCCTGCACCATTCCGGGGGCACCGTCTGCGAGCCGGTGGACCTGCCGGTCAACAAGCGCCACTTCGACATGGTTTACAGCCATATCAGGTACAGCGACAAGCCGTTCATGGGCTCGGTTACGCACCCCGAGCGCGCCCGCGACACGATCGAGATGGCCAAGCTCGTGTTCGGCGAAGAGTTCGTCGGCCAGAACACCGTCGTGACGAGCCTCATCAACGCCAACTCGCCACTGACGTTCGACGACACCATGCTCGGCTCGGCGACCGTCTACGCGGAACACAACCAGGCCACGGTGATCTCTCCGTTCCTGCTCGCGGGCGCGATGTCGCCGGTCACGGTTGCCGGCACGGTCACGCAGATTCTCGCGGAAGCGCTGGCAGGTATGGCATATGTGCAGCTCGTAAGGCCCGGTGCGCCGGTCGTCTTCGGGACCTTTGCGGCGGCGGTTTCCATGCAGTCGGGCGCGCCGACCTTCGGCACCCCGGAGCCCAGCCTGATCCTTTACGCGGCGGCCGCGCTCGCGCGGCGGCTCGGCGTGCCGTTCCGCAGCGGCGGCGGCCTGTGCGCGTCCAAGGTTCCAGATGCCCAGGCGGCTTACGAGGCAGCGAATACCCTGCAGACGTCCGCGCTGGCGGGCGTAAATTTCATGCTGCATACGGCGGGCTGGCTGGAGGGCGGCCTGGTGATGAGTTACGAGAAGTTCATCATGGACGCGGACCAGGCCAGCATCATCGGAGTGATGCTGCAGGGCATCGACCTCTCCGAGAACGGCCAGGCGCTCGATGCACTGCGCGAGGTCGGACCGGGCGCCCATTTCCTCGGCGCCGCGCATACGCAGGCGAACTTCGAGCGGGCCTTTTACCGTTCGATCGTGGCTGACAACAACAGCTTCGAGCAATGGGAGCAGGACGGTTCGCTCGACGCGGCACAGAGAGCCAACGCGATCTGGAAGCGCATGCTGCATGAATACGAGGCGCCGCCGCTAGATCCGGCGGTGGACGAGGCGCTTCTCGACTACATGGCGCGACGCAAGTCGGAATTCGAAGACCGGGATTACTAGGACAGCTCGATGACTGACGATGACCTGAACGACGCAACGGGCGGCGAGGACGAGGAGGATATCGTCCTCGCGGAACTTGCGGATGACGAGCTCGTAGAGCAGATGCACGACGATCTCTACGACGGCCTCAAGGAAGAGATCGTCGAGGGCACGCAGATCCTGCTGGATCGCGGCTGGACCGCCGAGAAGGTCCTCAACGAGGCGCTCGTCGAAGGCATGCGTATCGTCGGCGTCGACTTTCGCGACGGCATCCTGTTCGTTCCCGAGGTCCTGCTTGCCGCGAACGCAATGAAAGGCGGCATGGGGCTGTTACGGCCGCTTCTCGCGGAAACCGGCGTGAAGCCCATCGGCAAGATGGTGATCGGCACGGTCAAGGGCGATATCCACGACATCGGCAAGAACCTCGTCGCGATGATGATGGAGGGCGCCGGTTTCGAGGTCGTCGACATCGGCATCAATAACGACGTCGATGCCTACCTGGCGGCGCTGGAAGAACACAAGCCCGATATTCTCGGCATGTCGGCTCTGCTGACGACGACGATGCCCTACATGAAAGTCGTCATCGACGAGATGGTGAAGCAGGGCATACGCGACGACTACATCGTCCTGGTCGGCGGGGCGCCGCTCAACGAAGAGTTTGGCCAGGCCGTTGGCGCCGACGGTTACTGCAGGGATGCCGCGCAGGCCGCAGACATGGCTCCGCAGCTGCTGAAAGAGCGGCGGGAGGCCATCGGTGCATAAGCCGGTGCTGGTGATTGCCTGTGGCGCGCTCGCGCGCGAGATTACCGATCTCAAGCGTAGTTACGGCTGGGGACATCTGCGCCTCAAATGCCTGGACGCCACCTTGCATAACCGGCCTCGCGAGATTCCGGCGCGTGTCCGCGAGGTTATACGGGAGTGCCGGCCGGACCACGACCAGTTGTTCGTCGCCTACGCGGATTGCGGTACCGGGGGCGCGCTCGACAGGGTGCTCGAGGAGGAAGGCGTCGAACGCCTGCCCGGCGCCCATTGCTACCAGTTCTTCGCGGGAACGCGGCGTTTCTCGTTGTTGTCGGCGGCCGCGCCCGGCACCTTTTACCTGACCGACTTTCTCGCCCGGCATTTCGAGCGGCTGGTGATCGAGCCGCTGGGCCTCGATCAGCACCCGGCGCTGCGCGACGACTATTTCGGTAACTACACGCGGCTCGTCTATCTCTCGCAGACGCTCGATGCCGGACTCGTGCAGGCGGCGAAGGAGGCGGCGGAGCGCCTCGCGCTGCCGTTCGAGCACGTCCACTGCGGTTTCGGCGAACTCGAGTCCGAACTGGCCGAACGTTTTTCGGGATGGGACGATGACCAGGAAGATCTGCGTCTACTGGCGTGACATCCCGTCGCAGGTCATCGTGCAGCGAGGCCGGCAGCGCGAGAAGTCCATGCTCAGTTCACGATTCCAGGAGGCGATCGATCGTGCCGCCATGCGCGCTGGCAAAGGCGGGAGCGATGCCTACATTGCAGAATGGCGTCGCGAGGCGACTCCTTGCGACGCCGGGGGCGGGCTGCGGGAGATCGCCGAGCGCGAGGTTGCGAGGCTGGAGTCGGAATTCAGCGACGAGCGGCTGCTTGCGTTGATTCGAAACCACGGATCGGCCGACGGACTATAACCATGTATCGCATGCGATCATGGTCCGCACGGAATGCCCGCTGGCTGAAGCGCGCCTACGGAGGCTTCGAGACCGCCCTGGTCCGGCTGAACCCGCTGTTGCGCCGCATCGGTTACCAACGTCTCGAGAAACCCTTCGTGGCGGTCGAGAAAGTGACCAAGGGTCTGCTGCTCGACTCACAAACCTGCGGGCAGTGCATCGTCGGGTTTACGGGGCTGTCCTGCCCGATGAACTGCCCGAAGAAATTGCGCAACGGACCCTGCGGCGGAGTTCGCCCGGACGGCCACTGCGAGGTGAAGCCGGAAATGCCCTGCGTATGGGTGCTGGCGTGGGAGGGCAACAAGCGGTTCCGCGAAAACGAATACCCGATACAGGTGGTGCAGCCTGCCGTGGACAATCGGCTTGCCGGCACGTCATCGTGGTTGCGGGAAGTGCGCCACAGGACGGAAGCCTCCGGGAGTGCCTCGCGTGAAGTTTGACGACGAACCCCTGGTACCGGGTCATCCGTTGCCGATCCGGCCCGGGCACTCGTCGCCGGGACGGCTCGAACGCGTACTGCGCGCCGGCGCCTTCGCCGTGACCGCCGAGATTTCGCCGCCCGATTCGGCGGATCCCAACGAGGTCTACGAACGCGCGTCGCTGTTCGACGGCTACGTCGATGCGATCAACGCCACCGACGGCTCGGGGGCGAACTGCCACATGTCCAGCGTCGGCATGTGCGCGCTGCTGACGCGGCGCGGTTATGCGATGGTCCTGCAAATGTCCGCGCGCGACCGCAACCGCATTGCGATCCAGGGAGACGTGCTCGGCGCAGCCGCGATGGGGGTCTACAACATACTCTGCCTGACGGGCGATGGCGTCGAAGTCGGTGACCACCCGGAAGCGAAGCCGGTGTTCGACGTCGACTGCATGTCGATGCTGAACATGGTTCGTGGCATGCGTGACGACGGGCAGTTCCTGAGCGGTCGCAGACTGAGCAGTCCACCGAACGTATTTCTCGGCGCCGCGGCGAACCCGTTCGCGCCGCCGCTCGACTATCGTCCGCTGCGGCTCGAGAAAAAAGTGGCGGCGGGCGCGCAATTCGTGCAAACGCAGTACTGCTACGACATGGACATGTTCAGGAACTACATGGCTGCTGTCCGCGATGCGGGCACCGATGAACGGGTATTCATCCTCGCGGGCGTCGGTCCGCTGGCGTCGGCACGGTCGGCCGAGTGGATACGCAGCAATGTGCCAGGCATACACATACCCGATAACGTGATACGCCGCCTCAGGGGCGCCGACGATCAGAGAGAGGAAGGCGTCCGCCTGTGCATCGACATGATCAACGAACTTGGGGAGATCGAAGGCGTGCACGGCATTCACATCATGGCGTTTCGCCAGGAGCACCGCGTCGGCGAGATCGTCGAGCGTTCGGGGGTGCTGGGCGATCGTGAGCCATGGCGGCCGAGACACGGCTGGGACGAACTGGCGCCCTCGGAAGACGAGGTGGCCCGGAATTAAACGGCGCTCGAAGCGCCCGCACTGGAGGACGTCAAAATGACAGAGACCCTGGTCAGCTCGGCCAGCAAGGAAGTCCGGATCGGTTTCGACCGGCCGTTCGTGATCATCGGCGAGCGAATCAACCCGACCGGACGCAAGATTCTCGCGGAGGAAATGAGTAAAGGGGATTACAGCCGCGTAGAGGCGGATGCCATCGCCCAGGTCGAAGCCGGTGCGCACATGCTCGATGTCAATGCCGGCATCCCGCTGGCCGACGAGCCGGCGATACTCGCCGACGTCGTCAAGCTCGTGCAGTCGATTACCGACGTACCGTTATCGATCGACTCCTCGATCGTGGCGGCGCTGGAATCCGGGCTGTCGGTATACCAGGGCAAGGCGCTGGTCAACTCGGTGACGGGCGAAGAGGAGCGGCTGGAATCGGTGCTGCCACTGGTCAAAAAGCACGGCGCGGCGGTCGTCGCGATTTCCAACGACGAGACCGGTATCTCCGAAGACCCCGATGTGCGCTTCGAGGTCGCGAAGAAGATCGTGGAGCGCGCGGCCGATTACGGTATCCCGCGCGAGGATGTCGTCGTCGATCCGCTGTGCATATCGTGCAGCGCCTGCGCAACGAGCTGCAGGTCAATACGACCTGCGGGGCATCCAATGTGAGTTTCGGGCTGCCCAATCGCAACGGCATTAATTCCGCCTTCCTGACCATGGCGATCGGCGCGGGGATGACGTCGGCCATCACGAGCCCGCTGCATCCGGAGGTCATGCAGGCGGTGCTGGGCGCGGATGTCATGATGGGGCACGACCCGGATTGTGCAAACTGGATACGCAAGTACCGTGAACCGTCTGCGGACGGCGAAGGCCGTGGGCGCGGCGGGCGCGGCGCGCGGCGTCGACGTCGAAGGTCGGGCTGAGGCCGTTGGCCGCGCAGGACGCAAAGATCGTCTTTCTGCCGTCGGGTCGCCGCGGCGTATTTCCGCACGGTACGCCGCTGCTCGATGCGGCGCGCAGCATCGGTGTGGACGTCGATTCGGTGTGCGGCGGCCGCGGTCTTTGCGGTCGTTGCCGGGTGGTCTGCACGGTCGGCGACTTCAGCAAGCACGCGATTCACTCGCGCGCGGAGCACCTCTCGCCCGTTGGTGAGGCCGAGCAACGCTTCAGCGAGCGGCGCCGGCTGCTCGAGGCCAATCACCGTCTCAGTTGCCAGGCGCTCATCCAGGGCGACCTGGTCATCGACGTGCCTGCCGAGAGCCAGATGCACCGCCAGGTCGTGCGCAAGAAGGCCGAGTATCGCGACATTACACTCGATACGAGCGTGCGCCTGCACTATGTCGAGGTGCAGCAAGCCGACCTGCGCGAAGCGACGGGCGACCTGCAGCGGCTCTGTGACGCGCTCAACTGGGAGTGGCAGCTGACCGAACTCGACTGCGATCCCGTCGTGCTCCCGGAACTGCAGCA
>WOR8_10005328_pt1 | contig 14006 bp, 13 predicted proteins | sample DeeMarSeWOR38_10_FD_19890 | JGI IMG/M metagenome (IMG submission 19890) | reverse complement strand
CCAGACTGGTTAAGGGGATCGGCTCGCCCTGGGGGCCGGAAACCGTAATGCGCTTCAAACTCTTAATGGATTGGCGATCGCGTTCGGGCAGGCGCGCGATAATGTCATATTCATCTTTGCCCTCGCGATAGACCCCGGCTTTAACCCCGTTGATGGCCGATTTTACCGTGTAGGCGATGGTATAGGTGTCCAGCCCCATGAGCGCTGATTTTTCCTTGTCTACCCGCACCCGGATTTCGGGTTTGCCTTTGACAAAATTATCCTTTAAATCCACCAGCCCCGGAATGTCTTTGATGATTTTACGGGCGCGGGCCGCCAGCTCTCCGAGCATCAGGATATCCTCGCCGAAAATTTCAATATTGATCGGCGGTCCGGTCGGCGGACCCTCTTCCTCTTTTTCCACCTGCACCTCGGCCCCATGAATGGTTTTCAAAATCTTTTGCCGGACTTCTTTAATAATTTCCGATGAGGGCCGGGCGCGATCGTGAAAATCTTTAAAGTCCAGCACCACCCGGCTGATGTGAGTACCGGTGCCGCCCTGGGAAAAAGGGTCGCCGCCGATGGCTCCGATATTGGAAATGACATAGCGGATGTCCTCATACTCGGAGACAATATTTTCGATCCGGGCGACCAGCTGATCCGATGTGTCCAGATTGGTCCCTTCCGGCATTTTGATATTGACATAGGCGCGTCGCGGCTCGGTATCCGGGAAAAATTCGGTTCCCTTGCCGAAAAAAACAAAGGCCAGGGTGGCGGCAATCAGCAAAACGACTGCCGACGCGATGACCAGCCAGCGATGCCGCAGCGACCATTTGAGCAAAACCAAATAAAACTGTTTGATCAGGGGCTCGCGGGAGGCACGTTTTCTCGACGGGTTTTTGGTTTTGATCTTTTGATAGCGGGCTGAAAGCACCGGATTGATCACCAACGCCACAAACAGCGAAGCACTTAAGGCCATAATCAGCGTCATCGGCAAATATCCCATAAATTCGCCCATAATGCCCGGCCAAAACAGCATGGGCGAAAAGGCGCCCAGGGTGGTCAGGGTTGAGGTGATGACAGGCCAGGCGACCTGATCGGTTCCCATGGCGGCCGCTTCCTGGCGGGGTTCGCCCTGCTGCATGTGGCGGTAGATATTTTCGACGATGACAATGCCGTTGTCCACCAGCATGCCCAGCGCCAGAATCAAAGAAAACAGCACCACCATATTCAAGGTGACATTGAATCCGGTCAGCAGTGAAAATGTGATAAACATGGAATAGGGGATGGCCAGAGCCACGAAAATAGCGGATTGACCGCCGATAAAAAAGAAAATAACCGCCAGCACCAGAATCAGCCCGGAGATAATGTTGTTTTCCAGGTCCGAAACCATCAAGCGCACGTCATTGGACTGGTCGGCGGTGAGATCGATCCGTAAGGTTTGCGGCAGCTCCGGGCGCATCTCGTTGACCACGCGTTTGACTTCATCGGTGACGCGCACGATGTTTTCGCCGCTGCGCTTCAGGACGCCGATGGTAACGCTTTTTTCCCGGTTGATGCGGCTGCGGGTCAGCGGGTCTTTATATGCATCTGTGATGATGGCCAAATCGCGCAGGTAAACGGGTTTGCCGTCGCGCACAAAGGCCACGATGGAAAAAATTTCTGACGGATGCTGGAAGTCCTCCGGAACCCTTACCAGGTATTTGCCTTCACCGATATCCATGCTGCCGCCGGGCATGTTCACATTGCTGTTGGTCAGCGAACCGACGATGCTGGAAAAGGGGACATTATAGGCGCGCACGCGATCCAGGTCGAATTCCACATGAATTTCGCGCTCCAATCCGCCGGTCAAACGCGCCTCCAGAACGCCGGAGATGGATTCCAGCCGGTCCTGGATGTCTTCGGCCAGATTCTGCAGCCGCCGTAAACTGAACGGCCCCGACAAGACCACCCGAATGACCGGCATGTCTGAAAAATTGACCTCTTTAATTACCGGGTCATCCTGAAGATCGGCCGGCAAATCGCTTTCGGCCTGGTCCACCTTGTCCCTGACCTTCTGCAGGGCATCATCCAGGTCGATCTTGGGCAAAAACTTGATGGCGACCGTCGACAGGCCTTCGGCCGAGGTGGAGCGGATTTCTTCAACATCATCGATGCCTTTGAGCTTGCGCTCGATGGGAATGGTAATCAGCTCTTCCATATCCGCCGGCGCCACGCCCTCATAGGTGGTGGTGACAAACACATAAGGGATGGTGATATCCGGAAAGGACTCCCGCGGTAAAGTGGCATAACTGTAAAGGCCGGCAACGACAATTATCACCAGCAGCGCCAGGACCGTTACCTGTCGTTTGAGTGCCATCCGATTGAGAATCATTGCACGCTGACCTTCATACCGTCTTCGACTTCGGTATGTCCTCTGACGATTAGGTGATCGCCGGGGCTCAAGCCCCTGGTAATCTGAACCCGATCGCCTTCAATTACACCGATCGAAACTGTTCGCGATTGCGCCACGCCGTCTTTTTCGACAAAAACCAAACGCTCGCCCCCTTTGTCCACCAGTGCAAAAAGCGGTGCCAGCAGTGCATCGTTAATTACGCGCCGGACAAAGGCCACCCGGCCAATCATTCCCGGCCGGATATCGCCGAATGAATTTTCAATCACGCTGCGAACCAGAAAGGTTTTGGTGGCCGGGTCAGCCTTAAAGGACACAAAATCGACCACCCCGCTGAGCGTTCTTTCCGGAAAGGCATCGATTTTAACCGGTGTTTTTTGACCTTCCAGCACAAAACGGATATCGAGTTCCGGCACCCGAACATTTATTTTAATGCGATCAATATTCACGATGTCTGCGATCGGCTTGCCGGTGTCAATGAACTCACCGGCGTCCACATAGAGGTAGTTGACGATCCCGCTGATCGGGGATCGCGGGAAACCATGGTTATATTTGACTTTGATCTGTTCCAGATCGGTGGCGGCCAGTGTGCGTTGGGTGGCACTTTGATCGAGTTCCTCTTTGGCGATGATCTTGCGCCCATAAAGCCGGCGGCGCCGCTGGTAGAGATCATCGGCCAATTGGAACTGGGCTTCAGCGTGATTTAGGGCGGCTTTGAGGGCCGAGACATCGATTTTAATCAACAGGTCGCCTTTGGTTACGCGGTCCCCCTCGCGCGGGCCGATCCATTCAATACGGCCGGCGGTGTCGGCTGCTACCTGGACATCATGCCAGGCCTCGGTTGTGCCCGGTAAAAAGATGACATCCCGCACCGTTTCAGGCTTAACGGTTATGACGGATACCGGGATTGCCGGGGTCCGGGCTGCATCGGTTTCGGCGGTTGCCAGGCCGGCTTTATCTTCACAAGCGCCTGCCATTAGGCCTGTCAAAAACAGTAGCATCAAAATTAAAGATGAACGTCGGGTGTGCATTTAATTTTCCGTCCCTTTTTCTATTCCCTCAAAAGCGATCCGCAGCAAGCGTTCTCCGCGCTGCGGATCCGATGATTGCGGATGGACCTGGTCCATATGGAGGCAAAAATCGATCACGCTCAATACCAGATAGGCAACCTCTTCGGCCGCAATCTTTTTGACCTCGCCGCTATCGATCCCTGCGTTATAAATTTCGCAAATGGCGTTGATCGTGTGACGATGATAACGCGTAAAATCATAATCCGGTGCCCCCTGGGGAGGGCCTGAGATGAGACCGTGAATCATTTTATAAAGGCTGCGGTGCTCATCGATTCCCGCGTAGAGGTGACGATAAAGAATGAGGAGCCGGTCCAACACACTGCCTTCCGATTTTAAAACCACCGAAAGCACTTGTTGCTGCATATTTTCGGCCATAGCCAGAATGGCCAGAAAAAGCCCTTCCTTGCTCTGAAAATAATAGTAGAGCACCGGCTTGCTTACCCCGGCGTTTTCCACGATTTTGCGCACGGACGTACCGGCATACCCTTTTGCAGCAAACATGCTGATGGCGGTTTCCAGTAACCGTTCTCTCGAATTGAGTTGTGCAGCGTTAATCGGTTTTTTATTTTTCATCTCGGACCTGTATGCCCGGCGGTTCTCTACTATTTTTCATCATTCCAAGCCGGAAATGTTAAAATGAAGGCTATGCCTACTTCAAAATTTTAGGCTTGTCAAGAAAAATACCTACCGGTAGGTATATTCACGTATTTTGACACTCAAGATCCCAGAGAGCAGAAGTCCGATGACAGATGTTAGAGGATGGATAACAGCGGGCACCGATCAGATGAAAGGTGTCAAAAGCCGTATTGCGGATTCTAAAAAAGGGGGAGTGGTAACCGTCAGCTAACAGGTTTGCGGCCCTTTTAGAAAATGATGGGCCACAACAAGAGTATCGCAGCCAGCCCCATGAGGGCAAGCAGGCTTAACCGGATTCGGGTTTTATAAACTCTGACGTTATGATCCTGCAGATCAGCCGGTGAGAGGAGAAAGCGGAAAAATTCCTGCGGTTTGATAAGGTGAAAAACGAAGCTTTCATTCGAAATCCCAAAGAGGTTTGCAAAGGACATTTGCTTATATTTGGGCTGGTGATATTTTTTCAAATATTCAAAAAAATCGATTGATAAATAGATTGTCAGTATTCCGATTGAAAGCGGAAGTAGCACAAAAAAGATAAATGAAAATAAGCTACCCATGATCACCTGTTGATTCGTTAGCAGTTGGTAAATTCATATTTTTGATCCTTTTATTTTAGCTAATTTTTAGGTTTTAAACAAGTTATATTTTATTTTCGCTGATTTAATATTTACTAAAAATATATTTATATCAAATGGTTAACAAGTTTTAGATGCCGGCTCCGGGCCATGAGACTTGCAGTGCTTCCCTTGGGTGGACCGGCATGGCGGGCTCAAAAGCAGATCTGAAATGAGATGGGTTTTAATTGATATCGGGCGAAAGAATACCCAAATAACTGGGTTTACCTGGACGAATTGGAGGACCCCAGGAAGATAAGCTTTGGCTGTTTTTTGCAGGCGGTTTTGCGGATGTCATCCTCGTTGTGCTTTTCCTTAAAATAGACCTGAATTTCGATACCCATTCCGGAATGTGTGGTTCTGACAACCTTGCCGGTTGCCCTGACCTGGTTTCCCGAATCGGGGAATGTAAAAGACACAGCGATTTCTTGCCCTACCGGCAGCGCCTGGTCTGTTTTAATAAAAATGCCTGAAGAACTGACATTCTGAATCCTGGCTTCAAAATTACACCTGTCCGTCAAACACCGTACAGCGACTTTTTGGTTTTTGTTAAAAAACAAGCGAGCATCTTTTCTGGATTTCAGATGTTTGTGCGCATCCATTAAGACTTCTATCCTCTTCTCCGAATACCCAATATGCCAATGATTCCGGTTACAAGCAGAATCATGAAAGCCGGCAAGGGAATTTTTCCCGCACCGATCGACGTATTGATTTTTAAATAAGCGATGATGTCTGTAAAGATACCCGCTTCAGCCAATCCAATAAAGCCGTAGACGGCTACCGTTGAGAATAAAAATGCAATCAGTGTTTTCATATTTCCAAATCGAGGTGGAGCGGGTGCAGGATTCGAACCTGTCTGCGACCTTGTTAGGCCTTGCTCCCCCTTGAGCCCCCGCTCATGGATATTTTTGAATTTTATTGGAAGAAGGGGTTAGGGTTCCCAAAGGCATTACCGGTTTGAAGGTAAAAGGGGTAAATTGAGAACCCGCCCCTTAGCCGATAGAAGCGCCTGCCCCAAACCGAACCTTGATGCTAAAGGCCAGGCATTGACAGGCATCTTTGCAAAATGCAAATAATATGCCAACGGGCCAAATTTTATTATTTTAAATTATTTTAGTTAATTATAAAAATTTAAAAAATGAGTGACCCCGAAAATTGGGTAGTAAAATTCACAATTTTATTACCTAAACGACACATATGGGGTATCGTTTAATTCATAAGAAAAGGCGCTTTCTTTTAAGGAACACATCTGATACTTAGCACCTTTTTTAATTAAAGATCGCAAGAATCGGGTGGCAGCATTCCTTCCCAATCCTTACAGTAGAGCAGAATTTATTTTAAAATTGAAAACTAGGCCCACCCTCCGGGGTTAAGCCTTACTGGCCGGAAGCTGGGTCAGGTTTCTCTAACGATCTGAAGCGGAGTTTAACTTTTTAAATGAGTTCGATGAAACCAAATGAATGGGGACTGCTGGTCATCCTTTCGCTTTGTTGGGGGGGGTCCTTTTTTTTCATCGAAATCGCAGTGCGCGATTTTCAGCCCTTTACGCTGGTTTTTTTGCGGATTTCAATTGCCGCGGTGATACTGGTAGGCGTAGTGTACCTGCGCGGCCAATGTCTGCCGGCATCTCTTAAAGCCTGGATGGGGTACATTGTACTGGGGTTGATCAATAACGCGGTTCCCTTCAGTCTGATTGTGTGGGGGCAAACCCGCATCGAAAGCGGCATTGCTTCAATTCTAAATGCCACCACGCCGATTTTTACCGTGCTTCTGGCCCATTTTTTAACCTCGGATGAACGTCTGAGCCCCCCCAAAATAATGGGGGTTTTGGTGGGTTTCATCGGGGTCTACCTGATGATGAGGCCGGAGCTAAACGATGGGTTCAGCTGGCGCGGCCTGGGCCAGATGGCCGTGCTCGCGGCTGCGGTCAGTTACAGTTTTGCCGGTATATTTGGCAAGCGATTTAAACATATTCCCGCGGTCGTCAATTCGGCCGGCATGCTGCTGTGCTCCAGCATTATCATGCTGCCGCTGGCAATCATCATTGATGCGCCCTGGTCGGTTCGGCCCTCATTTGAGGCCCTCTCGGCCTTACTGGGCATAGCGGTTATCAGCACTGCCGCGGCTTACCTTCTGTTTTTTCACCTGCTGGCGGCTGCCGGTGCCACCAATGTGATGCTGGTCACATTTCTGATCCCGATCAGTGCCCTTTTGCTGGGCGTCGGTGTGCTGGGTGAGGTCATAAGGGTTTTCCATTATGCCGGCATGGGATGTATTTTTCTGGGGCTGATCGTTATCGATGGGAGGGCGCTAAAATGGTTGCCGCATATCCACAGGCCAACGGGAAATAAGAAGCGGGAATAAGTCTCGTCATCGGTTGCATGCTAGAACCTGAATCCTGCAAAATTCGGGTAGAGAGTTGACAGAAAGGTGAGTCAGCAATGAATGCCAACATCTTTTTTTTATATGGTGCTACCGTTATCATATGGGGCACGACCTGGCTGGCGATTAAATTTCAGCTGGGCAGCGTTGATCCGATGGTTTCTGTTCTATATCGTTTTATGGCCGCAGCACTGACACTGTTGCTGTACTGCAAATTGCGGGGTCTTAAGATGCGGTTTCGCCTGAAGGATCATATCTTTATGGCGCTGCAGGGCCTAGTTCTCTTTTCGGTCAATTACTGGTTGATCTATCTGGCTGAAGTGCACCTCACCAGCGGGCTGGTTGCGGTGATTTTTTCCGGTATTGTTTTTATGAATATGATCAACGGGGCCGTTTTGCTGGGTTCGCCGATTCGCTCGAATGTCTTGCTGGGGGGGGCAATCGGGGTTTTGGGAATTGTGCTTGTTTTTTGGCCGCAGCTGATATCTTTCAACCTTTCAGATAAGGGTGCCCTGGGCTTGGTGTTGAGCGTCGTCTCAACGTTTATGGCTTCACTGGGTAATATCATTTCGGCCCGTCACCAGCAACATAATTTACCGGTCATTCAAACCAATGCTTACGGCATGGCCTACGGTGCTGCAATCATCGGCGCGATTTCCCTTATCAGCGGCAAAACGTTTGGTTTTGAAATGTCGCTTACTTACGTCGGCTCTCTTTTTTACCTGTCGTTTTTCGGAACCGTTATCGCCTTCGGATGCTATCTGAAGCTCATCGGCAAAATCGGAGCGGATCGCGCAGCCTATGCCACCATGCTTTTTCCGATTGTCGCCCTGGGCATCTCGACGGTTTACGAAGGCTACCAATGGGCCCCCAGCAATATGATCGGTATGGCAGTCGTGCTGGTCGGCAACTGGATGGTGCTAAGGAAAAGGGCGCTGGGAAAGTTGCGGACGGCGTAACGGGAACCCATCTCAAAAATTTCTTTTGGCCCCATATCATTGTGGGTGCCTCGCTTCAAATTTTTCGATCCGCCTCGGGCGGACCTCCGGTTATGAAAGGGATTTCATAAAAATTGGGTAGCGGGTTTCATATTGTTGTATTGTGCAAATTGACCCACTCCTATTAACTATTTGAAATCAAATATGAAACGATAAGAATGAGATCACTCGGCAAGCTTGCATGATTTTTGCTTCCGTTTTATTTTATGGGGGGAAATTATTACAGGCAAAATACGGGGATTAAATTGTTGTTGGAAAAGTATCGAAAAAAATTCCGTATCGCCGAGAACCTCAAGTATTATTCCGAAGAAAATTATAAAATTGCCGAACGAAAGTTTTTAAAATTTGCCCTGGGCATGGGGGATTCCAAAGACCATACGAAATAACGGGTCGGGCGCGGCGCAAAAAGGGGGCGAACGTTTTTGTTAAAAAGAATATGGTCCTGTGATAAGTGCCATACACTCAAAAGCTGTGCCGGAGTGATTCTTATCGGGACTGCCGTAGCAGGGATGCTTCTAATCATTCGCCTGGTGGGTGAAATAAGACTTCAGCGCTTTTTGAATTTCATATTGTTTTTTAAACGCAGGCAGCCGGAACTGGATTTGGTTTCCGAGGCGCTTGCGCCGGAGAACCGCGGCTAAACTGCATGCAATAATTGGCTTGATGGGAGTTGACCTCCAAGCATTACACTTCTCCTCCCTTAAAGGGCAGTGGTAACACTGCCCTTTTTTAATCGACAGGATCAATACACGAGGCGGCGTTATGACGGGTGGAGTTGACCTGTTTGGATACCGGGTAGCTGACCAGATCGGTCAGGTGTGCCGTTTCCAGCGTATTTTTTAATGCAGTAACATCCTGGTTTTCCGGATTTAGCCAGAATTCATACACATCGGGTTTGAGGATCACCGGCATGCGGTGGTGGATGTCGCGCATGGCTTCACAGGCTTCGGTTGTAATGATGGTGCACGACCGATAAAGGAATTGCTGATCTTTTTTACGCCAGGTTTCCCATAATCCGGCAAAGGCGAAGGGTTTCTTGTCGGGCAGCGTGATAAACAGCGGTTGCTTTTGCCCTTTGGGTCCTTTCCATTCATAAAAGCCGTCGGCAATGATCAGGCAGCGGCGCTTCTTAAAAGCATTCTTAAAGGACGGCTTTTCGGCAACGGTTTCTGCCCGGGCATTGATCATACGGTTCCCGATGGAAGGATCTTTGGCCCAGAACGGCACCAACCCCCAATGGAATTTATCCAGCCAATTTTGCCCCTGGTGGTTGAAAATCGCTAGGATCTCCTGCGAAGGCGCCACATTGTAATTGGCGGTTACCTCACAGGCGGCGCGATCAATGGGGAAGATTTCTTTGAGTTCATCTAAATTGCGGTATCCCACAAATCGGCCACACATAAGGCATTTCCTTATTTTTTAGATGGGTTCTACTGGAATATGGATAATGGATGCCTGCTTATGTTGCAAGCAAAATCTGAGGCCAGGCAAGTCGGTTGCGCGAAACAGAATAAAAGATGGGTGGGCATTCTAAGCCGGAGCCGTCAAAGATGATGATTGCTGATCAACCGGGTATTTATCCGTAAAAAAATAACGTGTTATTGGTGGTAGGCGAGGAAGATGTTGAAGGTGTATTCGTGGTCCAGGTGGCGGATCCGGAAGACGATGTTGGCGACATCATCAGACAGCTGATTATTCGTATCAATCGACCAATTGATCAGTTTACGTTCTTCATGCGGTTCCAAGGGTTCAAAATCGGAATCCGGTTCTCGCATGAAATTGGCAGATTCAGTCAGTGCCGGTAAAGGATCATTCTTTTCATCACGGATTGCCCGGGCATTTCTTTGATAGACTTTTTTGGAAATAAATGCGATTTTGTTAGGGGTCAGATTTTTGAACTCGATATTGTAAAAATCCGTATCGACGGTCTTCCAGGGCACGGCAGTTTCATAGCCGGCATGCGGTTGTTTCCCCGTATACGCGCCCGTAATTCTCAAAATCGGCCTGCCCCGGTAATCGCTAACCGTGCGCTGAAAATATCTATCCCCCTGACGGTCGGGTTTGGCGATCTTTTCAGGCGTCGCCGGGTTGCATCCCAAAAGTAATCCGGCGATGGCAAAGGATGCGATTATGAGTCCGAGTGGGCCTTTTTCCATCATTAACTTTTCCTTAAAAAATTGAATTTGAAGTCTATATCGGCCAATACGATGCAAGCCTTTAATTTTTATAATAAATTTTAAAGTATCGATTTTATCAAAAAGTGAAAGGAGAAAAACGCAGATGATTCATGTAATTGCCACCATTGAACTCAAACCGAATTCCAGAGAAGCTTACCTGGCGGTTTTGCAAAATAACGTTCCAAGCGTAAAAGACGAAGCGGGCTGTTTAGCTTATGAACCGGCCGTTGATATTGATTCCGGCTTACCGGTCCAGGGAGCCCTCAGAGAGAACGTGGTAACCATTGTTGAAGCCTGGGAGAGCCTCGAACACCTTGTGGCGCACCTCAAGACACCCCATATGGCCGCCTATCGCGATGCGGTTGCCAATTATATTGAAAATCTAAGCGTCCAGATCATGTCACCCGTTGCCGGTTGAGCCTGTTTAATTTGATATGCGGTCTGATCTATTTATAACTGGCCAACGGGCTCAACCGGCGAACCCTATTTTAGCTGTGCACGAACCAATCGATCAGCTGCCGGGCAATACTGATTTTGGGGGGAATTTTCGGAAGATTGTCTTTTGAAAACCAGGCGGCATCGATGATTTCTGATCCATCCGTGCGGATTTCACCCCCGGCGTAATCGGCAACAAACGCAATCATCAATGAATCCGGAAATGGCCATGGCTGGCTGCCGAAATAGCGGATATTTTTTACCGTTATATTGACTTCTTCGCGGATTTCCCGGCTAACACATTCTTCCAGGGTTTCGCCCGGTTCCACAAAGCCGGCCAAAACACTGTAAAACGGCAATTTAAAGCGTCTATTGCGGCCCAGCAGGATTCGATCATTTTTCAGCACAGCCACAATAATGGCCGGAGAGAGGCGGGGGTAATTGACCAGACCGCATTCCGGGCAGGTTTTGGCCCGCTCGTCGGTCTTATCTTCGGTAAGCTGGCCGCATCTTCCGCAGTGCCGATGCGTTTGACTCCAATTCACCAGCTGATTGGCACGACCGGCGATCCAGATCAAGCCCTCGTCCAGCATTCCGAAAAGTCCCCGCAAATCTTTAAATGCCAATCCCGCATCCCGAATCAGGTCTCCGGCGAATTCGGCTGCGAAACACGGACGGTCATCCAGGGTTCCGAGGTACTGTTCATGAAAAATGGCGGATTTGTATATAACCAGATCGGATGTATCGGGAATGGAACAGATGTCGTTTTTGATTTTAATCAGCAACCGGCCGTTATCAAAAATGAACCACAGGGCGGATGCCGGCTCAACAGCAGATGGATCAAATTTTGGTTTAAACAGCATAACTTTCCTAAATAATAAACTATCTAAACTAATTTTTACGTTCGATGTTTTCTCTGATGCGGCGGGGAAGCTTGGGATTAAGATTTTGTACGAGATATTCCTTAAAATCCGTAAGCGCTTTGATTCGACCTTCCTGGTATTTTATTTCATTCGGGTCCGCGGATAGGTTTCCCATGGCTGCTTTCGCATCTTCAATCCGTTGATCAATCAGTTTGTAAATATCGAGTAAATAGATGTAAGCCATTTTTAGAAGTATTTCTGGGTCTTAAGGTCCATCTTTTCAGCCAGGTAGGTGCGCAGGTGATGCCATTCTTTTAACTGACCTTCATAAAACCGTCGTGATTCCATTTCGTTATTCGCATTCGCCCTGTCTTTTCGGTTTTGAGCGCATACGATTTTTTTACTGATATAATGATGGATCTCAATGAGGTATTCGTTGGCCATATTTTTGTCGTTAAGCGTTACCTTATCCTATTTTTCAGATGCGTTCTGATTCATCAGGATTTTTTTATTCACCACAAAGAGCACGAAGTGCACGAAGATTTTTGCAAATAATTTTTAAATTCTTATTTCGTGACCTTTGTGAACTTGGTGGTAAAATATAAACATCTCAAACACCTGTTATTGTTGGGCCATTTTTTCGGCGATGGCGCGGAATCTGCCTCCGTATGGTTACCCTGGGCGGCATAGATGCGGCTGACCTTTTCGTAGTACTCAGCGGCCTTGTCGGGGATTTCCTGGGCCAGGGAAAGGTACAGATCCAGGATATCGGTATTCATCATTTCGGAATCAAAGCAAAGATCCGCGTAACGCTGTTTGATAAACGGGTCGATGCGGGCATGGCAGCTACGGCATTCATCCATTATCTTGCGGTACAGATTGCGGGCATTGGCAAACTCGTCGAGGGCTTCATGGGTTTTGGCCAGCGCCCGGGCAACGGCCTCATTCCAGCTATAGGTCCTGAAAAAATTTTGATATAATTCCTTTGCCCCGCCGGGATTTCCAGCGTGAAACAGTGTCTCCCCCTTTAAAATAAACACCGCTACAGATTCTTTTAGCTCCTCAGGTACTGAACTTAAAAGGGCTTCGGCCTGTTCATACGCGCCGGTCTCCCAATAAATTTCGCACAGAAGTTGGTAGGCAGGCAATGCATGAGGCTGGTTTTCAATAAACGCTTGCAACAAATGTTGCGCTTCCGAGTGCTTGTGCAGGTTTAAATAAGCTGTGGCCAGCTCCAGCGGGATATAGCTGTCGGGTGCGGGATTTTCTTCCATAGCCTTACTCAAAAAATCAGCTGCTACATGAAAATCACCCTGGTTTAGGGCCAGATATCCTTTCTTGAAATTATCACCATAGCTGCGATATGCTTTTTGAACATCCGCTGGCAGCGTTCCGCACAATGCCGTAAAATATTCATCACCCTTTCCGTTTGGTTCGTTTTGTTCTATAGGTTTTTCTTCTCCGGCTTGCATTTCATCAGCGTCATATTCTAATAGAGTTTCTTCAGCTTTTTTGCTCATCTGGAAATCGAGCTCGTCAAGCTTTTCTGCCAGATCCGTTTTAAGCCGGGCGTCTTCAGTAAGCTCCAGTGCCAGTGTATACAATTCGCGTGCGTCGTGGTAAAAGCCGGCTTCCAGCATTTCATCTGCATTGTGCTTGTGGCTGTGGGCCAGGGATGCTTTTGTGCGCTGGATTTTTTCTTTCAGCCTTGATTTCAGGTTGGCGTTTTGGGGTACCGTCTTTTCCAGTTTCTCCAGGGCCCTTTCGTATTCGACCTTGGCTTTGCCCCAAAGATCATCCGCAAACAGCTCATCACCCTTTTGCTCGTGCGCTTCAGGGGTCTTTCCTGAAAATATTTTTAAAATGGACATGGTTGTTCTCCCGGACGAAATGCGGGTCTTATCAATTTTCAAAAATAAAGCATACTAGCTCCGAGCTTCGACATAATGGTGTATTTGGGAATATAAAGCTAGATTTGGTTTTCAATTTGCTAGAATAAATCTAGTAAAAAAAACGAAAAATGTTCACTCTAGTAAGCTAGGCCGGGCGGTATTTTTGTCCGAAAAGCAGTTGATTGAAAAAAGAAGAAGGCACCTTAGATCGGGATGCCTTTCATCTGATTACGCCGAAATTCTCTGGTTTATCTGCCGGGCACGATAATGCGGGAATCCGGTTTTTGAACGCGGCCCTGTTCTTGTTCCTGATATTTTTTGGCTTCCTCCGCCAATCGTTCCATTGCCACTTTCATGGCCTCCGGAAATTTTTTAATCGCCTGTTGCAGATCCTTAGCCTGAATTACCGCCTGAATCGGCAAAGGTCCGCCGGGAGTCATCAGGGAAGTTTGCCCCACGAAAACCGATTTTCGCGTTTTATCGATAGTGCCATCCGACTTAACGGGTGTCATCTGTTTGATCATTCCCACTTTAAGGTCCGTGAAAGTTTCTTCTTTGAAAAGATTGC
>WOR8_10004228_pt1 | contig 14016 bp, 16 predicted proteins | sample DeeMarSeWOR38_10_FD_19890 | JGI IMG/M metagenome (IMG submission 19890) | reverse complement strand
AACCTTGTTAGACTCAGCCAAGCTCATGTCAGGACCTCCTGTAATGTGGATTAATGCACCAGTTGCACCGCTCCATTCTACCTCTAGAAGAGGACTATTGAGTGCATTCTTTATGGCTTCATTGGCACGGTCAGCCCCGGTGGCTTCTCCAAGACCCACAAGTGCAACTCCGCCATTACAGATTATTGAACGAACATCAGCATAGTCGAGGTTTATCAGACTGGGCATGGTTATTGTTTCAGTGATTCCCTTCACCATGTTCGCTAGAACCTCATCTGCAACTCCAAATGCCTCCTCTAGTGGGAGGTCTGGAACTAGCTCCATTAGTTTCTGGTTGTCAATCACCACAGCCGTGTCCACATTTTCCTGTAAACGAGCCAAACCTGTTTTTGCCTTGTCAATACGAGTTCTTTCAAGATTGAATGGCATTGTGATGACACCAACGACAATCGCATCACTGTTCTTGGCTATCTCAGCCACTACAGGAGCGCTTCCAGTCCCTGTGCCACCACCCATTCCTGCGGCAATAAAGACTAGGTCAGCATCTCTTAGGAGCTCGGTAAGTTGACCAGTTGACTCTTCTGCTGCGGCTCTGCCTACATGCGGATAGCCACCAGCTCCTAAGCCGCGGGTTATTCTTTCACCAATCAGAAGCTTCCTGTGTGCTGTTGTGACTGCCAGATGTTGACGATCAGTGTTGATTGCTATACATTCCGCACCCTGAACACCAATAGTCATGAGTCGTTTCACTGTGTTATTTCCAGCACCGCCACATCCCACAACCACAATTCTGGCCTGTCCCATATCACGACCTGAAGACATACCTCGCTCTCCACGACTATGTTCCCGCGCGGCATCTATCAATGATTTCATTATCCTACGACCTCACTCAACCTACCACTTGTGTTAAGGGTGCCATCCCATAATTCACGCTTTAACAGGTCACGGATGGCATTCCGAATCGCTTCTGATCTATTAGGATAAAGACCCTTGTCTACCAAGCGTTGAATGTCTTCAACAATCTTCTCCGGCAAGTGCACTGCTATGAGTCGCATGTCTAGTCCTCTATAGCACTGGTGTCATAGAGAGATATCACTCCATGTATTACCCAGCGATTGTCCACATAGATTTCAAAAAGAGTTGAAAAGAAGAGAGCGAACTCTCTTCTTGATTGATATTACTTCTTTCGACCTGTCCGCCTAGCCGCGATGTTTCCAACCTTACGACCAGGGGGTGCATGTCTACTGACAGTGGTCGGTCGACCAGGAGACTGGTGTGAGCCACCACCGTGTGGATGTGATGCAGCGTTCATAGCAGCGCCTCTGACAACAGGCCATTTCCTTGCCTTTCCACGAGTGTGGTGCCAAACAGCTCCTGCCTTCAGGAATGGTTTCTCTTGTCGGCCACCTCCAGCCACAATGCCTATTGTTGCACGACATCGAGGACTGAATGCTTTCTGTCTACCGCTGGGGAGTCTGATCATAGCCTTGGTCTTATCTATTGACACAATTGTCGCAGCAAGTCCAGATGACTTAACATACTTGCCACCATCTCCTGGGCTCCCTTCTATGTTATAGACAGGAGTGCCTTCAGGGATGTGTTCAAGCATCAATGTGTTACCGTTTGCTAGGCTTGCATCATCACCGCATTCGACTATTTGACCAACCTGAGCTCCTTCAGGTGCTACCATATAGTGGATTTTGGATTCGCCTTCGTACCTGATCTCTGCAAGAGGAGCACCTCTACCAGATTCATGATGAAGGTCCACAATAGCACCTATGTAGGTCTTGTTAGGAGCCCACTTGGGATGTCTGGCTGGGGCTATCTTCTTGTGGCTTGGAGACCTCCACTGAGTAGTACCACGACCTTTCCGTTGTACCAGAATTCGTCTACCCATTTTCAAACCCCCTTAGAATATCCCGAGGTTGGTTGCAACCTCTGCGGCACTGTATTCAGGTGCCAACCTCACTAATGCCTTCTTCGTTCCATTAGGCATTATGAGGGTGTTGACTTTCTCGACCACAACCTCATAGAGACTTTCAACAGCCCACTTGATTGTATTCTTGTTTGCTGTTCGAGCTACATAGAAGATGAGTTTGTTCTCTTGATCCACAGCCTCAAGGCTTGCTTCTGTTACGACCGGGCGAATAATGATTTCATTCGGATCTGTCATTTGCTCACCTCAAACAAACAGGTTCTCCTTCTCAAGCCGGTCAATGGCGGACTTTGTCCAAATCACAAGGCGTCCAGGATGTGTCCCAGGAGCAAGAAGTTCTGCATTCAGTCCATGAACCTCTACTATGTCCACTCCGGGGAGATTTCTTGCAGCTCTTGAGATACCAGAGTCTTCACCCACAACTATGAGAAGAGACTTGGGTGTCTTCATCTTACGGCCCCGCATCTTACCCTTACCGGCTCTGATACTACGACCATCTCTGGCCCTATCAAGGTCATCACCTAGACCGAGGAAGATCAGTGCTTCAAAGGCTTCCTTTGTTGTGGAAATGGATTCCAACTTGTCACTTACGACCAAAGGAATCTGAGGAACATTGTCGATCTCGTGTCCTCGAGCTTTAACGAAATCAGCATTTGCAGAGGCTGCAATAGCCGATCGAATGGCCAGACGGTTCTCCTTGGTGTTTATTCGTTCAACTAGAACTTTCCTAGCCTCAGGAGGATGTGCGACTCGGCCTCCGACTGTACCAGGAGCAAATGCAGCCTTGTTGGCGGCTCCGGTACCACTTCCCTTCACACGAGGCATTCTTGACCTACCATGTCCAGTTTGCCAGCTCTGGGCAGTGTTTCGCTTTCCAGCCAGCTCATCGACGCCATGGGGTTGATATCTTCGTGATTGAACAGCCAGTACAGCTCGTTTGATCACATCTGGGCGGTAGGGCGTTTCAAACTGTGAAGGTAGTGAAACAGATTCCTTCGTTGGCTTGCCCTTCAGATTGTATGTCTTTACGCTTGCCATATCTATCAACCTCCACTATTGCTTCGACGCAGTGCTGATGTAGCTCACCTGCGAAGGTGCATCCACGTGTCCCTTCTTAGGACGAATGGCGAATCTGAATCGCACTGGTCTCTTGACTGTACCAGGGATAGATCCATGAAGCATTATGTAGTCGCCGCGGATCACGCCGTAGTTCACAAAACCCCCAGAGGGTGTAATTTCCTCACCACGCTCACCCATCTTCAACACCTTATTGTTGAAACTGGTACGGGTATGGAATCCAGTCTGTCCTGGACGAGGTACCGAGTACCTGATGTTACTTGGAGTCCATGGACCAATACAGCCCACACCGCGTTTTGTCTTTCGTGACTTGTGTTGGAGAATTCGTACTCCCCAACGACGTACAGGGCCCTGAAAACCATGACCCTTGGTCACTGCGATGCTATCGACAAGTATTCCTTCATCAAGGATATCTGCGACTCGAATATCAGTGCCAAGAATACTCTGAGCGTACTCAAAGGCTTCTTTGACACTTGGAGCGCCAACTTTGTACTCTGTTACGTCGGGTTTCTTCTTTGGCACTCCAGCAAGTCTTGGTTGAGTATGGATTAGCATCCTGATCTCAGCAAGTGAGTCGAGCTTCTCCTCGAACTCTTTCATCTTGGCTCCGTGGTCATAGTCCTTGGGGAATGGCATTGCCTTCCGAAGATCTTCTGAGAGGGTTTCTGCAAGGACCTCAGTGACCAGTTTTAGACCATAGGGTGTGGACTCATAGCCACGGATTGAGAATGGCCTGATTGGAGGTGTGTCAATCACTGTGACTGGAATCACTGTTTCCTGACCCTTGTAGGGGCTGTTAGGATTCTCAATTGTCATAACAGCGTGGGTCATACCAGCCTTGTAACCAACGAAACCAAGCAGTTTTGCGGACTCGTCATCGTAGGAAGGCCAGTTCTTGATTCTTGGGAGGAACTTCGATGCCCTTCCTCGTGGTAGATACGCAAGACTACCTCTTCTAGGTGCATGTTTCTTTCTATGCGCCATTAATTATCACCTGTAGTTTTGCAGCCAAAGTGATATCAAAATCATCACAAAGTCGAATAGTCACATCACTCGGGCTATTCTTACTACACCGCGAGCGGAGTCGGCCTCTGTTTTTAAGATTTGCCCACTGACCAAAACTAGTAATGACACATATTGGAGTGATTCTAGAAGCGTTTCTGCTCGGTCCTGGCAATAATCTCATTCTGCAGGTCCTTGCCTATATTGACAAAGTAGTCACTATATCCTGCGACTCTGACAATCAGATCTTGATAGAGCTCCGGACTCTTCTGGGCTGACTTGAGTGTGTCAGCATGGACAACGTTGAACTGGATATGATGTCCACCCAGTTTGAAGTAAGTTCGAACAAGGTCTCCAAGCTTCTTTCGACCCTCCGAGTCGGCAAGAACCTCAGGCATGAACTTCTGATTGAGGAGAGTTCCTCCTGTCTTCCAGTGGTCAATCTTTGCAACAGACTTGATTACCGCAGTAGGACCATTTGTGTCGGCACCGTGACTTGGAGATATTCCATCCGAAAGAGGCGCACTAGCTCTTCGGCCATTTGGAGTGGCACCAGTCACCTGACCAAAGTAGACATGAACTGTGGTGGGGAGGAGATTGACTCGGTACTCACCACCTTTCGTGTTCGGACGTCCATCGAGTAGGTCAAAATAGGCATTGAACACATCTTTGGCCAGAGTATCAGCAAAATCGTCATCATTGCCATACTTAGGTGTCTTGTTGAGGAGTGTCATTCTCATGACTTCATTTTTCTCGAAGTCAGTACTAAGCCCTTCAAGTAGCTCTTTCATCGTGAACTGCTTCTTTTCAAAGACATGAAACTTGATAGCTGAGAGCGAATCTGTTATGGTACCCATTCCTACTCCCTGAATGTATGTTGAATTGTAGCGAGGACCACCGTCATGGTAGTCTTTTCCTCGTGCAATGCAGTCATCAAATAGTAGGGACAGGAAAGGCGCAGGCATATACTGTGCGTATAGACGTTCAATGATATTGTTACCCTTGATTTTCAGGTCAATGAAGTACTCGAGCTGTTTCTTGTAAGCAGCGAACATCTCGTCGAATGACTTGAACTTAGTTGGATTACCAGTTTCTAGACCCACTTTTTCTCCAGTTCGAGGATCTGTTCCATTGTTAAGGGTGATTTCCAGTATCTTTGGCCAGTTACAATAGCCTGTCAGTATGCAGCTTTCCTTTCCAAAGGCACTGATTGTCACACACCCACTGGGACCTCCTACTCGAGCATCCTCTATTGATTTTCCAGCACGCAGAAACTCCTTCAGTATCACATCGGTGTTGAAGATTGACGGTTGTCCAAAACCCTCCTTGACGACTTCTACTGCCTTCGTGAGGAAACTGTCCGGATTCTCAGTACTCAGTTGGATACAGACACTAGGTTGAATGAGCCTCATCTCATCACAGACCTCAAGGAGGAGATAGGATAACTCGTTCACGCTGTCTTTACCCTCAGCTGTTAGTCCACCGGTGTTAATCAGTGCAAAGTCTTGGTATGTCCCGCTCTGTTGTTCAGTGATAGACACCTTCAGTGGAGCAGGTTGGTTGTTGAACTTCACCCAAAAACAATGAAGGAGTTCCTTGGCGAAGTCCCTCGTCAATGTCCCTTTCTCCACCTCTTTCTGATAAAATGGGTAGAGATTCAAGTCTAGTCTGCCAGGATTGAAGCTGTCCCAGACATTTAGTTCGATGATGACAGCTAGGTGCACAAACCAGTATGATTGTAGTGCCTCCCAGAAGTTTCTTGGAGCGTTTGCTGGTACATGTTGACAGATGTCTGCAATGTCCAAGAGCTCCTTTTTTCGTGTTTCGTCGGACTCGCTCTCTGCAAGTTCACGTGCCTTTTCTGCGTGTCTTTCTGCAAACACAATCACTGCATTTGCAGCAATCTCCATTGCCCTCAGTTCCTGCTCTTTGTTGTAGGCATCTGGATCATTGAAGTAATCAAGTACGGCGAAATGTTTCCTAATGTCATCAATAAAGTCCAAGAGACCCCTACGGTAAATCTTGTCGTCAAGTATGGCATGTCCCGGAGCACGTTGTTCCATGAACTCTGTGAAGACACCTGCATTGAATGCTTTCATCCAGTCGTCCGACATGGCATCAAAAACACGTTCACGCATTGTTCGGCCAGTCCAGAAGGGGATAATCTCATCACGATAGGTAGTTCTGGTGTCTTCGGTTGACAAGAATGGAGTTCTTTCACGAGAATTGGCAATTTCGAAGTCCTCAAGAGAGTGGCAGCAGAGTTCCGGGTATGTGGGTGCAGCCTGCGGAGCTGGACCTCTCTCTCCAACAATAAGCTCTCCATCATTGATACAGATTGTCTTGTTCTCCACTATATACTTGAAAGCTAGAGCCCTTGAAACTGGCGTGGACATCATATCCGCACCACCGCTCTGATAGAAGTCTGTTAGAAGCTCCGCCCTCTCTGTTGAGATGTAGGGTTTTGTACCCACACTTTGTTTCCGAAGGCGTTTCACTCTCTCAGTCAGCATGGAGTAGTCCTCGTTGTTGGTTGGTCTAGCAGGTTTCTTCTATAAAGGTCACGTATGACTGCATTTGTCATCCGTAAAAACCAGGTTTAGTGATCATCGTTCCCACTGAGGAGTTCAACAAACCAAGACTTGTAAAGAGTGCCTCCTCAAGACGAACAGTTTCAGTACCTTGATCAGGAATTGTATTGACCCAGAAATCGATGTTCGATTTGACTCTCTCTCTCTCCTTCTCAAAGAACTCGAGGATACCATGATTGGGTCCGCCAAACACAGCTAGGACTGACTGTGTACCTGCGATTGTCGATTTCAAGTCGCTCTCAAGTTGATGGTAGGATGGCGCTTTCCTTGAAAAGCCAATCCTAGTTGAGTCATCAGATTCTTCAAGAAAATCTGCAAGGTTTGTCACTCGCTCGACTTCAAACCCCCAATAATCGCTGACATCCTCTCGCTCTATTGTTTCGAGTACAATCTGTGGTTTGGTCTTTATCACTCTGAAAAGTGTAGGGTCACGTTCGCTCACTGTCTTTGGATAATTGACGAGCTTGCTGAGTCCCAAGTCAATCTTGCCTGGACGAACCTGCAAACCCCATCTTATGGTACCCTCTTGTAAATCACTCATGGAGATTTCTAATGGATGACTTCTTGTTCTTAGAGGAGGAAGGAGTCCTGCAAACTTGAGAGCTTGTGTTTTTGGAAAACTCATCTTTCGCAGATATTGAGGTGTGTCCATATATCTGAGAATCCTTCTGAGGAGGTCAGTGTCCCTTTTTTTCCCAGGTTCTAACAATCCTGTATCATAAATGTACACTGACTCAACACGAAAGACTGCTAGTGCTCGAGCAAGCGACCCAGCTTTTACTGTCTTTTGACGTAGGTCAGAGCAGTCTATCAGGGCGGTGTCAGGTATAGCGACTCTTAGTGTCAATTATACATCCTCCTAAAGGTCAAGGGTAAACCATAGCGTCGTACGATCAGGTTCCTGAAGGATCTTCATGTCTGCATAAGTCATAGCTTTGACCTCGGTCCTAGTATCATGTTTTTCGTGGTCAATTTGTTCACCTAAGGCACGTCCTTCTAGCACAAAGCCATCCAAAGTGGCTTCAAGATGATCCACATGAAACTTGGAGAAGAATTGTCCATTTATGTCAATCAATGCAATTAGTTTTCCAACCCATTCCACGAGGAGCTCCTCAAGGTCGGTCCCTGAAACTGTGATGTCAACTGTATCCTGCGGTTTCACTGTGGAGGTATCAAGAATGACCTCAAATGTAGCATAGGCTGCCTGTTCAAACGCATCAATCAGATTTGGAGCCCAGCATTCAATCGTGATGTCTGCTGTGTGGTCGTGGAATTTGAAACCGCGTTTCAATGGTTTTATTCACCTTCTCAGCCAACCACGACAAGAAGCTTAAAAGGCATTTCCAACGGTGGCTTGCTGAGCCGAGGTAGCCAAGCCCGGATTACGGCGCTGGTCTTGAAAACCAGTTTCTTCGGAAGCTGATGACCAGGCGAACCAGTGTCCTATGGACGCGTGAGTTCAAGAGTTTCGTCAATTCGACGAGATTGAACACATCTCACCCTCGGCGCCACTTTCTCAGTCATTTTTGCAGCTATAGGATGCACTAATTTAGGTGAGAATTCGATATTTAGCTCCTTGGAGTAGGTCTGATGGAACTTCCTGTAGATTCATGGTATGATGCGATTTTTCTTAGACACTCACATAGGCAGTATTCAGGTGAGGTGCCTAATGATGATGTGATTGAGAGAATCGAAAAGGTCTGTAACGAGTTTAGACCATTTCCAGGAGCCAGGGCCGTTTTCGTGAGAAACCCTGGTAAGGATGTCTTCAAAGGTGCAGTAGGCGAGTTCTTCTACAAGGTAAAAGAAACACCATTCTACATCACTTTCATTGGTGATTTAGATGCATCAAATGTTCACGCAATCATGGGGTATCTTGGTGAGGGAATCATTCTGGAGGCTACTACTCTTGGTCTGAATACTTGCTGGGTTGGTGGATTCTATCGACGGGAATCAGTCATGAAACAGATTGACCTTGAGGAGAGAGAACAAGTTCTAGGAATCTCACCCATTGGTTACTCAAAGGATGAGAAAGACAGAGTTGGTGTTTCTACCAAACCATATAGACGAAAGAGTATTGACAGGATGATTTTGAGTGGAGATATTGATGGACAAGATTGGATTAGACCTGCAATAGAGGCTGCTAGAGTTGCGCCATCAGCTGCTAATAGACAACCATGGAGATTCGAGATTGGTGAGAATTCTATCACTGTTTCAGCTGATAGTAATAGGGGTGGATTCAGAGATTCCAGAAGACTCGATTGTGGAATTGCCATGCTTCATCTAGAGCTGGGAGCTCGATCTTATGGAGTTCGTGGTGATTGGGAGTTCCTCGAACACCCAGGAGTTGCTAGTTACAGATTCTAGAATCCGTTCTAATTGGTTAGAAACACCATCAAGGCCAGAATAAAGTAGTATATCTGATATGTGCTGACCATGAACCTCTCCACCAGACCAAGATAATTGGTCTTTGTAGCCACAGACGTTGCTATTGCAAGAACAAGTGACACAATTCCGGCAATCAGTGAAAAGGTAGCGAAAGTACTCCATTCCACTACTGATTCTAGTCGAAACCACAATGCAATCATCCCGGCTGTGGCAAAGAATCCAGAGATTGAGATGAGAATTAGATGCAGTTTCCCACGAGTGGTAACAAGTTCACCTCCAGGGTCAAGGGGAAAGAACAATGCAACGAGTACTCCTAGGAGTCCACTTATCACAAATAATACAGGACCTATGATGGAGCCAATGCCACCGTTTATCCCCCAGTGCATTCCAATATAGAAGACTAACAGTAGAATGCTAGAAGAAATAATGAATTTGTCAAACAGCTTCTTGTTTGGCGCACCAACTGCAATAAGTGAACTTACATCCTGTCGAATGTGACTATATTCTGGCTGGATGATTCCTCCAATAATCCACATCAGTGTGTAGATAATTGGACCAAACATTCCACAGATAGCTAGAAGATGGAATAGATTCATGTGTATCACTTAATTTCCTTTACCTGTGACTGGGAGAGATTGTCCTATGCGTCTAAATTCTCAATAACGGTTGCGACTCCTTGTCCTCCACCAACGCAGGCATTAGCAACCCCGTACTTCGCCTTGTTGTCTTTGAGGATTCTTGCGAGTGTACCTGTCAGTCTAATCATGGTTGAACCAAGAGGATGTCCAATTGCTGTTGATCCACCCATGACATTCACCGTTTCCTCTGGAATTTTCAGCTTGTCCATGCAGTTGAGGGATACAATACAGAAGGCCTCATTAATCTCCCAGAAGTCAATGTCCTCAGCTTTCAGTCCAGCATGTTTGAGGGCTTTGATAGTAGCAGGGACAGGTCCACGACCCATGACAGTGGGATCAACTCCTGCCCACCCCATGGACACAATCCGTGCCATAGGTTCTATGCCTCTCTTTTCAGCCTCCTTTGCCTCCATTAGGACTGCAGCCGTTGCACCTGCGTTGAGAGGTGATGCATTACCAGGAGTGATTACACCCTCATCAGTTCCCTCTCGTTCGATATACCCCTCTTTCCCTCCATTCTTCTCAAGGAAGAAAGGTGTTGATACCCTCGGTAGTGTAGCAACCTTCTCCAGTGTTGAGGGTCGGGCACTCATATCCCGGTCAATCATCATAGGTTCATCCACATTGCCTGGTGCATGTCCCTCTATGGGTATAATCTCACCTTTGAACCAACCACTCTCCTGATTCTTGACAGTCAAATTGTGACTTCTCACACCAAATTTGTCCATGTCCTCCTTGGTAAATGTCGGGACCTCCTCCTCGTATAATTTCTGAGCCGTCTGCAACATATTGAGTACTGTTGCGACATCCATGTCAGGTCTGTAAAACTCTGAAGCCTTGTCGGCCATGGAAAGGTTAGGTTCTACACCTTGTCCCCTCACTCGAGTCATATGTTCAAATCCAGTTGACAACACGGTTGTGCTGAACCCAGTCATAATCTCCATGATGCCAATATGCATTCCAGAACCTGCCGACCCACACTGACGATCGATGAAGATAGAGGGTATGTCATATGGAAACCCAGACAGAAAAGTGGGTATCTTTCCTCCATATGTCCAGTTCTCAAGGACCCCCGAAGCCACCCCTACAGTGACCTCATCGATATCCTTCTTCTCAATTCCTTTGTCCGCTAGAGACCCATCAAAGAATTTCATGAGCAAACGGGCTAGGAGTTCATCTCCTCGTATCTCACCAAACACATCGGTTTCCGGCTTTTGGGGCCGCGATCGTGAGAAAGGAGTACGCGCATAATCAACTAACCAGACATCTTTCATCATGTTCACAGTTTCTTCTGTCAGAAACCCTAGTCTTATTTATTCCGAATCTATTCCTAATCGGCTAGTTTGTTACGTTGGTAGCAGTTGGTAGTTAATTTTTTCACATAATCGAAACAACTGATAGGTATGCCATTTGTTCAGACAGGAAATATCCTGACATACTATGAACAACATGGAGAGTCAGGTCCTCCATTGGTGTTTATCCATGGAGCTGGAGCATCACATGATATGTGGAAACCTCAGGTTGAACACTTCTCGAAGACATTCAATGTGATTACATATGATGTCAGAGGACACCAGCAGTCAGAGGGGTCTGATGATACATACACCTGCGAGTTGTTTGCTGATGATCTTCATCATTTGATTGACCGACTAGGTGTAGAGGAGCCTGTTGTCATTGGGCTCTCTCTCGGCGGAATGATTGCACAGGAGTATGCTGTGAAATACGGTTCCAATCTCAAAGGACTTGTACTTGCTGACACCGCAGTAACTTCGGCTCTCACACTGTCTGATAAGATGCTGAAAGCAGTATATCCCAAATGGATGGTCAAGTGGACAATCAGAGGGATGAGTGACCAAAGATATGCGGACTGGTCCTTCAAATACTTCGAGATGGATGACGAGATCAGGGAGTATCTCAAACAGGAGCAGCTCAAGCTTGGTAAAGAGGAGCTCCTTAAGGTCACAGACGCGATCTACTCCTTCAAACTACTACCTCTAGAAACCATTGAAGTTCCAACACTTGTCGTTCTAGGAGAGAATGAAAGGAAGGCAGTTTTCCCGCATGCTGACAAGATAGTTGAACTGATTAAGAACTCTAGAAAAGTTATCATTCCAGGGGCAGGTCATGCATCAAATCTTGAGAATCCAGAGGTCTTCAATCGAGAGCTGGATGATTTCTTGAGAGGATTAGTTGTATCGACAGCCTAGAGTAAACTCTTAGCAAGATAGGGCCCTCTATCGACAAAATCGAGAGCACGATAGTATTCTTTGACGCCAATACCACTATTCACTAGGATCTGTGAGGCATCAAAATCAGTTCGTCCAATCTCCTCAGCCTCTGACATCAACTTCTCTCCCAGTCCTAAATGTTGCCAGGCATCACGGTTTCTCTTCCCGATTTCCACGACTGGACCATACACTCTAAGTTCGCGAATCATAACAGAGGGTTTCTCAGTCAGTTCCGAATGATGTGAGTCTGAACTTGGTCTTCGTAAGCGGAGAAAGCCAAAGAGCACATCTAGGTCAGGGTCTTCAAATGAGAGAAAGACCTCAGTCCCATCAGATGCATTATAGTCACGACGCACGAGTTGAATGAGATCAGGATTGATAACCTCCTCAGACCTCATTTGAAAATGACCAATCTCCCTGAATCGAATAGTGGGATTCCTTTGACCATTAACCTTCATTCTTTGGTGAACTAGTTCTCGGAGGTTTCCCTTGTTTAGTCCGGCTTCAATCTGATGTAGAGGAATATCCCGTTGCATTCTCTGTATTCTGACATATTCAGGCATTGTACTGACTGCGTCTGAAACAATAGACACAACCTGTTCATTTGTGTAAGGAGTATATTCGCCAGATTGCCACCAATCATACAGTTTCGTGTTCTTGACCACAATTGTGGGATAGATTTTCAGCATGTCAGGCCGGAACCTTGAGTCTGAGAATAGTTCCTTGAAGGTGTCCAAATCACTCTTCATAGTCGCCCCAGGAAGACCAGGCATAATGTGATAACACACCTTTAGACCACTATCGCGGAGCATCTTCGTTGCCATAACAGTTTCTGTAACTCCATGACCCCGCTCAACCTTCTGCAAGATTTCATCAGAAAGGGTCTGAACACCAATCTCTACTCGTGTGGCACCCAGATTGAGCATGGTGTCTATACTCTCTTGAGTGACCCAGTCGGGACGTGTTTCAAAGGTAAGGCCAACATTTCGCACTTCTGCGGTTTCGTTCGCTTTCTTTGCCTGCTCAATATCAGCACTGACGCTCCTGTTCATCGCATCTAGACAACCCTTGACAAAGAACTCCTGGTACTCTGGGGGCTTTGAACACCAGTCTCCGCCCATCACAATCAGTTCAACCTTGTTTATACTATGACCAATGGTAGAGAGCTGAGTGAGCCTGCTCTCCACCTGTCTGAAGGGATCAAAGTCATTTTGAATTCCCCTCATTGTGGCAGGTTCATGTCCAGTATAACTCTGTGGAACTCCAAGGTCTGGACCCCCAGGACAGTATGCGCATTTCCCATGTGGACATTCATGAGGTGTAGTCATGGTAGCAACTACAGCGACTCCAGACACAGTCCGGACGGGTCTCTTTTGGAGAAATGGTCTAAGTATCTCGGCTTCCTCTGGGATTGTCGATTGTAATATATCAGCGTTTCTCGGAGTCTTTGCTAACTTGTACTTTGCAGAAACCCTGTTCTTGATACGGTTGATCACCTTTTTACTGAGAGGCTCCGAAGACCCAAGCAGCAACTCAACTATCTCTCTATGAATCTGATAGTCGTCAACAGGTGCTGCCATAGTCCGAGTATCCGAGTTTTCAGTTTAATAGAATGCGGTGTGGCTTTGGAAATCGATTTTTCCACTGCTTCTGCATCAGGCGCTCTATGCTAGGATGAAGGTGCTTTGGGTATTTCTTCCATGCGTTCCAATTCAAAAACCACAACATTATGAGGGTCAGGACAAGCCACCAAGGCTTTTGTTGGAACTGGTTCCCAGGGGAAAGCCCCACCAAACTCTAGAACCGTTATGAATGGGAAAAGAGAATTGAAGGCCCATTTGCAGATTTTTGTTCTGTCTTCATCTTTTGTAAGGTCGAACTTTTCACCGACATTGTGAACTCCGCAAGGGGTCCCTGACGGTTTGTCTCTGGTTTCTATGATACGAGCAACTATACGATATCTCTTCGTCAACGAAAGTCCTCCAAAGTAAGATGGAAAGCAGTATGACACCCTCATCAATCTTTGCACTTAGAGAGTTCGAGTCATGTATCTTGACGAAAAGTTCATAACATCCTTCAAATTCGTGCTTCTCGACACCCGGGGCAGTGGCCTAGTCCGGTATGGCGACGGGCTCCAGATCTATGCACTCTTCGTG
>WOR8_10004227_pt1 | contig 14017 bp, 14 predicted proteins | sample DeeMarSeWOR38_10_FD_19890 | JGI IMG/M metagenome (IMG submission 19890) | reverse complement strand
AAGAATGGAAAATATTTATTTTTCTAAAGAGGATATTCTAGTGAAAGAGATTGATGAATTGAAGTATATTTTTCCCCTAACTCAAATTCATGAAGTTACAGCAAAAGAAACCTACAGAATCCCCTTTAAATTATTGATCTTTTTATCTCAAACCCAAAACATATTATCTTTTGACCAGTTATATGAAAAAGCAAAGAAAGTTGTATCTTCAAAAAACACCGAAAAAAAGCTTACGAAGGATCATTTCAGAGATTTACTTGATAGAACTACTAATTGGCTGGAATTAGTCAAAGAAATCATCGATTCCGTAGAAGATGGAAAAGTTAAAAGAGAAATCTTAAGTAAAATAGATATCTTTACTATTAAAGAAGATATCGATAAGATAATATTAGATTCTTTAGATAAAAACCAAAAGGAAGGGATCAAGAGATTACGAGATTTTCTCTTAGAACTCGAAAAAAGAGATGCCGATATCATTCAAAACAAAATTTTCACAATAGCAAAAGAAGAAATCGGAACACCACCACGGAAATTATTTGAGGCAATTTATCAGCTGATTCTTGGAAAAAAATCTGGTCCCCGCTTAGGGGCTTTTCTATCATTATTAGATAAAAACTGGCTCCTAGATAGGCTAGACATTTAAAAGATTTTAAACTAAAATCAGATATAAATTATTTTGTTCTTTTTTTAAAGAGTCTTCTTTTCTTTTTCTCTTTTGATTTCTTATAGCACTCTGGACAGTAAGAATGGGCTTCACCAATCATTTCTCCACATCGTTTGCAATGCTTATGGGGATATATATATGTTTCAGTTTTCTTCTTGTAACGCTCGAATTTACTCAAATTAAAACTCCTTTTCTTTTAGTTACAAAATGTTAAGTAAGTTATAATTTTTTCACACCAATTTTATCAATTACAACTTGAAAAATTTGGGTTTTTTTAAGATGGTTTGCAATTTTCTTTGGCGCTAAAGGAAATCTTGAATTAAAAGCTTGGTAATCTTCACTTAAATTATTGATATCCTCCTTTAGAGACTTAAAAATTAATTCGACCTTATTAGGATCCACTAAGGCAAATATTGAACCTCCACCACCTGCACCTGTTAATTTTGCAGCATATACATCCTTGCGAGCTTCAATAATGTTAATTAATATATTATTAACTAATCCAATCCCGTGTTTAAAGCCAGCATGCTTCATTACTTTATTCATTATTTTAGTATTTTCTTTAAAATAGTCGCCTAAGAGCTCCCAATCATGTCTCATCAACGCAAATCTAGATTTCCAAGATAAATCGGCAAGGTTTTTATAATGATTCAATAAATTTTGATCTTTTTGTGAATACAATTTTCTCAATATCCCATGTACATCACCGCTTTCATGTGTCTTCCCTGAAAAACAGACGATTAAAGGTATATCATTAATGTTATACATCTCATCAATTCGATCACAGATTGCAAGTGGTTCTTTAGAAATTTCTCTATGGTCAAATTTTCCTACATAAGAACAAAACCTCAACCCTCCTCTACATATAGTGTATGGATCTGAATAACCCGCTGTTATATTTAAATCCTTGTCTTCTACTCTCATAGCAATCTCTGCTATCGTGTCCTCATTGAACGGTAGCTCGTTTTCTTGTAAACTATTCAAGTTATTGTATAGTTTAAAGAAATTAGTTAAACCAAAAATCACAGCAATAATTATAGCAGCACTTCCACCTAAACCACTTTTCGGGGGAATAGTCGTAAGGATTCCTATTTCAATATTAGAATTATTAAATTTATCGGAAAAACTAGCACTAACTTTCATTAACCGATAGATACTTCCATAAACTAGCTTATTATCTCCTACCATTTTACTTCTGATGAATTTCTCGTTCTTTTGAATTTGCTCTTCAAATTGTAAAGGAAAAACCATATTATTATCAAATGAATAAATCTTTAGGCTACTTTTTAGTTCAGCCGTTTTAACATAGAGGAAAACAGATAAAGGATTTGTTTTCCCATTTATTGCAACAGAAGGCATCCAAAAATCCCCCTCTACAGCATCTAATGGATTGATTAAATTAATACGAGATGGTGCTTGAACAACAAGGTCAGGATTGTGACTAAATAAAAAATCTTTAATAATTTTCAACATTTTTATTTGTAATCTCAAGTATTTCTTAATTTTAAATATATACCCTCAAATTTTTAAGGTTTTTACAAGCTTAATGTAGTAAAAACAAAGATACTAATATAAGAAGAATCCTCCTTTAACAAATGCACCCCAAAAAATTTGGGTTTTTATAATTAATCCTAAATTATTTAGTGTATGGTCAAGAAGGGGAAGTATCAATTATTATCTTATATAATTGACGAGTATTTGGTTTTTTACAAGAGCTTAAATAAAAATGAAAAAGTCATTGCTTTTGCAATGTTTGAAACCTATTTGTTTAATCCAGTAATTTCAATATTAAACAAATTTCTAAAACAAAAATATCTTCAATATTATTCAATTCAAGTTGGCACAGTAGAAAAAGAGAAAAAAGTCTTTCTCTTAAACTTTGAAGGGATGAAAAAACAAAATATTCTCCTATTTTTTAATTCTGTATACCAAGGATTAAAAGAGACCAAAACAATTTTTTTAAAAAATGTTTTCTTAGAAAAAGAATTTTTAAAGATGATCCCTATTAATGGGGAATCAAACCTAACCTTAAGCCAATATTGTGATTCAGTAGTTTTTAATACCACTAATGAATCATTTGTACTAGATTTTTATTCTGTTAATTTAAACCACTTAGATGAGAATGATTCATTTATTTATAACTTCGTAAAGATAAGCAATAATTTCAAACGAAAGGGTTATTTGATTATAAATTTTATTGTCGATAATATTAATGAGATTAAATTTTGTATACAATTTATCGAAATCTATTCTAAAAGAGAAGAGATATTTAATACTGAACAGAATTTCAATAAATTCTTTAATAAAATTATCTTAAAGAGACACCCCATTAAAGTAAAAGAAATTTACACTCATCTTTGGAGGAAAAACATTACAGAGAATTATGTTTCATTTAAATCTTATAAAACCCTTTTTTTTGCAGAGAATCATTATGATTCGCAGAAATTACATAATATTACTAAAAAATTTGAGCAAAAGTTAGAAAGAAATCAAATAGAAAATATAAGATTAAGTAAAAATTTGTTATTAATTGAGCAAAGCTTTCTATGCGTAATACTCCCGAAATTAAAATCTGTCTATATTCAAGCCGTAATTAAACACTATATTTCAGAATATTTTATTTATATTTCAATTTTGGATAATGAAGACTGTAAGAAACTATTGAATATTGAGGAGTTTAAATCTTTGAAAAATATTCAAGTACTAAATTCAAAGGAGCTCCTGAATCTTGATCTAAACGTATTTAAAACTGAATTAAAATATGCCTAGATCAATTGCTATATCTTGTGCAGAGTTGTCTGGATGGAGCTTAATAAAAGCTTTTTTTTCTCCCTTCGGAGTTATCATCGTATTGACTTTTAACACTTTCACATTATGTATTTTTTCAATAGCTTTTTTAATTTGGCTTTTATTAACCCCTCTATCAACAATAAACACTAGTTTATTCTCTTTTTCGATTAAATCAAAGGTTTTTTCAGTAATTAACGGTTTTCTAATAATAGAGTACAATCTTTCCAACTTAAATTGACACCTCAAAATTATTTAATTCATTAAAAGCAGATTGTGCCCACACAACCATTCTACCTGGAACTCCACCGGGGGCTAGTTTATTTACAGATATATTTTCTACTTTTATGACATCTGTTCCAGGAATGTTTCGAGAAGCCTTAACAATTCCAAAATCATCTTTTATAATCAGTAGTACTCCCTTTTTATGTTTATATTTACGACCCCTACCTTTTCCTTTTCCGCTTCGTATCTTTTTACCTTTTTTTATATTATTTAATATGCCTTCTAAGCCAAGATTGCATAAGACTGAGTAAATTCTAGCCGTCTTTTTTATTGTTTGAATCTTATCATCAACAACCAAGGGTATCTCAGGGATGGCGTCAAGTTGATAACTTCTTTGGCTTACCCAAGACCTATTACCTGACGCAGAAATTGCGGACATTATTGATAACTTGTTTATCTTCTTATTTATCTTCTTTGTAATATGTTTCTCAGCTTTAATTGGATGAGTTCTTCTACCTCCTTTAGCAAAAGGGACTCTTCCTACATGTCTAGCAGTAGGAAAGCCAGAACCCTTTCTCCGAGGGGCTCTAGACATCCCATATCCTGTTCCCCAACCTCTTGAAATATTTTTCAATCCGGCATCCCTATCTCTCCCCTGAGCTTGTTTATTCTTGCTTTGGAATGCAGAATTCGAATTTTGAATTATATCTTTTCTAGGTTTAACATCAAAAATCATTGGCTTATCAATTAAACCTTGTTTTTTACCTTCTAAATCGTAAATATTTATCTTTTCCATAAGAACAATCAATCTCTAGTTATTTTCTCTGATGACTTTCACGACTGATGAATGTTATTTCGGGAGTATCCACCTTAAACGCTTTTACTGGTCTAATTGTTTTTCTTATTCGTATTAACCTCTTTTTTGGTCCGGGAATAGATCCCAAAATCATCAAATAATCACTATTAATGTTACCGTACCTTATATACCCCCCCTTAGGGTTTATTTCTTCTTCATTTTCACCTATTACCATAATTCTTTTATGGTATTCAACTCTTTGATGAAATCCCATTTGACCTGCACGTGCTACAGTATAAAGAACTCTAGCGGGATGCCATGGACCAATACAAGCTACGGCTCGTTTTATTTTACTATTTTTTCTTGTTAGTATTTTAATCCCATATCTCTTCACAGGCCCCTGAAAACCCTTTCCTTTTGTAACAGCTATAACATCAATTAGCTCTCCCTCCTTCAGAACATCTCTCGCCCTGATCTCTTTGCCTAAATTATCCAAAGCGAAATCTAGCTCCAATTCGGGTTGATTTGTTGAATTTACTTTAATCTCTATTATATCTGGTTTTTTTCTAGGTAATCTGGTTTCATGGGGTTGGGTCTGAAAGATTCCTCTAATCTCACTAGTGTCATTTAAATCTTTTATAATATTCTTTTTCCACTCAGCTACACTATAATTATCAACATTAGGGAGACTCATTTTCCTTGCGAGATAATTGTTAAACTCATTAGTAAAGATTTCCCCAATAACGAATTTTCCATACTCATCTTCATTATAAACTCTAACTCCTAACAGAATTAGAGGGGGAACTTCAACAATTGTAACTGGTTTCATTAACTCTTTTCCATAATACGGACTATTAGGTTGATCGTCAATATAAATGATATGAGTCATTCCAGCTTTGAAACCAGCAAATCCAAGAAAATTAGGCTCTTCAGAATTATCCAGCCAATGCCTTACTCGACCTTTAATTGATGCTGCTCTTTTTCTAGGTAGAAATGCTAATGATCCGTGCCTTGGTGCGTGCTTTTTACGATGACCCATAACAATCACTAACTTTTTAAAGAAGAATTTTTTAAAATAAATAAATTTTATCATTCCTTTGAAGATCAGAAGGTTTTTACGAGGAAATAAAAACGGGCTATTTTTATTTTTCTTTCTAATAAAATGATTAAATGGTTTTAAAAGATGTTACTTATTTCGAAGAAAAAGAAAATTTCAGAGGAAAAAGAGAAAATACCTTAGTCTTAGATTGTAATAATTGTGCTAAGAAAGAAGAGAAAACAAACCCCCCCCATGAATGTCTGAATTGCATACTTCATCATCTATACCTTAATAAAGATCGTAAATTCAGTCTTATTTCTATATTATCAAATGATATATTAATTGAAAAATCAAAATTTGAAGACCTTCTGACTTATTTCAAAAAATTAAATAAAATTGAGAAGATCCTTGAGGAGTTAAAAGACGTTAGAGAAAATAAGTGCAAATTTGTTGAATTCAAATGCAGCTTCTTTAAATCCTTCTCAATTTTTTATAGAAATTGTAAAAAAGAATTTTATAATCCTAATTATATCTATGATCACCTATTAAAATTCATCTCAGATTTAAAAAGTATAAAATTAACGAATAATATCTGTCAAAAATGCCATCTGTATTTTTTAAATTCACTAAAATACATCTTAGATATTTTTAATGGTCTAGAAATAATAAAAAAATATAACTTCCCCTATAATGGGAAAGAAAGTTTTCCCAAAACATTGTTTTCTAATATCATCTACCAAGTTGATACAAGCATAAAATCTGATGGTCAAAGTTCTAGGAAGAATAATGCATTGCTTACAAAGTATAAAACGGGACATTACAGATTATTTCAAGTATCAATATTTGAATCATTTCTTGAAAAAGAGAAGATTTATACTGTTCAAGCTAGCTTTAACGAGAGTGAAAAGAAAAGCTATCTCGAGAAAATTATTCACGATGTAATGCAGGATATAGAGATAATTCAAATAGAGAGAATAACACCTCTAGAAGATTTGATAGAAGCGTACAATAAAAAATCAATTAAGATTTTGAATCAAAAATACACAATTTCAAAATCTGAAAAGGAAAGAATCTCTTTCTTAGTAACCCTTAAAAAATTGCATCTTTCCAAATTATTTCCTCTGCTAATTGATGATTTGGTAGAAGAAATATTTTTAGATTCACCATCTGACAAGATATACATTAATCATCGGACTTATAGCCGATGCCGAACTGAAATAGGATTGAATTCAAAGGAGATTGAACGTATCAAAACTTTAGTCCGATTATATAGTGGGAAAAGACTTGATTATATGAATCCGACTATTAAATTAGTTTTAAAGAATAAATACTTCTATTGTCGGTTTGCAATTGATGTTGATCCTATCCAAATTCACAACTTTGCCATGGATATCCGCAAATTAAATAAAAACATTTATACTATTCAGGATCTGTTAAAAAATGGAACCTTAGATTCAAAAATAGCGGCGTTTCTCTATTTTAATATATTAAGAAGAAAAAATATAACTGTTATTGGTGAAACTGATACAGGCAAAACAACACTAATTAATGCATTAGATTTGTTAACCCCAAAAGAATTTAGGAAGATTTATGTCGAAAATATAGTTGAATCACTTAATCAATCCTATTTTAGCAAGCATCAATTAAAATATCGGGTTGACTCTTTAGATGAGGACTTGACCAAGAAATATTCCAAAAGTGAGATTATCAAAACTCTCTTACATCGCACTCCTGATGTGATCTACTTAGGAGAAATCCTGACTAAGGAAGAGGCAGAAGCTATGTTTCATTGTTTATCAGCAGGTTTGAAGGGATTTCAAACGGTTCATGCTAATAATTTAAATGCATTAATAAATAGATTCCTTTACCATTTTAACATTAAAAAAACATGCTTATCTGACTTAGACTTAATTATTTTTATGAAAAAGGAGATAAACCAGAGGCACATAACTTCAATTTCAGAAATTAAGGAAACCTGGAGAAATGATGAGACTTTTTTCAATTTAATCTTTAAATATAATCCTAGTGAGAAGAACTGGACTCAATTAGAAACTCTCTATGAAACCAAGGTAATTACTGATTTAAAAGATTTTGAAGAGATGGGTAACAAGTTTTTTGTCTCGATTATGAAGATATATATTGAAATTTTTGATTATATCTCAAAAATCAACAAATTAGACAATGTTAAACTTATTGAATTATTCCATAAAATTTCCTATTTTTCCATGTACTCTTTAGATTCCCTTGCTGACTTCTGGGATCAATGGAAAAAAAATAGGAGTTTAAATCTTAAAAGTTGAAACGATTAATATGACAACCCTAGTGGAAAAAGCATTACTTCTTGGGTTTAGTATTTTCGCACTCATTATGTTTTCCTCCATTCTTATTCCCTTTTTTCAGGAAATCAATGATTTTAATAACAATAGGGATGAATTAGATTCGTATTTTGAATTTATTGATGAAATTGATTTAGCAGTTCTTTATGTCATTGATGACCCTAATCAAGTATATCTTAAAGTTATAGAATATCCTAAGAATTTTAATATTACAATTAATGACTGCTATATTAACTATCAATTTAGTTTCGAGGAAACTGCGTTCTCTAAAGTATCCATTCACAATTCAAGCTTCTTAACTAAAATCTATCAAAATATGCCCCCTCAAACTTATCTTCTTAATGTATCTTATCAACACACCTTAATTTTTGTCAACATTCTAAACTTAAACTAAGGTCGTAGAACTAATGAGGAGTATTGAAGCATTTATCGATTTTTGCAAATTTTTTCATCCTTATAAAATACCAAAATTCGGATTAAAAGAGACAAGTCAAAGAGACAGAGACCTTTATAGGAAACTGTATAATGTACATGAAAGTGATATTAATAAAGCCAGTTTTATAGTGTTTACTCTATCCTTTTTATTAATAATAGCAATTTCAATAATATTCTTTTCATTTAATTTTCTAATAATAATCCTTTATTCAGTACTCTTATCTTTCCTTATCTCCTATAGATTCAATCTAGTTCTTATGAATGATATAAGAAAGAAAGAATCCCTAATTAATTCCCTACTTCATGTACTTAAAATTGATTTCTCTCTAGTTCATCTTACTTCAGAACAAAATTCTGATAGATGCCTTAAATTTATTCAATTAGTCAAGGAATTTGAATTACCAATTTCACAGCAATATAAAGCTATATTTAGAAGAATCCACAGTGGGAAAACTCCTGAAAGTGAGTTGAACGAGTTAATTACACCTTCTCTCGACTTCGACAACTATGTTAAAAACCTTATTGTTAACAATTTTTATGATTCCAAGATAACTGATGTAGATCAAAATTCACTAGAAATGCAATTTAAGATCTATCTTAAACAGGTACAGGGAAAGATTAGCATACTATTTTTTCTAGGATTATTCATACCAATTGGATTCTGTTTTCTTATCCTATTTCAAGTTATCAATATTATTTTCCTATTTTTCTTTGTCCCAATATTTTTGATTTTTTTAAATCTATTATTTAAGAAATTTATGAAGCATGAAAGCTACCTTATTGGCATGATACATAATTATTCAAGTCTTGAAAGAGACAAATTTAAAGAATTCATAAGTTTTCTTAAGATTTTTGCCCAAAATTTGAAGGCAGATGTTTCCCCCGAAAGAGCTTTTCTAAATTCATACTCCCAAAATAGTGGATTATTTATACTTTTAAAAATACCATTAAAGAACCATACCTCGCACTTGTTAACATTCGGAAGCACCCTTCATGAAATATTCAGTATTTTGAAGAAACAGTTAAATTCATTTCGATATTCTATTTTTTTAGATGCTATTGAGCGATATATTACTAAAGATTCATACTATACTGCCGAGAAAATTGTTGAAATTTTGGATATAATATATCAACACCAAAAACTCGAAAGTAAATTAGAGATTTTATTGAAGGGTGAAAAATTTAAGATTTTCTTCTTTATCATCATCTTACCAATTATTACAGGCATCATTTCTGGATTTTTCCCTTTTTTTAGTATTGTGCTACAGAACCTTAATTTTAATAGTCAAAATCTTGCTATTTTCTTTAATAATCCAGCAAATATTTCCAATGTTTTTCTAATAATTTCATTATTGTTATCAACAATATCAATCTCTACCAATTATTTCCTGAACATTTTATCTAAGAAAAGGAAATTCCCCGTAATAATAGGGGCAAATTTAATCTTTTTACTAACCTTTTTATTCTCTTATTTAAATATCTCTAATATTATCTAAATTTGAGTCTAAATTTAATTGTAGATTAAAAGATATACTACTTCAATGAATAAACTTAAACCAATAAATATGTAAATTAACTTTGAATAAAGACTAATAACATTGTAGGAAGTAGGGTTTTCTAAATCTGTGATGTAGATTAACAATTCTAACTTATCTAATAAAACAAAGAAGGGAATTAAAATGATAAGATAAAGTAAAAATGATAGCATGGATATTAAGACATCTGTTGAAACTAAAGAGGATATAAAAATTATAATAGTAAAAGCTAATAATACAAAAGTTTCAGCTATAAGAACATTTATTTCTAACATCCTTTTATACAATACAAAATTAACTATTTAAAGTAAACATCTAAGTAGATTGGGGTGTAGTCAAACAAGGATTTATCATTTTGGCTTAATCAATGACAAAGTCTTATAAACTCTTTTAGTGAGTTAGAAAACGTTATATAATAGAAAAAGCTGTTAATAATTATGAAAAACTTAAAATTAAAAGGTTTGAAGTTTAATAAAGGGAAATACCTGCTTTTTTCTGATCGTTTTGTTTTTTTCCCACCTCAGATTATCGATATTTTATCTTCTATCTATGGGGAGGGTGTAAAATCACTTTTAGTGTGGTTAGGTAAAAAAGCTGGCTGGAGACTTATCCAAACCTGGGAAGAAAATATAAAACCAAAATCTTTGGAAGATTTAACAAACCAATTTACTACAAATTTTAGTAATCATGGGTGGGGGAGATTTATCGCCAAGGAGATCTCCGAGGAGGCTATAATAATCCAACTAAATCATAATATCTCCTCAGAATTAGAAAACAAGTCAAAATATTTCTGCTATTTTATAACTGGATTATTAACTGGATTTGGTGAATTTGCTCTTTATAGAGTAAATGTTACAGAAACAAAGTGTTCTCTAGAGGATTTGAATTCAAACATCTGTGAATTTAAAATCGAAACAAAACAATAAATAGTATTATTACCAAGGATCCCATTCTTCGGGATTTAATTTGTCAATATTATCATTTTCATCCTCTTCATCCTCTTTCTCTAGAAGTCTGGCGCTAACTTCGTATGAATCACCATCGAAAGAGGAGTCATCTTCAAGCTTGGGGGTCTCGTCTTCTGGTAGTTCTTCCTCCTCCTCAATAAAAATAGGCTCTTCTCCGATTACTACATCCTTAAACGCAGATATTAGGGAGAGGAAATTATAAAATTCTTCTTTGTTCATTTCGACTTTAACAGATTTTCCTTGATTTAAGATAGCGAGTTTGATTAATCGAACTTCCCCGCTAATTTCTACGGATGTAATTTCTATGTTTTCATCTCTATTCTTTAACTGAATTCTCCATGAGGTTTCTCTTGTTTTCTCTATTTCCATCTTATATCCTTCACTCTACGAAATAATTCAAATTCATAATCTTAATAAAAATCATTAAATTTAAATTAATTCGAAAGTAGCAATTATTTTATCATTATCAGATAATATAAGATGTAATATGAGATCACTATGATGATAGTTAATGGTGGCCTGGATTGGCATAAAATTTGGAATTTGTCTTTTTTCCCATTCAATGTTAAGTATAAGGATTTTATCATATATTTTTGCTCTTTATAATTGCTTAGCTTTGAATAATTAATGAATCTGTAAACCATATTTATATATATTTTCTGCGAGGTTGAAAATTTAGAATTTCCTCCGGGGAACAATAAATCAATGCTAAAGGATCTCAGAGTTCGATTAATAATAAAGCTGATCACAAAAAAAGCACAAACCAATAGTGAAAAAACCAAATAAAAACCAAATAAAGCGGAAAAACTCAGTAGAGATACTGGGTGACATAGAAAAATAATAATCACCAGTTTTCCATCGCTACCGCCAAATATTTTTAAGTAAAACAGTAAAAATGATGAGATAAACATAAATATGAAGATTAGACTTTTTATAAAAAGGAATAGAAAGAAATTGTTAGTATAGATTATAAATTCAAAAGTATTAAGAATCAATGTAATTAGAAGAAAACACAGAAAGGTTTCATTTGAGATTTTTCTATGTTTCAAATCCAAATAGAAGGTTATGAGAAAAAAACTTCCAATTATGCAAAGATTTGCCCAAAGAAATAATATTCTTACCTCAATAGCAATTACTCTCCCAAATTTCTATAAATCTCTTTAAACTACGAGCCTTAACATTCTCATTTTTATATCTGAAGATTTTTATGCGTCCAAACTGTTTTTCTTGTACCAGGTTAAGATCTTTTAGATAATTTAGATGTTTGATAACATTGGAATAATTAGATCTAGTTTTGTTGATGATAAGAGAAATTGTTAATTCTTCATTAATAGCTAAAACTTTTAAAATTTTTACTCTAGCTTTTGATCCTAATAGATCTTCAATATGACACTTCTTTTCAGAGATAATCATAACTAAATATTTATTCCTTTTGACTCCAATAGCTTGATAATTATATTTTCCAATTTTGGCAAGTTTATTTCAAGAATTTGAATTGATGCCTTTCTTCCTTTTATATTCTCACTTTGTATCTTGACTAAGACAATACTTTCTTTTTTAAACTCCTGAAGATAATTCCAGAGCTGAGAATTGGATCTTCTTGTTAAACCTAAATTTTCACATAAAATATGATATGTTTTTAAAATATCTACAAATGAAACTGCAACTGCATTAGTATTTTTTAAACTTTTGATAATTGATAGTAAATATACCAATTTCTGAGAAGATAAATATTTTAAAATATCTAGGGTTGAAAACGGGACTAATTCTTGGCTCCCCAGTCTAACACATTCAGGAGAGATATAGTTATGACCCCTATTTTCAGCAATTTTGGTAGCTTTCCATAGTATATTAAGACCATATCGAATATCACCATTTAAATACGTAGTTTCTGCAATCATTTCAATTAATTCATCCGAAATTACATTTTTTCTTAAACTGAGCTCTGCTCTATACTTTAGTATATCAAAAATTTGATTTTTTGAATATTTACTAAATTTAATAATATTCCGCTGTAGCGTGCTTGCGGTACTATGATCCAAATTATTCAGGCAAGAAATATCTCTTACGATTCCGATGATAGATATTCTCTGTTGAGCGTTTAAAGAATCGTCATTTATTCTTGTCAATGAATAAATCAGATCTTCTCCATTATTTATGAGGTAATTTAGTTCATCTAAAACAATTAGAATATGAATGTTTTGATGATTAAGGAGATCAATAAGTACTTCTAGTAGATCTTGAGGAGAATAGCCTCTTTTAGGAAACTTTTTATTTATTAACCTTACTATTTTGATCAACACTTTATAACTTGTCCTTTCTTTTCTGCAATTAACATGGACATATTTAATAGCAACATCTCTTTCATTTGATATTTTTGTGAGGATCTCCCCGAAGTTTTTTACTGTTACCGTTTTACCAATGCCTGTCTTTCCAGTAATTAGTATTCTTCTGGAAAGAGAATTTGGTTTTGTAATCAGAGTTAAAAATAGCTGTGACAACAAGGAAAGTTCTTTATCTCGGTGTGGTAGTACTGGTGGAACATAATCCATGTTAAGCGTACCTTCATCATGAAATAATGACTCCTTTCTTAATAATTCCTCAAAATATTCCATAGTAGCAGCTGTAAACCTGTAAAAAATTAATATAAAGGTAAAAAATGATCGCTTATAATAATCTACAGAGTATCAATTTTTTTAATAGAAAATAGTTCGAAACATTTGATTATCGTCTTGAAAATTTCTTAGGATTTATCTTCTCTCTAAACATTCTTTGAAGTTTTCTAAGTATTTGACATGGAAACTATATTATTATCTAATAAATAGTCCTATATAGAATGATCTCTGCATTTATATTATATCCGATTTAGTCTACAACAAATTACTAATATCTGATTATTATATCACTCAAGATAATTTTTCTTTTAATTTTGTGTTTCTTATAAACTGAAAGTAATATCAATGATGAAACTATAGAAACCGAAAGAATAATGAAGATACTTGAGTTAAAACCACTCTTCATTTCAGAGTTAGAAATTTCAAGGTTTAAAGAAATAGAAAGACTTTCAAAATACTCAGTACTATTTACTGTAATATCGATTTTCAATTCCGAGCTTTTTATGTTAGAAAAAAAATCTTCACTAATCCTTATTTTAATCTTTCCGGCTATATCTGTCCTGAAGATTTCACTGTGAATTACCGTTTCATTCTCTATAAGGAAGAATTCGGCAGTC
>WOR8_10009129_pt1 | contig 14030 bp, 10 predicted proteins | sample DeeMarSeWOR38_10_FD_19890 | JGI IMG/M metagenome (IMG submission 19890) | reverse complement strand
TCAGCAACGCCTACAAAAGAGCAGACCCCAACCAGCACATCCCTTGGGGATGTCACTGAGTGGACTGATTCGGCAACGAAAATATCACCGGGTCAACACCTTCGGTTTGATACTATCTCCCTGGAACAAGGCCTTTCTCAAAGCACCGTGTTCTGTATGCTCCAGGACAGCCAGGGGTTCATGTGGTTTGGTACCGAGGAAGGGCTTAACAAATACGATGGTTACGCCTTTACCGTCTACATGCATGACCCGGAAGACCCCAACAGCATGGACGGTAACAGGATTTCAGCATTGCTTGAAGATGATTCAGGAACGCTCTGGATTGGAACCGGTGATGGGGGCCTTAACCGTTACGATCGAAAACTGGATCAGTTCACCCATTATCGAAACGACCCTGATGATCCTTCCAGTTTGAGCGTTGATGACGTCACTGGGATTTACCAGGACCAGGATGGCGTACTCTGGATCGGTACTGGCGGTGGAGGGCTCGACAGGCTTGTCCTGAGCGAAGCCAAAGGATCTGATCAGGAGAACGAGCGCTTTATCCATTACCAACACGACCCAGATGATCCTAACAGCTTGAGTTCCAACGCGGTCTCCTCCATCTATCAAGACCAGGAGGGCGCGCTCTGGATTGGGACGGATGGCGGAGGACTGAACAGGCTTGTCCTCCCGGAAGGACATCGGGACGATGTGAGCGAAGTCGAAGGGTTGGAGCGCGAAAATGAACGTTGGTGGCATTACGTGAATGATCCCAGCGATCCCCACAGCTTGAGTCACAATAATATAACCGCGATCTTTGAGGACCAGTCAGGCTCGATCTGGGTTGGAACTGATGGTGGAGGGCTCGATAGGTTTGATCAGGAGAAGGAGCGGTTCATTCACTATCAACACGATCCTGATGATGCGCATGGAATGCGAGAAAGCTTGAGTAGTGACGAAATCACAGCGATTTATCAAGACCGGGATGGTGTCCTCTGGATTGGGACATCGGGGGGAGGGCTAAATATATTTGATCCGGAAAAGGAAACCTTTGCCCATTACCAAAATGTTCCCGGTGATCCGCACAGTTTGAGTTCCAACGTTGTCTTGTCGATCTTCCAGGATCGCGAAGGCGTGCTCTGGTTTGGGTCACATGGCGGAGGAGCCAGCAAACTGGATGTGGGAAGATGGGATTTCGCCCACTATAAAAACGATCCCAACAATCCAAATAGCCTGGGTGATAACATGGTCTGGGTGTTATATCAAGACCGAGGAGGCGCCCTCTGGATTGGCACCATGCTTGGCGGCCTGAATCGATTTGAACGAGAGACTGGGAACTGGCGTCACTACCGCCACGACCTCGATGATCCAGATAGCCTGAGTAACGACTGGGTCTCGGTAATTTACGAGGACCGATCGGGTGTGCTCTGGATTGGAACCAGGAGTGGACTTGATAGGTTTGAACCAGAAACGGAGACATTCACCCATTATCAAGCTGATCCCGATGGCCCCCCTCGATCACGCAGCAACAATGTCTTAGCGATTTATCAAGGCCATGAGGGCGATTTCTGGATTGGCACAGAGGGTGGATTGTATGGATTTGACCGCGAAAAGGAAAGCTGGAGTCAATCTTATCGTCACGACTCTGGCGACCCTGACAGCCTGAGTAGTGATATGGTCTTGTCATTTCTGGAAGACCGAGATGGTATGCTCTGGATTGGAACGGCTAGGGCAGGGCTAATTAGATTTGATCCGGAAAAGGAGACCTTTACCCAGTACCAAAACGACCCAGGTAACCCTCGCAGTTTGAGTTCCAACGCTGTCGTGTCGATTTTCCAGGACCGAGAGGGTGTACTGTGGATTAGCACTCTAGGCGGGCTCGACAAGCTTGTCCTCCCGGAAGGACATCGGGACGATGTGAGCGAAGCCGAAGGGTTTAATCCAGGGACAGGGGCCTTTACCCACTATCGAGAAAAAGACGGCCTGCCGAATGATACGGTACATTGTACAGTGGAAGACGGAAAAGGGAACCTATGGGTGAGCACCAATAAAGGTTTATCCAGGTTCGATCCACAAAGGGAGACGTTTAGAAACTATGACGTGACGGATGGGCTTCAGAGCAACGAGTTCAACGCCAGCGCTTGCCACGTGAGTGACAGCGAGGAGATGTTTTTCGGCGGCATTAATGGGTTCAATGTCTTCTTCCCAGAGCACGTCCAGGACAATCCCACGGTTCCCCCGGTTGTGTTGACCTATTTGGCACAGGGCGGTGAGGAGGTCAATTTGGAAATCCCTGTCGATAGCGTGACCGAGGTCACACTCGAGTGGCCGGACAACGCTTTCGAGTTCGAGTTCGCCGCGCTCAGCTTTGCTCAGCCTGAAAAGAACCAATATGCCTATTACCTCGACGGGTTTGAAGAGACCTGGAATGAGGTTGAAACCAGACGGTATGGACAATATACCAATCTGCCGGGAGGAACCTACACCTTGAGGGTGAGGGGTTCTAACAACGATGGCATCTGGAATAAAGTTGGAACTGCGATAAAGATCACGGTCGTGCCGCCGTTCTGGGCGACTTGGTGGTTCCGGGGGATCCTGTTCATAGCCTTGGTAGGGATTGTTCTCGGCGCCTACCGGCTGCGAGTCAGGAACCTCGAGGCGCGCGGTCGAGAATTGGAATCCCAGGTGGCGCAGCGCACAGCTGAACTGATGCAAATCGAGGAAACCTTGAGGCAAAGTGAAATGGAAAAAGCCGTAAGCGCTGAGCGCAGCCGTCTGGCCCGCGACCTGCATGACGCTGTTACCCAAACGCTATTCTCCGCCAGCCTGATAGCCGAGACGTTGCCTCGGTCCTGGGAAAGAGACCAGGAAAAAGGGCATCGACTCCTGGAGGAGCTTCGGCAGTTGAGCCGGGGTGCGTTGGCCGAGATGCGCACCCTGCTTTTGGAACTGCGCCCGGCGGCCCTGGTCGAAACGAGCCTGAGCGACTTGCTGCATCAGTTGGCCGAGGCAGCCACCGGCCAGGGCGGGGTGCCCGTCGAAGTAACGGTGGAGGGCGAGTGTACGCTGCCCCAAGACGTTCACATCGCCCTATATCGCATAACCCAGGAAGCCCTAAACAATGTGACCAAACACGCCCGCGCCGGCCAGGTGACGGTGCACTTGTCCTGCACCCCCTTCCCATCCATCGAAGCGGATGGAGGGCAACGAGGGAAAGTCAAGCTGGTTGTCAGTGACGACGGGCGCGGCTTTAATCCAGACGAGGTTTCACCCGATAGTCTGGGTCTGGGCATCATGCAAGAGCGTGCCGAAGCCATTGGTGCGACATTAGAAATTGAGAGTGGACCCGGGCATGGGTCTGGGACACAGATCAAGGTCATATGGTAGGAAGAAAGGTGATCCTTGTAGTTGACAGAGAACCAAAAGGCCCAGCTAGCCGCGACTCGACCTTCATCTCGTTGCTCCGTCGCCATAGATAAAGGTAGGAAAACTCATGAGTAGATCAAATCCGATTCGCGTTATGGTTGTTGACGATCATGGCATGGTCCGCAGGGGTTTGGTGGCCTACCTGGAAGAAGAACCAGATCTGGAACTGGTGGGCGAGGCAGCAGATGGGGAAGAAGCCGTGCAGCTGTGTGAACAACTCCGGCCGGACGTCATCTTGATGGACCTGGTCATGCCGGAGTTGGGCGGGGCGGACGCTACCCGGAGCATTCGTAAGCGGTGGCCCCAGGTACAAGTCATCGCCCTGACCAGTTTTCAGGATAAAGAGTTGGTCCAGGAGGCTCTCCAGGCAGGAGCCATCAGCTACCTGCTAAAAAACGTCTCCGGGAACGACCTGGTGGAAGCGATCCGGGCCGCCTATGCCGGGCGCGCCATCCTGGCACCCGAGGCGATTGATGTCCTGATCCAACCCGCCGTCCCCGAGTCCACCCCAGATTATGAACTGACCCCGCGAGAACGGGATGTCCTGGCTTTGCTGGTCGAAGGTTTGACAAATCAGGAAATCGCCGGGCGATTGGGCATCAGCCGCTCAACCGTAAAAGTACACGTGAGCAATATCCTTTCCAAATTGGATGTTTCCAGCCGCGGGGGGGCGATAAACATCGCAATCCAGAATCGACTGATACCTTGACCGAGAAAGCCAGGCAGATGGCTTAGGTCAAAGTTTCACCCCCTGGCTTAGGCCAAAAACACCCCAGATGGTCGATGTGCCTGGGGTGTTTTTCTGTTATACTGAATCCAGGTGGAGTAAGGCCTCGTCAAAGGAGTCTTCTTGTGCACGTTCTGCTGGCTGATAACCGATCCAGGGTACGCTCTGCACTGCGCTCCCTGCTAGAGGAACAATCCGGGCAAATGGTAGTGAGTGAGGCAAAAGACTGCCAGGAGGTGTTGGCCCAAGCAGAGACAGTCTGTCCCGACCTGGTGCTGATCGACTGGGACTTGCCGGGCATGGCAACCGTTGATTTGCTTCCCGCCTTGCAGACGATATGCCCTGGCCTATACGTGATCGCCCTCAGCAGCCGACCCGAGGCAGAGCAGTCAGCTTTGGCGGCTGGAGCCCTGGCTTTCGTCAGCAAAGCGGGTCCACCAGAACCATTGTTAGCGGCAATCCAGCGCGTGAAAGCTCTCTGTAATGGGGGTACAGAAATCGAAGATCACGGGTAAATCACAAGCGACCAAAAAAAGGAGAATATAAATGAAAACAAGCAGAAAGATCGCAATAATTGTGGGAGCGTTATATCTAACTGTGAACTTTGTTGCAGGCCCGGTGTCCGTGGTTTTAGAGTTACCTATTCTAGATGCTCCAGATTATCTGGCCATTGTTTCAGCCAATGAAACGCGATGGATAATCAGAGGGCTATTGGTGTTTTATTTGGGTATTGGAGTTGCCTGTATTGGACTTGTGATTTATCCAATCTTAAAACAACACAGTGAAAGTATGGCTATGGTGTACGCTGGTGCCAGGGTTATTGAGGGCACACTCTATATTGTTGGTCTAATCTTCGCACTGTCACTATTGACATTAAGTCAGGAATTTGTAGAAGCAGGAGCTCCGGATGATTCCTATTTTCAAACTTTGGGCGGATTATTACTAGCAGCACGTGATTGGGCGGGCCATGTGCTTGGATTTATCGTTTTTGGCCTGGGAGCTCTGATGTTTAACTATTTATTGTATCAATCAAAACTCATTCCTCGATGGTTATCAGGTTTGGGTTTTGTTGCAGCCATATTGGCTTTAGCAGCAGCCTTGTTAGTTCTGTTCGGCCTTCTTGAAACTTTTTCGATGATCGATACCTTACTGCAAATTCCATTATTCCTGAGTGAAATGGTTCTGGGGATCTGGCTGATCGTTAAAGGATTCAATCCATCAGCAATCGTTTCCGAGCCTGCCTAAACATATATAAACGCAATAAAGTGAGCAGATCTATATCAGATCTGGTCGCCAGCCTGGACTGGTAGCGAAGCGGGGTTTTTGTCCGAAAGGCAAGGCTGGCCCCATTGTCAAGACCACGAGAAGGTTTGGGCTCCTCCTCTGCGATCCACGATGCGGAGCCCGCGTGAAAGGAGGAAAAAATGAATTCGCCCCAAAAGACCGCAAGAGTTGCAGGGTTCCTGTATCTAATCATATTTTGCTTGGCGCTCTTCGCTGAACTTTTTGTTCGCCAGAGCCTTATTGTGCCCGGAGATGCCACAACAACGGCCAATAATATCATGGCTTCTGACGGGCTATTCCGTATCGGTATTGTTAGCTTTCTAATTGAACAGATGGTCTTTTTATTGTTGCCATTAGTCTTATACAAGCTACTCAAACCAGTTAACAAAAACATTGCTGCGCTTATGGTTATACTCGTTCTGGTCGGTATCCCTATCGCGATGCTCAATCTGCTTAACCAATTTGCTGTCCTTCTGCTTGTGAGCGGTGCTGACTACTTGACAGCATTCGAAGCAGATCAGTTGCATGCTCAAGTGATGTTGTTTCTTGATTTGTACCAACATGGAATTTTTATCGCCAAGATATTTTGGGGCCTTTGGCTATTTCCCCTTGGTTATCTGGTTTTCAAGTCAGGTTTCCTTCCCAGAATTTTGGGCATCTTGTTGATAATTAGTGGTCTTGGCTATCTGATAGATGATTTTATGGTGCTTCTTTTACCCAACTCCGGTGCGATACTCAGCTTGTTTGCGTTTATTGGGGAATGGTTATTTGCCTTGTGGCTCTTGATTAAGGGTGTAAACGTCGAACAGTGGGAAAAACGTGCTCTTGAATCTGCCTGAATATAACCAATTCCGAAGGGATAGGGACTTCGTTTTCGAGCCAGCGCTCGGCGGACAAATCTCCGAGACTCAAAGCGACGCGAATGGCGGCTGGGGCCTGTGAGCAGAAGGGGCGGGCTGGGTGTCAGTTTTGTAGCTATGGCCATAGTGCTCTATATACCTGGCGAACGGTGAAATAGTTAAACCATCGGCTCATGTTTAGAACTAGTGAAGTCGCTGCCCATCACCGGACTGTCGTCCGGCGAGAGCACTTGTGCTGAACATGAGCCAATTCAGTACTTTAAAATGAATAATCCGGATATCAAGGATTCAGTCCATCTGCAATCGCTTCCGGGTCTGCCAAAACAGATATAAACTAGAGCGCTTCATAGCGGCAGGTGAGCTTGGTCGTTATGTGCCATTAAGAAATGAGAAAATTCAATACCTGGTTGCAACTAATTCAGATCTGAAGTCATCATACCTGTGAACAAAAAGAGGAGGAAGAAAAAATGAATTCATACAGAAAGACCGCAAGAATTGTAGGAGTATTATTCATAACTGCGATGGTTACAGGCATGCTAAGGTATTTTATATTAGACCCTATACTAGATGCTCCGGATTATCTTATTAATGTTTCTACAAATGAAAGCCAGGTGATAATAGGAGTGCTCTTTTTTTATATAATGGCTGTTGCAGTTGTTGGTATTGCAATTGTGATATATCCAATCCTAAAAAAGCATAATGAAGCTCTAGCTCTTGGGTACGTTGCTGCCAGGCTTGTTGAGGGCGTACTCTTTCTTGTTGCTATACTCGCCATACTAACACTATGGACATTAAGTCAGGAATTTGTAAAGGCAGGAGCTCCGGATGCTTCCTATCTTCAAGCTGCAGGCGAATTATTACTAGCAGTACGTTATTGGGCGTACAATGTGTTATGGCCAATCACACTTAGCCTGGGTGCTCTGATGTTTTATTATCTTTTGTATCAATCAAAACTCATTCCTCGATGGTTATCAGTCTGGGGTTTTATTGGAGCCATATTGTTCCCGGTTCTAGCGGTATGGCTGATCGTTAAAGGATTCAGTCCATCTGCAATCGCTTCCGGGTCTGGCAACACAGATATAAACGAAGTCTAAATGAACACACCTACAATGTTGAAATGTCAACACGCCCTAATTACATAAGGAGAGTTCAATCATGCAAAACGAGACATCCACTTCTATCAGCAACTCATCAATTCAAAATAACGAAGAAACAAAAATGAAGAGACAAAAACTTGCTCTGAGCCTATTCTGGATTGGCTTACTGATCGCAGTAGCATTCGCCGGTATTGGCACTCGGAGTCTTATGCACAACGTCAGAACCCTTACTATGGAAGAGCTTAATGCTACCATTTGGGCAGATAGCGGCCCCTTGTTTATACTCTGGGCCCTTTCTGTGACTCTGGGTTCCCTATTGGCAGGCATCGGCGCATTTGTGTATGTAAAGACCAAAGCAGCTTTTTCGTGGCTCACCGCTATTGGAGTTCTGGGCGCAACCTTTGCTATGGTCATGGTATGGAGTCGCGTCTATAACTCAACGCTGTTCGGTATTGGTGGGACCATCATCCTGGTTGCCTTTTTCGCAATCGTTTGGGTATGGATGAAGAATTATACCGGGCTTGATATCCAAGAAAAAATCGCCGGAAGTTTCAAGCTCATTGGGTATCTGTTCTGGATCAATGCATCCTGGTTCCTATGTGGAGAAACTGCTCCAATGCGTCTTAGGTCTCCGCCCGTCCCAATAGAGATCATGGTTTTTCTCATTTTGGGTTGGCTTTTCGTGCTGATTGGTGACTACAGAGAAATGCGGCTGAAGACGAGCTGAGAGAAAGGAAGCTAAACCAAAACTTACACTGGATCGACCAGCAACCTACCAAATCAAACTGCCGGGAAACCTCGGCGAGAGTTGGACGGATTGGGCTGAAGGGATGACCATTAAAGTCGAAAGCGAGGGCGATGGGCCGCCGACTACTACTCTGACCGGCACCGTCGACCAGGCTGCTTTGCAGGGTCTGCTGCGCCGGCTCTACGCCCTGGGCTTGCCGTTGATTTCGGTTAATAGCATCGAGGGTGGCTGATGCGCCATCTGATATTCTAGTAGTATCAATGCTATCGGTGTCGCGTTTTGCATCTCGGGCGTGGCGTTGATAAGCTATCGCTCTTGACGAAATTCACCAAGGTTACTCGTTAAAGGAGAGGATTGGCGCGATAAGTCATAATCCAGCTTCTGTATCACCACCACTATAGAAAATGGCAATTTACATTGTTTAAGTTGTAATTTACGGGTTCAATAATGGCAATAATGTTAGCGGCGGCCCGCCTACCAAACTCGCACTGCGCCGCAAACTCGCGTTGCGGTGGTAGAAAAACCGTGATAAGATGATGGTGTCTGAATTGGCTTGTTAACAGAGTGAGTTAGTTATGAAGTGCGAGTGGGAACCGTAGAATGGCCACGCCCCTCCTGACGACCAAGCTATACATCCCCCCACCCTTGCCCAACCTGGTGGAGCGCCCCCGTCTGATCGAGCGGCTGAACGCGGGCCTTTACCGCAAACTCACCCTCATCTCCGCCCCGGCCGGGTTTGGCAAGACGACGCTGGTCAGCGAATGGATCACCGATATCAAAAATCCGCAAGCCGCAAGCCGCAAGCGAGTGGCTTGGCTCTCGCTGGATGAAAGCGACAATGACCTAGCGCGTTTCCTGGCTTACTTTATCGCTGCCCTGGGCCAAGCTGAAGGAATAGAAGCCAACATTGGGGAAGGAGCACTGGGCATGCTTCAATCTCCTCAGCCGCCGCCGACCGAGGCCATCTTGACCTCTCTGGTCAACGAGATTGCCGCCCTCCCTGATAGGCTTGTCCTCGTCCTCGATGACTACCACCTGATCGAAACCCAGCCCATCCACGATGCCCTCACCTTTCTGCTCGAGTACTTACCGCCGCAGATGCACCTGGCCATTGCCACCCGTGATGATCCGCACCTAACCCTGGCTCGTCTACGCGCCCGAGGCCAATTGACCGAACTACGCGCCGCGGACTTGCGTTTCACGTCCTCCGAAGCCGCTGAATTTCTCAACCAGGTGATGGGCCTGGACCTTTCGGCGGAAGACATCGCCGCGCTGGAAACCCGTACCGAAGGCTGGATTGCCGGCCTGCAAATGGCCGCCCTTGCGCTGCAAGGCCTTGCAGGTCAAGGGACGCTCTCCATGCAGGGGCGAGCAGACACCGCCAGTTTCATCCAGGCTTTCACCGGCAGCCACCGTTTCATCCTCGACTATCTGGTCGAAGAGGTTCTGCAGCGCCAGCCCGAACGTGTCCGCAGCTTCTTACTGCAAACCTCTATTCTCGACCGGTTAACTGGTCCTCTGTGCGATGCCGTACGTTTCGGTACAGCCGAAACGCCGGCCGGGCAGGAAGATGGCAAAGCGATGCTGGAAGCCCTGGAGCGAGGCAACCTGTTTGTCGTTCCACTAGATGACAAGCGCCAGTGGTATCGCTATCACCACCTTTTTGCAGACGTTCTCCATTCGCATTTGACGGGGGCGCAGCCCGATCGAGTACCTACCCTGCATGGGCGGGCGAGCGAGTGGTACGAGCACAATGGTTCGCCCGCCGATGCTGTCCGCCACGCTCTTGCCGCCAAGGACTTCGAGCGAGCGGCGGGTTTGGTCGAACTGGAATGGCCGGCAATGGATAGCACTTTCCGGTCCGCTACCTGGCTTGGCTGGGTGAAGGCGCTACCAGACGAGTTGGTCCGCGCCAGGCCTGTGCTCAGCGTTGGCTACGCCTGGGCCTTGCTGGACGGCGGCGAGCTGGAGGCAGCCGATGCCCGATTGCGGGACGCCGAATGGTGGCTGGAAACTGCAGCAGACAAGAGTGAGCGGTCGGAAGCCCCAGCGCCCGAGATGGGCGTTGCTGAAATGGTAGTCGTAGACGAAGAGCAGTTTCGGTCTCTACCAGCCTCTATTGTTACTGCCCGCACCTACCATGCCCAGGCTCTCGGCGATGTACACGGCACCGTGAAGTACGCCCGGCAGGCACTCGACCTCTTACCTGAGGGAGACCATCTCACGCACGGACAGGTAGCTGCGCTCCTGGGGCTCGCATACTGGACCGCTGGAAACCTGGAGCCTGCCCACCAGAGCATTGCCGATGGCATGGATAGAATGCAGAAGGCCGGCAACATTCTTTTTGCAATCGGTACAACGACTGTCTTGGCTTACATAAGAGAAGCGCAGGGCCATCTCCGCGAGGCAAAAGGTGCATATGAGCAGTCATTGCAGCTTGCGGCGCAGCATGGCGAGGCTGGACTGCAAGTAAGTGCGGGCCTGCATTTGGGGTTGAGTGGGGTGCACCTTGAGCAGGGCGATCTGGAAGCCGCCAGACAGCACCTGCTGAGAAGCGAGGAGCTAGGCGAGCAAGCAGCATTACCAGATTGGCCGTATCGCTGGCGCCTTGCTCAGGCTCGATTAAAGGCGGCCCTGGCAGACCTGGATGGCGCTCTCGACCTGCTCGACGAGGCGGAGCGGCTGTATTACAGGACCCCGCTCCCTGATGTGCGTCCCATAACGGCGTTGAAGACGCGGGTGTGGATTAGGCAGGGCAGGTTGACCGAAGCCCTGGGTTGGGCACGTGAGCGGGGCCTGTCCGTTGACGACGACCTCAGCTACCTGCGCGAGTTCGAACACCTCACGCTGGCCAGGCTCCTCATAGCCGAGTATAAGGGCGACCAGGCAGACCGCTCCATTCTTGAGGCAATGGGACTGCTGGAGCGCCTCCTGAAAGCAGCAGAAGAAGGCAGAAGGATGGGTAGCGCGATCGAGATTCTGGTGCTGCAGGCGCTCGCTCACGAGGCGCAGGGTAACATCCCCTTGGCTCTCGCGCCGCTGGAGCGTGCCCTGGCCCTGGCCGAGTCGGAGGGCTACGTCCGAATCTTTGTAGATGAAGGTCAGCCGATGGCTCGTTTGCTTTACGAAGCTCTTTCTCGCGGGATAGCTCCAGATTATGTTCGTCAGTTGTTGGCAGCATTCCCGGACATCGAAGCAGATCAAATTAGCCCACCGAAAACTCAAGTACCCGAATCCGAATTGGTTGAACCGTTGAGCGAGCGCGAAATCGAAGTGCTCCAACTCATCGCCGAAGGGCTGACGAATCAGGAAGTCGCTACCAGGCTTTATCTCTCGCTGCATACGGTCAAGGTCCACGCTCGCAATATCTACGGCAAACTCGGAGTCAAGAATCGCACACAAGCGGTTGCCAAGGGAAAAGCTTTGGGGATCTTGTCTCATACTTAATTGCCTAGATGCCTACATTCGGCATTGTTGATAATAAACCTAAAAGAGACGGGCTAGCGGCCCGTTTTTTGATTCCCCCTCCAAGCACATGCGAATAATCCTCTGAATACCTCTTAAGAGGTATGACACTAATACCACCTAGCTGCTATGCTGAAGACGTAAGATTTCATCAATCTCGGAAATGGCCAAAAAGGAGGAACAAAATGAATACAAACAGAAAGACCGCAACAATGTTGGAAGATCCGAAGATCAATATCAAGCTAAAGCTTGCAGGCTTATGGACCGCCACGATGTTTCTATTCATATACGTGGATTACTTCGGACTATACATACCGGGGGTTTTGGAAAAGATAATCGAGGGAGAAGTCGCTCATACAGGCATTCAAGTTACCCAAGTATTCTTGTTGGCAGGCATCACATTGATGATGATCCCGAGTCTCATGATTTTCCTGTCCCTGACATTGAAGGCCAAGGCGAATCGCTGGACAAACATCATCGTGGGTATTTTGCAGATCGTTGTTCTGATAGGCGCCCTAATAGGGGAGACCTGGGTCTATTATATTTTTGCCACCGTTGTAGAAGTTCTTCTTCTCTTACTAGTTATCTGGTATGCATGGACGTGGCCCAAGCAGGAAGGTTGAGCCGATTCCAGATTTTTTGCCATTCAGACAATACAGGAGAAATCGAAATGAAAAACCGTATTCGCCAAAGTGGACCAGAAGAAGATAAAGGAGGCAACATGCTCGTAAGACGATTACTCCATGTTTTTTCGATAATCATCCTCGCGATCCTCTCCATCATTCTGGTTGCTGTCGTCGGTCTGTTTGTCTACGAACCTTCACTGGCGGAAGGCTTTGCCTTCAGTTCGGCAGGAAAGACGATACAGCTTTCAGATGGCCGTACCTTAGCTTATTTGGAAAGTGGGGATCCTGAAGGCCGTCCTGTGTTTTACTTCCACGGGGGTCCGGGCTCGCGTCTCGAGGGGCTTTTGTATGACGAACTCAACCAGCAATTGGGAATCCGTATGATAGCCCTTGATCGCCCTGGCTACGGGTTGTCCGACTTCCAAGAGGATCGTACGTATCTCGATTGGCCGGACGACGTTAGCGAGCTGGCAGACCATCTAGGCATTGAGCGCTTTGCTGTGCTGGGCTGGAGCTCCGGCGGCCCACACGCAGCCGCGGTTGCACACCAAATCCCTCAGCGCGTCACCGTAGCCGTCATCGTGGCTGGAGAGGGCCCATATGCAAGCGACGATTTTCCCCATAGCGTGCTAACTGGGGATACTTTCGGCGGTTCCGGGGTCAATAAGCTGTTCATCTGGAGCGCAAATAATGGCCCGTGGCTAATGCGAACTCTCTTGAGGCTGACACGTATCCTGATCTTTAACGACTCTATTGGCATGCTTGAGAACTCGGGCGACGTGGAAATGTCGGCGAAGGATACACAGCTTTTCGCCCGCGGCGAGTACAGTGCCGCACAGGTCGAAGCGCTCCGCCAGGGTGCCGAAGGGGCAACCCGCGACTACACTCTTGAGCGCCTGGACTGGCCCTTTGAGCTTGAAGATATCTATGCTCCAACGGTGTTGGTGTTCCATGGCGAGGAGGACAAGGGGGTCGATCCCAAAGTTGGCGAATATATGTGCATGCGTATCCCGTCCTGCGATGAGCCGACGATCTACCCGGGTGAGGGCCACTCAGTCATATATTATCGCTACGAAGAGATTATCCAGGCTATGCTCGAGGCCTGGGAGTGATGCGGCCTGGTATAACATCTGCAATCGTTTCCGAGGCTACCTGAACAGGAATAAACGGAGTTGAATTAGCACATCGAAAAAAGAAAGGAATTTCGAATGAAAGCAATTGCATATGGAAAATACGGACCACCGGATGTTCTTCAACTTAAAGAGGTAGCAAAACCTTCCCCCGGGGACCATGAAGTACTGGTCAAAGTTCAGGCGGCGTCCGTAAATTATTCTGACTGGGTCTACGTGAGAGGTAAACCACTCGTGGCCCGCCTAATGGGCTCGGGGCTGCTCAAACCAAAGAACATGATGCTCGGAGCTGATGTAGCGGGGCGGGTTGAAGCAGTTGGCAGAAATGTAAAACAGTTTCGGCCAGGGGATGAGATATTTGGGGACCTATCCGTGTGTAATTGGGGCGGTTTTGCCGAGTACGTATCTGTTCCTGAAAATGCTTTAGCGTTGAAACCGGCCAATTTGACATTCGAGGAAGCCGCGGCCGTACCTCAGGCGGCGGTCGTCGCCCTGCAAGGTCTTCGCGATCAAGGACAGATTCAGCCAGGGCAAAAGGTTCTGATCAATGGAGCGTCTGGTGGTATTGGTACGTTTGCGGTGCAGATTGCCAAATTCTTCGGCGCGGAAGTGACGGGCGTGTGCAGTACGCGAAATTTGGACGTGGTGCGCTCGATTGGTGCAGACCAGGTCATTGATTACACCC
>WOR8_10004214_pt1 | contig 14034 bp, 12 predicted proteins | sample DeeMarSeWOR38_10_FD_19890 | JGI IMG/M metagenome (IMG submission 19890) | reverse complement strand
TACCAGATTATACAACAATAGGCGGTGTTCCAGCTAAGATTATCAACAAAAATAAAACCAATTTTTCATCATCATAAATATGGTTATATAAAATGAGTAATATAACCAGTCTAAAAGAATAAAACAATTATTTTTTACTGCTTTTTTTGCTTAAAATTTTATGAATTGTCGGTAAAGGTGTTCTTTTATTATATTTAAGAGCAATATTTTTACTTTCATTTGGAGGGATTGGATATGAATCTGAGATTGTTTTAGATGAAAGTTCACTCATAAGACAATAAGACCGTGGATGCGGAAAATATTGTTCCATATCCATCCATATCTTTTTAAGAGATGCATTTTTTATATTACCAAAACTTAAAGGAGTTAAATCACAGGGACAAATTTCACCAGATGAATCAATGTATAAATAATTATATCCTGTGCTGCAACCCATTACTTTATCTGATTCAAGATATGCAAGACTTGCAACTATAGGTCCTGATTTTTTCTTATTATACTTTTTTTGAAAATCTTCATGTAATTTTAATTCCTCATTTTTTAAATTTTCATCTGTACAACCTGCCCATCTACCGGTAGAAATTGGAAAAATTAATCTTAGTTCACCAACATCAAGAGAATTAGCTAAATCATAAATTCTATGTAGCTCACCGTTATTTATTTTTTCTCTTGTACCAATTGTTGCTATAGCAGTATAAATTCCTACTTGGTCACATAATTTAATAGCATTAATTGCATTTTGTAATGAGCCTCTTTCCCCTCTTATTTTATCTTGAGTTTTTGCATCAGTATGCTCTATTCCAAAGCTTATACAACCTACATTTGCCTTATATAATTCTTCAGCTCTTTTTTTATTAAAATTAAAACCAGTTGTAAAAATATTTGTTGTTATTTCAGGTGATGTTACTGCTACAATTTTTACAATATCATCTCGAAGCATCGGTTCACCACCGGTTATTCCTAAAATAGCTGTTCCTAAGTCTTTCATTTGTTGTATCAAATCTAGAATTTGATTTGTTGTCAGATCTTCTTTCTTGCGTCCTCCATAACAACAATGTTTACATTTATATGGACAATTAGCTGTTATTGCAAAATTAATTGTATGAGGTAGTCTTTTTTGATTAATCAAAATATTAAAAAGTCTATCAAAAGCTTTAGATGGATATGGTGGAATTAATGTATTAATTCTAATCTTATCATTATACCAATGTGGCCGCTCATTTTTAAGTAAAGAATAACCGATAAATAATGAATTAAGCGGTACTTTTAACATATAAGGGCGGAACATTTTGATAATGGAAAATATATTTGCTGATTTCAAAATATATTCCTCAAATAAACTATTTTTTCTAATTTAAGAAATGGAATATTTTATTTAAATACTGTGAGAAACTGCTAAATACCTATTTTAATATAATTTATTAGAGAAGATGAAAATCTTATTCATTCATCCTGCATCTGGTGTACTTGAATTTTCGTCACAAGATTTTGTTAAAACAGGTGCACTACTTCCACCTTTAGGAATACTTTATTTAGCAGGCATGTTAGAAAAAAATGATCATCAGGTGGAGGTTATTGACTGTAATTCTGAAAATATAAGTGAAGATAAGATAAAAAAAGCAATAAGATCAAGTGATGCAGTTGGTATGACAATTTACAGTGAAGATTACGAACAAAAAAATTCTAAATTAATTTCTAATTTTATTCGTGAATATGACTCAGATGTTCCGATAATTATTGGTGGTCCTCATTGTACTCTTTTACCTGAACGCTCATTATCAGATCATAAAGCAGATATCTGTGTTCAAGGCAGAGGAGATTCATTGATTGTCCCAATAATTGAAGCTTTAATGGGAAAAAAAGATTTGTTTTCAATTCCAAATATTTATTTTAAAAAAAAAGGAGAAATACATCATACAAAAACTGCTAAAATAGATTTAAGTTTAGATGATCTTCCTTATCCTGCTAGACATTTAGTGGATAAATATGAATATGGTTTTTTGCATGGTAATAGACTAGCAAAAGGAAAGTTAACATCAATTATAACTTCTAGAGGATGTGCTTATAGATGTAATTTTTGTAACTTACATGTGCATATACCTGAGATTGAGTTACGGTCATCTGAAAATATAATAAAAGAAATAGATGATATTTCTAGCAAGGGATATAATACTCTTGTTTTCGTTGATGATAATTTCATAACAAGAAAAGAAGTATTAACAGAAGTTATGAATTATATAAAAAATCAAAAATTGAATCTTAAACTTTGGATATGGGAAGCAAGAGCAGATGCAGCAAATCGCGGTCTTTTTGAAAAAATGAAAGATGCTGGAACAGAAGCAATTAATTTTGGAATAGAATCTGGATGCCAAGAAATCCTGGATTATTATGATAAAAAACTAACTATCCCACAGATTAAAAAAGCGGTTTCTCTTTCAAAAGAAATGTTTTTTTTAGTTACTGCAACTTTTATAATTGGTTCTCCAATTGAAACAAAAAAACAAATAATAAAAACAATTAAGTTTTCATCATCATTACCTTTAGATTCAGCAATTTTTTATCTTTTTCAATATACATATAAATCAAAATTTTGGAAGGATGCAGTGAAAGAAGGGAAAATAAAACCCGATGAATTTAGAGTTATTCCAGATATTAAACGAGGTCTTGGAAACTTTACAACAGAAGAACTTAGGCATTTTACAAGATTAGCATATATAAATTTCTTTATGAATCCAAATCGTTGGATTAGAACACTTAAAAACGCTATAAAATTTAATGATTCAAGAATTTTTTTCCAGGGAATGCAAATGGTAAAACAAATAACAACCGAAAAATCAATAGAAATTTAAAAAAATAACTATATTAATATCTAAAAAAATTTTAATCTAATATAAATTTAAAAAGGATACAAAATCTTTAAACCAAGTTTTAAAAAACGAAAGTCTTGGTTTGAAATTGCAAACGATAGTTCTCTTAGCCAAAGACGAGGATTGAAATAATAACTATAATAAATCTTATTTACATAAGAAATTAATTCTTCTTCAGTGAAATTTCCTAAATCTCTTCTTTTATCAGGGACAATAAAATATTCATCTGATTTTATTTTACCATTATTTACCGCTTCTTGCCACAATGAAGAACCGATCATATAAAGAAAATTAAAAAAATATACACCATCCAGAGGAAGTGATTTTGCAAATTTTTTCGTATTTTCAATTTGTTCTTTTGTCTCAATAGGTGCCCCAAGAATAAAACTTCCAATAACATAAAAACCCATTTTTTTACTTAAACTTACTGCATTTTTTATTTGAGAAAGAGTAATTTTTTTATCGTAATAGTCTAAAATCTCCTGGTTTCCAGATTCCAATCCAAAATCTATAATTTCTGTACCTGCTTCCTTCATTTTTTGATATAGTTTTTCATCAGCAGAATCAACTCTAGCTTGTTCTATCCAAATATGTATATCTGAATCTTTTTGAATTATAAAATCCATTATTTTTTCTACTTCCTTTTTATGGTGTAAAAAATTATCATCTACAAAAACAAGTGTTTTATATCCTGCATCAATAATTTCTTCGATTTCGCCTTTTATATTTTCAAAGGATCTTCTTCTATAACCAGGTACAATATAATCTAACCCACAGAATCTACATTTATAAGGACAGCCTCTTGATGTTATAATAGATGTGGTTTTTCCATAGGATATCTTTGAACCTAATATAAAACCATAATCGTATTTATCCACTAGATAGCGGGCTGGAAAAGGCAAAGAATCCAAGTTTTTAATTTGTTTAACTTTATTGTTTTTCTTTATTAAATTGCCTTTCTTATAATAAATTCCAGGTATTTTTGAAAAATTTATTTTTCCCTGGATTGCCTCAGCAATAGGTAAAATAACATCCTCAGCCTCCCCTTTCACACATACATTTGCTTGGTGATCAACTAAAGCTTTTTTAGGAAAATAACTGCAGTGAGGTCCGCCTATTAAAATTGGTATATCCGTATCAATTTCTTTAATTAATTTTGATAATTCTAAAGAATTATTTATTGAACGTGTACCACTATAAAGTGTGATTCCAATTACATCTGATGAAAGTATTTTTTTTCTTATTTTTACTTCATTAAATTTTTCAGCATTTAAATCTAAAACCTCAACAGTATAGTCGTTTAATTCAAGTATTTTAGCAAGATATAAAACGCCAATAGGAGGAACGTGGGCACCAACTGGTAAATATTTTTTTGGCCCAATTTCTAAATTATTGGTTGACGGATAGATAAACAAAAATTTCATACATATTCTTGCTCCTAAATAAAACAACAAATTGTGTATTAATCTTTTTTTTGATATTAAACATTTCTTAACTAAATATTTTTAAAAAATGATGCTGGTTTATTGATTTTTTATAAAAAAATAAATATGTTAGAAATATACATGCCCCATATACATAGTATATGGGGTTGTATTATGAAATTGTCAATTCCTCCTGAACCAACAATAATAAAGAAACAATTTGGTAAAGAAATTAACAAAATTGAGATGAAAATTGAAACTCTAACTTTATGGTTTGGAAATAGACTCCCTAGCTACTTGTGGAATGAAGGTGGTTGGGCACAACCTTTAAAAAAGGAAGGTTACAACTGGCAAAGCTTTTTAAAAATATTATCACTTCATAAAAAAGATATGATAAAATGGTCATGGGACACTTTGTCCTGGAGAGATTTTTTAATAAAATTACAAGATACACTGAAAGATCCTGTTTTTAAAACAATACTTGCAATCGCATAGAGGTAAATTTTATGGATAAAAAATCTGAGATAGATGGTGTTCCAATAGTCCTTGCAGCATCAAGAGCAGAAGCAAATGAATATGATAATAATCCTTTTGCAGCCTTTATTTGTACATTTCCAAAAAAATTATCTGGTTATGCATTAAAAGAACATTTATCAAATCTTGAAAGTAATAAAGACGGTACAGCAAAACGTACTATATACGGTTTAAGAAAAGTAGAGTCGATTTTGGTTAATGAATTTGGTGAAAAAAATGTTGTTGTATCTCATTATGACAATCTTCATAGATTTATAGGAAAAAAAACAAAAATTCTAGGTATCTCAAGTATGGATCCAATGGGGCTTGCATATGTTTCTACAACCTATAATTCACTAATTGGTTTTGGTGGTGAAGCGCTCAACGCCTCGGAATTTGAAATTCTTGTAAATCATCCATCTATTCAAAAATACAAACCAAAAGTTGTTGTTGGAGGGCAAGGCTCCTGGCAGATTATAGAAGCAGATGCCCAAGAAAAACTAAATGTTGATGTTGTTTTTCAAGGTGAAGGTGAAAAAGATTTAATTGACATTTTTAAAAAATTAATGAATAATGAAAAAGTTCCAAAATATTTTGAGGCAAAAAAACCTGAAAGAGAAAAAGTACCACTAATTAAACATGCTGCGTCCTATGGAATGGTTGAAATTATGAGAGGATGCGGCCGGGGATGTCATTTCTGTAGTCCTACAATGAGAACAAAATATTCTTTTCCTCTTGAACATATAATGAAAGAAGTTGAAATTAATATTAAAGAAGGAGCAAAATCAATTTTTACTGTTACAGAGGATATATTTTTATATAAATCTGAGAAAAATTTTATACCTAATCGTGGGGAGGTTATAAAGCTATATAAATCAATAGCATCTCATCCTGGTGTTGAATACATTTTACTTTCACATGCATCTTTTGCTCCGATTATTTATGATAAAAAATTACTGGATGAATTAACCCCAATTTTAATTGAAAAAACAAAATGGAATCCAAGTACTAGTAATATGTATAAAAAACCTTTTATCTCTGTTGAAATGGGTATTGAATCAGGTAGTATCAGATTAATGAAGAAATACATGAAAGGAAAAGCTTTACCTTTTTCAGTTGATAATTGGCCTGAGTTGGTCGTAGAAGCAATAGGATATATGAATGACTATGACTGGTGGCCCCTTTGCACAATTATGACAGGTCAACCAGATGAAACAGAAGAAGATGTAATTGCTACATTAAATTTAATAGATGATCTAAGAAATCACAATGCCAAGATGTTTTACACACCTGTTCTTTTTATTCCGCTCAAAGAAGCTATTTTGGGCAACTGTAGGCGAGGAGATTTAAACAATTTAACAGAGTTACAATGGGAAGTAATATCTAGATCATGGAGAAATAATATTGATTTCTGGGCACCAGATTTACAAAAGTATATCGGACCTACCTTTTTCTTTGCGCATTGGTTTTATGGAAGATGGAAACATGGTAAAAAATCAACTAGACCAATGATGAGGCTTGCAGGTTTTCCAGTTGTTGGAAAAATTGACAAACAATGTAATCCAGATTACTGCCAAAATGGCTACAAAAACTTTTTGGAAAAAATGAAAGAAAAAATTCTTTAAAAAAATAAAAAAATTTAGGGATCAGCTTTTTAGAAATGCACTATAGGCTAGGTAAGTTGAATATATATCAACTTTACTGGTGATTTCAAATGGTGAATGCATACTCATTACAGCAGGACCTAAATCAATTACCTCCATCCCAAGTCTTGAAAAGTATTTAGCAACTGTTCCTCCACCGCCGTTATCAACCTTTCCAAGTTCTGCGGTCTGCCATGGAATTTTTTCTTTAATTAAAAGAGATTTAATCTCAGCAACATATTCAGCTGATGCATCATTTGCGGAATATTTACCTCCATGACCGCTGAATTTAGACATAACAACACCATTTCCAAGAGTTGCTGCATTTTTAAGTTCAAAAACATCTGTGTAATTTGGTGTAACTGCTGCATTAACATCAGCGGAAACTACCTTAGACTTAAGCATAGCACTATCAACATCTAACTTTGGATCAATTTCTTTAATTATTGATCTTAAAAAAGATGTGACTTGAGCGGTTGTGTTACCTTCACTACCTACTTCTTCCTTATCTACAAATAATGCAAGTGCAGTATGCTGTGGATTTTTCAAATCCGTTATTGCTTTAAGTGATGCGTAAGCACATGCTCGATCGTCTTGACCATAAGCACCAATCAATGATCTATCAAAACCCATGTCTCGCGCTTTATAGGCAGGGACTGCTTCAAGTTCAGAAGAAATAAAATCTTCTTCAGTCAAACCATAATCCTTATTTAGTTTTTCTAAAATTGTAACTTTAATTTTTTCAGCAAATTCACCTTTTGCTGGTCGACTACCAACCATTATGTCAAGACTTTCACCCGTTATTGCATCATTAATTTTTTTTATGTCCTGTACTTTATGAGAAAGATGTGGTAATAAATCTGGTACAGAAAATATTGGATCAGACTCATTTTCACCCAATGTGAATTTTAATTTTTTACCGTCTTTTTTTATGACAACTCCATGTAGAGCAAGAGGAATAGTTACCCAATGAAATTTTTTAATACCACCATAATAATGTGTTTCAAAAAGAGCAACATTGCTTGATGTATCTTCATAAAGTGGAATTTGTTTTAAATCAAGTCTAGGACAATCTATATGAGAAATGACTATTTTAAAACCTTCACTTGCAGGTTTTTTACCCGGAACAATGACCGCTACAGCTTTATCCCTATTTATCTTATATTTTTTATTTTTTAATTTCGTTGTTTTAGAAATTTTATCTACAGCTTCTCTTTCAGTTTTTGCTTCATTTAAAAAATTTTTATAATCTTCACAAAAATTAAATGCATTTTTAATTTGATTATTAGTAAGAATATCCCATGCGGATTTCTTTTTATATGCAAATTTACTCTCTTTTTCCTTTTTTTTACTTTTTTTCTTCGCCATATTAAATTGCGCCTCTAAATTAGGTCATATAATACTTAAATAAAAAGATAACTAACTAAAAAAATAAAAAAAAGGTAGTAGATTATTTTTTTTATCTTCTTCTGATGAAAAATACAGCTACCACTACTACAATAACAACTATTATTATTAATGCAGCAAAAACAATTAAACCAGAGCCTGATTCACCATTTCCATCACCATTACTTGAACTACCATCGGCTGATATTGTAATACTAACGGTATCAAATCCATAAACTAATCCAGTTGAATCAAATACTTCCAAGCTTACCTCATAAGTTCCTGCCTCATCATATGTATGACTTGGTTCTCTTAATTCTGATGTTTCATCATCTCCGAAATCCCAAGACCATTCCAAATCAGATCCTTCATAGGTTGTACTTCCTCTAAATTTAATTGATTTACCAACAGTTCCTGTAGAGGGGGCATTTATATCGACATCTATTATTTCCATTTGATTAGGGTATTCATCATAATATCCTTCCTCTGTTTCCATAGAAAATTCAAAAGTTGCTGCAGATAAATTTAAACATTCTTCATCAGAACTTGATAAATTAAATGAAATTTTTAGTTCGTTTGTCCCAACACCTGAATATTCTAATATATCAATTTCATTATCATTTTCATCAGTAATTCCAATTTCTCCCCCACCATAAAAAGCCATGTATGAGTTTAAATCAGTTGTTAAATCAATTTCATAATAAATAGATAATTTATTTTGAATACTACCGCCACTGGTAAGTTGTAATTTTAACTCAACTACTTTACCTTCTTGAGAACAGGAAATAATATAAATATCAATATTTGGGCGGCTAACTTTTTCACCAGTAGTTGCATCTAAAACATCTTTTGTATCATCTGTAAATTTTAATACCTCTTCTGCAAAAACGTTTGATGTTAACATCATTAGAAAAATACAGCTTGTAGCTACTATAATAGATAATTTTTTAATCATGTTTATTACCTCGGTTTTTAGATTTTTAAGTAACCCCCAATATTAATTCTGGTTTATAATGTTTTTTTATATCATTATGATATAAGCTAAAAAAAATTTATTATTAACCCAAATTAGTTATTTAAATTTTGAATATTTTTTTAAAATTTATTTTTTATTTTAATTTCTTTTTAAGATTTTGTACAGTTGTTGTAAACTCATTTAAGGTTGACTCTAATGTACCCAATGTTTCATGAATTCTATCGGTAATTATTGCTCCTTGAGGAGACGGTGCTATAATTCCATCTTTTTCTAGTGTTCTTAGGGAATATCTAATCATGTGTTGTGGTTGACCAGTCATCTTTGATAGTCTTATTATTCCAATAGGTCCATGCTCTTTTACTGTTCGTAATACATCTATGTGTCTAGAAAGTAGATCTAATTCTTTTTCTGCTACACTTGTTATTCCTGTAAATTTATTTGTTTTTCCTACCATCTATACCTCCTGTTAATTGTTAACATAATGCAATACTAATATTTATTTTTTACTGATATTAAACAATATTTTGATTAAAAGAAAATTATAATACAGACAATAATTATTCAGTATCTCATGGCAATAGGATTTGCATTATTATCAATAAGCCCATTACACGAAAAAGAAGTGTATAAAACGCTAACAACTAATATACCAGAAATAACAGAAGTTCATCCACTATTTGGAGAATATGATATTCTAGTAAAAATAGAATGTTCAGATATTGATTGTATTGGTCAAATAGTAATAAAAAAGATTAGATCTCTAAAGGGTGTTGTGGATACTAAAACATTAATTGGAACAAATAGTTTAACTGGAGAGTAACAAACTTACTTCTTTTTTCTCTGTTGGCGAGCAAGATATCTAAATCTTTCTTCTACTGTAAAAATTTGAGCGATAAGCCAAATTTCACTCCTTTCTTCTTCACTTGATACTTGCCCAACGATTAACATTTTTAATCTTCCTCATACCATGCTAATTGATAGCATTATTCAGTTATATATTTGTCTTAATTAGTATATATTAATTTCTATTTATTTAATATATAATTTTGTCTAATAAAAAAACTTACATATTAAAATTATTTTATACAAATTATTCTATCTCTAAAAATTTTGGTATTAAAAATATATAATAAATAATAGATAAATTAATCTATTAGAATTACGTATTATTTAATACAAAATGAAAAAGAGTTCACTGATAGCATTAATAGTTATTTTACTATTAATTATAAATTTAAATACTAAAGGCGATTTTATAAAAGAAAAACATACTAAAATAAAATTATCAAATAATATAATTTATGTTGATGACGATAATACAGAGGGTCCTTGGAATGGTTCAATTGATCATCCATATCAATATATCCATCAGGCGATTAGTAATTCAACAAATGGGGACTTAATCTTTGTTTTTTCAGGATTATATTTTGAGACTTTTATTATCGACAAGAAATTAACTTTAATTGGAGAAAATAAAAGTAGCACAATTATAGATGGACTTTATGAAAATTATATAATAAATGTAACTTTTGATAATATATATTTTAAAAATTTTACAATTAGAAATAGCAATGGATATAGAAAGAATGCGGCTTTTATTATAAATTCAAATAATAATTTTATAAAAAATTGTACTTTTTATAGAGCAAAAATAGGTTTATATTTAAAAAATTGTAAAAATAATGTAATAGAAAATTGTACATTTAATACAAATAGTCAAGGAATACTATTAGAGTCAACCATTAACAACTCTATCACTTCTTGTTGTTTTGGTCATAATGCAATTGGAATAAATTTTGAAAAAACTAATCAAAGCCAAATAAGTTATTGCTATACTCATACAAACGGTATTGCTTTACTATTAAATAATTCAGAGAATATAGAAATTAACCATTGTAATATAAGTGATAATACAGTAAATTTGGGTGGAATATTTATTATTGGATGTATAAATATCACTCTAAAAAATAACATAATAAGACATAACGGCGCGGGTATAAGTTTATATTCTTCAAGAAATATTAAAATTATAAGTTGTGACATTATTTTAAATACACATTATGGCTTTATAATGCGAACACCATCAAGTAATATTTTGATATCAAATTGTAACATAAAAAATAATCTTAGATACGGTTTTTATATTCAAAAGAAAAACTCTTGTATAATCAAGAATAACAATATACAAGGAAATACTTTGTTTGGAATTCATTCGAATTTTGTCAAATGTAAAGCACGAAAAAATTGGTGGGGTTCAATATTAGGACCATCTTATATAGAAACAATAAAAAGAGATAGAATCTCATTTTTATTAAGTAAGTTAAGATGCATTCCGTGGTCAATTAAAGCCCATAAAAATATTGGTGCAGATTGGCAAGAAAATGAATATTATATGGTTGATGAGACTTTTGATCCAACTGAAAAAGAAATAAATTTTCCTGAAAACGATACAGATAACGATAAGGTTCCAGATTGGTGGGAAGAAAAATGGGGATATGACCCCAATAAATGGGATGATCATAAAAATCTAGATTCTGATGAAGATGCATTAAATAATATAGAGGAATGTTTTACAGATCAATGGGGATCAAATCCTTTTAAAAAAGACATATTTTTAGAAATTGATTGGTTAGAATCTACAGAGCCAAATCAATCAAACAAACCACCAGAAGAATTACTTGAAGAATTAGTTCAGACTTTTAAAAAACATGATATAAATTTTCATTTTGATATAGGGAATCTTGGAGGTGGAGAAGAAGTACCTTTTTCTGAATCTAAATCGTCTTATGGAAAATTAGTGGACTATTATTGGGATTATTTTCTACATAATGATATAAAAAATCCTAGAAAAGGAATTTTTCATTATGAAATTATTTGTAGTTATTGTCCTGATCTTAATTTTCCTTTCTTTGGTTTAGATAATCTTGATTCGATTGCTGTTTCAGCTGATTGGTTAAAAGCCGAAAATCCTTTGAAATCAAAAGATGAACTTATAATTGGAGCTACTCTTCATCATCTTGGTCATTCACTAGGGCTTATTGTAGATACATATGGTGGTATTGACAATGAAATGATTTTAATTCCTTTTAGTATGCAATGGTGGAAATATCATAATTATAAAAGTAGTATGAATTATAAATATAAATATAAAATTTTTACATTTTCTGATGGTACTCAAGGTTATGGGGATTTTAATGATTGGAATAAACTAAATTTTTCTTTTTTTAAAAATACATATTTTGAATATTTAAATTAAAAAATTAGTCCTCCTTCCATTTTGTTAATAGTACACCTGCAATGAAAAATACACAAGCAAACACAAAAACTATTAAAGTATAGTATGTTGCTTTTCCATAATCCAGATTTATCATGGAATTTCTTAGACCTTCATTTACATAATATAAAGGAAGAATTCGTGCAAAATCCTGAAGAAATTGTGGCATTTGTTGTAATGGAAAAAAAGTACCTGCTAGAAACATCATTGGAAATGAAATAGCTCCCGCTGCAGTATCTGCAGTTTCTTCTTCTTTTACAAATCGTCCTATTAGCATGCCTAGTCCTGAAAAAAGGAAACTATTGGCAATTATAATAGCGATCATCCAAATATTGATATTAATTACTACACCCCATGCAAGAATACCAACAATAACTGCAACTGAGGTAGAAAAAAACGAAAGAAACAACATAAATAACATTTTTGCTAAAATCCATTCTGTTCTTGTTATTGGTGTTGTTTGAAGTTTTCTAAGAATACCGTCTTTTCTATATTTTGTATTTCGTTCAATACTACCATATATACAGATTTGCATTATAGTAAAGCCGATCATACCTGGGATGAAAAAATCAATGTATTTGAATTTACTAGTAATTGTACTTACTTGATCCATGCCAATTACATGTCTACCACCTGTTAGAAAAAGATTTGTTTCCTGAAGACTGCTTCCAATAATACTGCGTACAACAGCTGTTGAACCTTGGTCGGATGGATCAAAATAAAATGATAAATTTGCTTTGATATTAGGATTTAAAAATGATTGTTCGACTTTACTTCCAAAACCGTCTGGAATAAGCAAAGCACCGCGTAAATCTTTTTCCTTAATATAATCTGTAATGCTTACATCTTGTGGAATATTTTCAACTTCAAGTACTGATATATTTTTAAGCGTATCAATATAATTTTGAGACCAAGTAGATTCATCTAAATCCTGTACATATATCGTATAAGTAGTGTTATCCGTACCAGAGAATATAGCACCAAAGATCAAAATCAACATTATAGGAAAAACAATTGACCAAAAAATAGTACCTCTACTTCTAATCCAACCTTTCATACTGGCAACAAAATCGGTGATTATAATACGTGGTTTCATTGTGTTTCCTCTGAAAGTCTTGCACCCGTGAGATTAAGAAATACTTCCTCTAGATTAGAGCGTCTAATATCTATACTATCATATTCTATACAAGCATGCCTTAATTCCGCTAAAATCTCAAGCACTCTTTCTTTATAATCTATTTTAATTGAAATATCCCCATTTTTTTCAGATAATACTGAAAATCCACGTTCTTTAAGAATTTCATTAGCGTGACTATTTGAACACTTTTTAATATGAAGAACAGCGCCCATACCATATTTTTGAATTAGTTGCTCAAGTGAACCTTCAGCAATGATTTTCCCTTTATGAATAACAGCAATATGATCAGCTAAATGTTCTGCCTCTTCCATATAATGTGTTGTGAGAAAAACTGTTTTTCGGCGTTTTTTTAATCCAGCAATAACATCCCATACCTCACGACGAGCTTTTGGATCAAGTCCTGTAGTTGGTTCATCAAGAAAAACAATCTCAGGATCATTTACCAATGAAATTGCAACACCGACACGTTGTTTCAAACCTCCTGATAGATTTCTATATAACATTTTCTGATGTTCAGTTAGATCCATCATAGAAATGATTTGATCTATATCTGTCCTTTTTTCATATAATTTTGAAAAATACATCAAAGTCTCTTTAACAGTTAATCGTTCATATGAGTGAAATTCTTGAGGTAAAATTCCAATTTTTTCCTTTATTTCATTAAAAGATGTTTTAATATCCTTACCTAGTATTTTTATTGAACCTGCGGTTGGTACACGAATGGATTCGATCATCTCAACAGTAGTTGTTTTACCTGCTCCATTAGGGCCTAAAAACGCAAAAACCTCGCCTTTTTTAACACGAAAGGAAATA
>WOR8_10009220_pt1 | contig 14038 bp, 6 predicted proteins | sample DeeMarSeWOR38_10_FD_19890 | JGI IMG/M metagenome (IMG submission 19890) | reverse complement strand
AACTGGATGAAGAGGAACTACTACTCGATCTGGAACTGGAACTAGATGAAGAAGAACTACTACTCGACCTAGAACTGGAACTGGAACTAGATGAAGAAGAGCTAGAACTAGATCGTGAACTAGAACTGAACTGGATGAAGAGGAACTACTACTCGATCTGGAACTGGAACTAGATGAAGAAGAACTACTACTCGACCTAGAACTGGAACTGGAACTAGATGATGAAGAACTACTACTCGATCTTGAACTGGAACTGGAACTTGATGAACTAGAACTAGAGCTAGACTTTGAGCTAGAACTAGAACTTGAGGAACTACTACTCGATGAGCTACTACTGGAACGAGAACTAGAACTAGAACTTGATGAGGAAGAACTACTACTTGATCTTGAACTAGAACTGGAACTGGAACTAGAAGAACTAGAACAACTAGAACAACTCGAACTAGAACAACTAGAACTAGATTCCGCTTCTTCATTAAAAGTTGCTGCTGCTGCTACATACAGCCACGAACTTGTGGTATTCCAAGTAACTGTAGCAGATCCGCCCGATTCATCTGCCCACGCTCCAGCTCCAACAATAGAAACCATATCTGCATCATAAATCTCATTTCCAGTTGTTACAGATACGTTTGCCGGATCTCCTTCATTTGTTGCTAATGCAGCAAACATACGGGAATTAGTCGCAGCAGAACTTATCGTTATAGATGGGGCAGCGCTGGTTCCGCTTCCTGTATTCGTGAGATCGACTGGATCATTAACATCAAATCCAGAACCGCTTACTGCTATTCCATAAGCAGTAGAAACTTTAGCACCATAGGTTACTTGAATTGTAAGATCAGTACCGATATCTGGATTTGCTCTATACCAGATTGAACATTTGCCTTCAAGGGTACTGTCATATGGCGATCTTACTGCAACATCGAGTGGGTCACCATTATGCGTAACACCGGATACAGTAGCATCTGCCTCTGTATCATCCCTAGCATATACTAGAACAATTAAGAGGTCGTCACCGGTTGTAGTGGTATGTGTCCAATTATACGTAGTCGCATTATTGGTTGGTGAGCCCTGACTGGTATTGGTAATATTGATCGCCATGTTACGCTATTTCCTCGAATTTATAGCCACATACCCCATTTTTTATAACGTTAAATCCATAGTTTTCTGGAAATGATATGCATTGCTTGTGACTTATAACCACCCTTTTACCATATTTCTCTGACATATAACTCGTACACTCCTCACAGATTTCTTTGTCTCGTCCGTCATGTATCAAACAAGTTGCTAATCCGTCCTGCCATTTGAAGTGTAAGCATTCCAGCTTCTCACAGCCGCACTTGCCACATCGCAAGCATTGGCCTATTCGTTTGTATGTTTTATATTTTGTTTTATACAAATACATCACATACACCCTTGAATGACTCTACGTGCTGGGCCAATATCCAACTCACCAGATAGGCCTAATCTTGTACCCCAAGGCTCTTCTACCCATATTCCTACTTTGATTTCTTCGTCTTTTATAAAATCAGGTCTCGTTTTTATTGTTGAATTGTCTTGCCACCTTTCATCTGGGTACCAATAGCAAAGCACTCCGTCACCATCTGCTTCGGTTTCCATCCAACCTCCATAGACAAAGGTTCCATCCGCTTCTTCTCGCCAAAAGTAATAGTCCAATCCAACCATCGTAGTGGTATAGATCTTATCGGGACTTGCAGACGGACGGACTCCTGGCTTACTCACGTAGATATAGGTCACATTCTCTTTTGGTACCTCTTCCCACTTACCCTGATCACAGTTAAAACATTCCACTTCTTCCTTGATCGGATTCCAGTACTCAATAATCCATTTCTTATATGGTTTCTTTTCAGTCATTATAAACTCCTTCTATTTTACCACATTTTATGACGCCGACGAACTTGATGAACTACTCGATGAACTACTAAGTATCTCAACCTTAACCTGTATAAATACCCAGTTTTTATTTACTGGTTTGATATACTCTTCCCAAGCTGGTGTAGGATCTAATGCACCAAAGGCAGTTAAAGATCCTCTGATATAGATTGTGTACTCGCCCTTACCTACCTCATATCTATCTGTATCAACACTAATGCAATGAACTCCACCTCCTGTATTTGCTACTGGACTGAGTGCGGCGGTATCTCCTTGTCTTAACGCCAAAAGCCCCCAATCAGGATCTCCATATACGATTGGTGAGCCCCCAGCATCGTCCGTCCAAGTCTGCCACGGTGAAGCAAGCTCACCATCTGTTGGAAATTCCTCACCCCAGATAATTGCTTCAGCTGCTATACTAAAACTCGAACTAGAACTTGAAGATGAACGGCTTGAACTGGATGATGACGAACTCGAACTCGAACTGGAAGAGGACGAACTCGAACTCGAACTGCTGCTTGAACTGCTGCTTGAACTTGATCTTGAACTAGAACTGGAACTTGATGAGGAAGAACTACTACTTGATCTTGAACTAGAACTGGAACTAGAAGAACTAGAACTGCTACTGGAACTAGAACTAGAGCTGGATGATGAGGAACTGGAACTGGAACTGGATCTTGAGCTGGAACTAGAGCTGGAACTGGAACTGGAACTTGAACTGGAACTGGAACTGGAACTGGACCTCGAACTAGAACTTGAACTAGAACTAGAACTGGAGCTGGAACTGGAACTTGACGAAGAAGAACTAGAACTTGAACTAGAACTAGAACTGGAGCTGGAACTGGAACTAGAGGAAGAAGAACTACTACTTGATCTTGAACTGGAACTGGAACTAGACGAAGAAGAACTACTACTTGATCTTGAACTGGAACTAGAACTTGACCTTGAACTAGAACTTGATGAACTAGAACTAGAACTAGATGAACTAGAACTGCTACTGGATCTAGAACTGGAACTGGAACTGGATGAAGAAGAACTACTGCTTGATCTTGAACTAGACGAGGAAGAACTACTTGACCTGGAACTAGAACTGGAACTGGATGATGAGGAACTACTACTTGATCTCGAACTGGAACTTGAACTTGATGAAGAAGAACTACTACTTGATCTTGAGCTGGAACTGGAACTTGACGAAGAAGAACTGCTACTTGATCTTGAACTACTTGAAGAACTAGAACTGGATGAACTACTACTAGATCTGGAACTGGAACTGGAACTAGAACTTGATGAACTACTACTTGATCTGGAACTGGAACTGGAACTTGATGACGAAGAACTAGAACTAGATCTGGAACTGGAACTTGAACTAGAACTTGATGAACTAGAACTGGACGAGGAAGAACTACTACTCGATCTCGAACTGGAACTGGAACTTGATGATGAAGAACTAGAACTAGATCTCGAACTGGAACTGGAACTTGATGAAGAAGAACTACTACTGGATTTTGAACTAGAGCTTGAACTACTACTTGACTTAGAACTAGAACTGGAGCTTGAACTGGAGCTTGATCGGCTACTACTTGAAGAACTAGAAGTGAATGCTGAACTGGAGCTTGAACTTGAACTTGAACTAGATCTTGAACTGGAGCTTGAACTAGAACTAGAACTAGATCTTGAACTGGAACTGGAACTAGAACTTGATGAACTACTACTTGATCTGGAACTGGAACTAGAACTTGAACTACTCGAAGAACTGGATGATCTCGAACTAGAACTTGAACTAGAACTTGATGAACTAGAACTTGATGAACTAGAACTTGAACTAGACTTTGAACTAGAACTAGAACTGGACGAGGAAGAACTACTACTTGATCTGGAACTGGAACTGGAACTTGAACTACTCGAAGAACTGGATGATCTCGAACTAGAACTTGAACTAGAACTTGATGAACTAGAACTAGAACTAGACTTTGAACTAGAACTAGAACTGGACGAGGAAGAACTACTACTCGATCTGGAACTGGAACTGGAACTAGAACTTGATGAACTACTACTTGATGAACTAGAACTACTACTTGATGAACTAGAACTACTACTTGATCTCGAACTGGAACTGGAACTGGATGATGATGAGCTGCTACTTGATCTAGAACTAGAACTAGAGCTAGACGAGGAAGAACTACTACTGGATTTGGAACTGGAACTTGAACTAGAACTTGAACTAGAACTTGAGGTAAAAGCAGAACTAGAACTAGAACTACTACTTGATCGGCTACTACTAGAAGAACTTGAAGTAAATGCTGAACTGGAACTGGAACTAGAACTGGAACTAGATCGTGAACTAGAACTACTGCTTCGAGAACTAGAACTAGAACTAGAACTTGAAGAAGAAGAGCTAGAACTAGATCGTGAACTGGAACTAGAACTTGATGAAGAAGAACTAGAACTAGATCGAGAACTGGAACTAGAACTTGATGAAGAAGAACTAGAACTAGAACGAACTAGAACTGGACGAGGAAGAACTGCTACTTGATCTGGAACTGCTACTAGAACTTGAAGAAGAAGAGCTAGAACTAGATCTTGAACTCGAACTAGAACTGGATGAAGAAGAACTACTACTCGATCTGGAACTGGAACTAGAACTAGAACTTGAAGAAGAAGAGCTAGAACTAGATCGTGAACTGGAACTAGAACTGGATGAAGAAGAACTAGAACTAGATCGAGAACTAGAACTGGAGCTGGAACTGGATCGAGAGCTAGAACTTGATGATGAGCTGCAACTGGAGATTACCCTGACGTCATCAACTGTAATTATCCCAGTAGCACTAGAACTACTACTGCTACTACTTAAACTCGAAGACGATTCAGAACTTGAACTAGAACTGGAACTGGAACTTGATTTTGAACTGGAACTAGAACTGGAACTGGAACTATAGCTAGAGCTTGAACTGGAACTAGAACTGGAACTACTACTCGAACGGCTACTACTGGATGAACTAGAACTAAACTGAGAACTAGAACTTGATCTAGAACTCGAACTTGAAGAACTGGAACTCGAACTTGAACTTGAGCTAGAACTTGACGAACTACTCATTTGAAAATAATCGGATCCGTCAGACCACGCTCCTACAGCACCAGCTTCGTCTCCCATTCTCATTCGCCAATAATATAATTGTCCATCAAGTGCAAATTCAACTGTAGATGAAATAAGTTCACATCTATTACTATCGCTTACAGGAGAAATAAAATCAGTTTGTCCAGTTAACCACGGTGTATTTGGACTCTTATAAGCTAGAGAGTAGAAATATGCATCGTACCAACTAGATCCATCATCTGTAATATAAATGAACGCAACATCACCAGCAGTTATTGTTGGTAGATAAACTGTGCGTTCTTCATCATTGGCTCGTACTAAAGTAATAGTGTCGCCAGCATTACAATAGGCTCCTTCAGATATTCTTAAATAAACTTGTACAACAGAATCGAGACTGTCACCATCTGTGTATACATTATTTACTAATTGTCCAAGATAGCTTGCAGGATTTCCACTAACCAGTCCTCCTACTGACCAAACACGAATAGTCCCAGTCTGTAGTCCTGTTACAGATGTATAAATACCAGCAGCAGCTCTAAGATTTCCAATCGAATACGCTGATATAAAGCTTTCTCCATCCCTTCTTACTTGAATGAAGTAAGTTATTGCTTGATCTGTATCTCCACCTGCATTGTACACACCACTGAATTCTGGGAAGGTATCTGAAACATCTGTTGGATTTGTTTGTTCTTCTACTTCTAATCCTGTTGGAGCATTAGGTGGGATATTAGTTTCTATTAAAATAGTATGTAAGTCACCATCTTGTTGGTAAACTAATATAGAAGATGGTGTTTGATGTGTAACAGATAACCATTTTGCCTTCGTCTTTGTTCCAAGATTTTCAGACGCATTACTAAGAATTGGTGACCACGTTTTAGTAGAGGTGTCTTGTTGTCTATGCCGTATTGCGTCATTACCATCCAACCACAGATAATGGTAATCAGATATCGCTCTTTCACCAGTTACAGGGAATAATCCTTCTCCTGTAAGATTTATTGCAGAAGCGGAACTCCAACTCTGTGTACCTCCTCCAGGTCTTGTCTTTTCAGCTACATCATTACTAGAATCTATATAAATTACAGTATATAAATTATTAGTTGGATCGTATTTCGCTGAGAATGCTCTATCTAAACCTGTCACTCCTGTAGCTATAGTTTGTGTGCTCTGCCATGTTGCTGGAGTTTGCCCATTACGATATCGAGATTCAATCGTAGTTCCACGTTTCCAAACTGCTAATAGAGATCCAATTATAGCTGCAGGTCCAGAAGCTAGTGATCCGTATACCAATGAGGACTGAGCTGCTAATAGAGTAGTTTTAGTAATTGCTGTTGTTGGTAGCTTATTATTAGCATTTGAGCGTCTATTATATACTAGATACTGATTGGAGGTATTCTTAAAAGTGGCAAGCACATTTATTTTTGTACTTGCTCCCCCAGACCGCATAGACGGATACATGTAATTGCCACTATCTACTGTGCCATTATAGACTATTACTGATGTATTCCAAATAAACGTGGCAGAGGGAAAGTTAAGAGCAACTCTACCTATAATATCAGTGCCATTAGAGTATACAATATATAATCTAGTATAATCATAACACCAAACTTCAAAATCACACGAAACTCCAGCATCTTCTATTCGTGCTCCAGTATTTTCTGTCCAATCGTCCGTATCAATTTCTAATCGAGCTCGTGTAGAATATTCAAAAATAATTCTATCATTTGTTACATCATATGAAGCTCTCCAATAGCGTGTCCCATCATAAAAAAGCTTGTTCTGCCAATGATATCCAATTCTAGGTGTAGTACTACTACTTGAGCTAGATTCGGAACTACTAGAGCTAGAACACTACTCGATCTGGAACTGGAACTTGAACTTGAAGATGAAGAACTGGAACTAGATCGTGAACTGGAACTGGAACTACTTGAAGAACTAGATGACTTGGAACTGGAACTTGACGAGGATGAACTACTACTTGATCTTGAACTCGAACTCGAACTAGAACTAGAACTGGAACTACTTGAAGAACTAGATGATCTAGAACTGGAACTTGAAGATGAAGAACTACTACTTGATCTGGAACTAGAACTTGAGCTAGATGAACTAGAACTACTACTCGATCTCGAACTGGAACTAGAACTACTACTTGACCTAGAACTAGAACTAGAAGAACTACTTGAAGAACTTGAAGAACTTGAAGAACTGGAACTTGAACAACTAGAACTTGAACAACTAGAACTTGATTCCTGCGCTTCATTAAATGCTATTCCAGCTACTGCCCATGCTGCTGAATTTGTTGTGTTCCAGGTAACTGTAGCAGACCCTCCAGATTCATCATTCCGTGCTCCAGAATGGCAACTGGCATTTCCATCCGCTACTGTACCAATTAAAGTTCCTGTTGTCACAGATATATTTGTGCTTGTCGCCTCTTTTGTAGACATGCTAACAACTAGTCTGGAATTAGTTGCTAGAGAACCTAATGTGAGTGAGGGGGCGTTACTAGTTCCTGTTGCTGTATTTGAATTATCAATAGGGTCTGTTGTATCTATACCAGTACCACTGATTGCCATCCCCCAACCACTACCAACTTTAGCAGTAAAAGTAACCGAGATATCCAGATCAGCTCCTATATCTGGATTCATCCGGTAGGACATGGTTGCTCTTACACCGGCACCGGAATACCCACTTTCTAATTTATATCCGGTACTAGGTGAGCTCCATAAAACATCTCCGTTATGGCTAATAGCAGTAACAATAGTGTCATTAGCAGTTCCATCTTCACTACCAACTAATACAATTAGAAATGTATCGCCAGACGTAGTAGTGTGCTGCCACGTAAGAGTGGTATTAACATTATTGACTACTGTTGTCTGGCTTGTATTTGTAATTGTAATAGCCATATTAGTTTATTCCTGCTCTATCTCCTCAAATTTAAAACCACAGACTCCTTCATTTATTACTGTAATATTAGGATAATCTGGAAACCCTATACAACTTCTATGACTTATAACCACTTTCTTACCATACTTCTTTGTCATATATTCTGTACATTCCTCGCAAATTTCTTTATCTCTATCATTGTAAATTAAACATGTGGCTAACCCATTTTGCCATGTGAAATGTAAACATGGTTGCTTATCACAGCCACATGCACCACAACGCAAACATTCTCCTGTGCGTTTAAAAGTCTTCCCATGATTTTTAACTATAGTATATTTACTCATTAGCTATCCTTACTTTTATCCAGCCTTGACTTGTAAAACTTATACCATTGTAATCATGCCACGTATCAGCTTCGCAATTCTCCTTTGAGTTACCTGTTTTGTATTGAACTTTTGGAGCAGGACCACTACCCGTACCGTAATGATTGAGTTCAATGATAGCTTGGAACGCTCCTAACTGCCATGTTTCAGATATCATTTCTTCACTCGCATCAATATCAAATTCTTCAGCATCTCCACCACCAGGATTATTTATAGTTCCCGTCCCATTCCAGTTACCACTAAAATCTCTAATGTTAGGTTCTGTAACTCCTGTATCATGCCCCCACGTTACCTCTCCCTGCCCAGTCGAAAAACTAGAAGAACTAGATGACCTAGAACTTGAACTAGAACTTGAACTAGATCTCGAACTGGAACTGGAACTTGATGATGATGAGCTGCTACTCGATCTGGAACTGGAACTTGAACTTGACGAAGAAGAACTACTGCTTGATCTGGAACTGGAACTGGAACTAGATGAGGATGAACTACTACTCGATCTCGAACTGGAACTTGAACTTGACGAAGAAGAACTACTACTCGATCTCGAACTGGAACTTGAACTTGACGAAGAAGAACTACTGCTTGATCTGGAACTGGAACTTGAACTTGACGAAGAAGAACTACTGCTTGATCTGGAACTGGAACTTGAGCTAGATGAGGATGAACTACTACTAGATCTGGAACTAGAACTAGATGAGGATGAACTACTACTTGATCTGGAACTACTTGAAGAACTAGAACTGGAACTGGAAGTAAAGGCCGAACTCGAACTTGAACTACTACTTGATTGACTACTACTAGAAGAACTAGAAGTAAATTGAGAACTAGAACTAGAACTGGAACTGGAACTTGACCTTGAACTGGAACTACTGCTTCGAGAACTGGAACTGGAACTTGACGAAGAAGAACTACTGCTTGATCTGGAACTACTTGAAGAACTAGAACTGGATGAACTACTACTCGATCTCGAACTGGAACTACTACTTGATGAAGAAGAACTACTACTTGATCTTGAACTCGAACTAGAACTAGAACTGGATGAACTACTACTCGATCTGGAACTGGAACTAGAACTTGATGAACTAGAACTACTACTGGATCTGGAACTGGAACTTGAACTAGATGAAGAAGAACTACTACTGGATCTGGAACTGGAACTGGAACTTGATGAAGAAGAACTACTACTTGATCTAGAGCTAGAACTACTACAACTAGAACTTGAACTTGAACTAGAACTACTACTTGATTGACTACTACTAGAAGAACTAGAAGTAAATTGAGAACTAGAACTTGAACTAGAACTCGAACTGGATCTAGAACTGGATGAACTAGAACTACTACTACTCGATCTAGAACTTGAACTGGAACTTGATGAACTAGAACTAGAACTAGATCTCGAACTGGAACTACTACTTGATGAAGAAGAACTACTGCTTGATCTGGAACTACTTGAAGAACTAGAACTGGATGAACTACTACTAGATCTGGAACTGGAACTAGAACTTGATGAACTAGAACTACTACTTGATCTGGAACTGGAACTTGAACTAGATGAAGAAGAACTACTACTGGATCTGGAACTGGAACTGGAACTTGATGAAGAAGAACTACTACTCGATTTAGAGCTCGAACTAGAACTAGAGGAAGATGAACTACTACTCGATCTTGAACTGGAACTGGAACTTGATGATGATGAACTACTACTTGATCTTGAACTAGAACTCGAACTAGAACTAGAACTAGAGGAAGATGAACTACTACTCGATCTCGAACTGGAACTGGAACTTGATGATGATGAACTACTACTTGATCTTGAACTAGAACTCGAACTAGAACTAGAACTGGAACTACTTGATGAAGAAGAACTGCTACTCGATTTGGAACTAGAACTTGAACTAGAACTACTACTTGATTGACTACTACTAGAAGAACTAGAACTAAACTGAGAACTAGAACTTGAACTCGAACTCGAACTGGATCTAGAACTGGAACTCGAACTAGAACTAGATGAGGATGAACTACTACTCGATCTCGAACTGGAACTGGAACTTGATGATGATGAACTACTACTTGATCTAGAGCTAGAACTGGAACTAGATGAGGATGAACTACTACTAGATCTGGAACTGGAACTACTACTTGATGAAGAAGAACTACTACTTGATCTAGAGCTAGAACTGGAACTAGATGAGGATGAACTACTACTTGATCTGGAACTGGAACTAGAACTTGATGAACTAGAACTACTACTTGATCTAGAGCTAGAACTGGAACTAGATGAGCTCGAACTGGAACTAGATGAGGATGAACTACTACTGGATCTGGAACTGGAACTGGAACTGGACGAAGAGGAGCTAGAACTGGATCTCGAACTAGAACTGGAACAAGAACTGGAACTTGAAGAAGAAGAACTACTACTGGATCTAGAGCTTGAACTAGAACTTGAAGATGAACAACTGGATGATGCGCACGGCCCGTCATCTACAATAGTTGTTCCATAATTCGTTACAGTAAGCCCTTCAACAAGTTCGGTATAGTCATCACCAGGACAGAACCATGCTAGGCTGGTATTTACTGATGGATCTGTTGGAGCACCACAATTTACTAAGTACGCTCGATCATCTGAATCAAGTGCTCTATCCCACTTCGCCCATCCAGCTAAATCACCACGTAAATACCTATCTGTTACATCATCTTGCCTCCTACCAAAATTCCAATCCCCATACGTTCCAGTAGCATTGATTGCTCCCATCGCTTGTATTTCGACAACAATCGAGGAGTTGTTCCGATACATCGTGAGCGTATTACCGCTATATACGAGGGCAACGTGATGCCATACAAGACTGCTCCGATCAAAACCCTCACCCCCATCTCCAGTATTATATAGTTCGTTCGAACTCCCATCCTGAATCTTGTAATACAACAGGTCATCATTATCAGCTAAGTAGAGCATAAATGAATTATCTGTGTCATACTCTCCCCAAGATATAAGATACTGATATCCAACCCAATCGTCATCAGAAAAACGAACCCAACCAGCGACTGTCCAATCACTATCAGGAAGTGTCAAGGCAGCATCATCGTCTATAGTGATATAATCGGAGTCAGCGAAGTGCCAAGCATCTGTTAATTCTTCGAGTGGGGCAGAATAACTAGAACTACATGAGGAAGAACAACTACTTGATCTTGAACTGGAACTTGAAGAGCAAGAGCTGGAACTATTGGAACTAGAACTTGAAGATCGAGAACTGGAACAAGAGCTAGAAGATGAACAGCTGGAGGACACACATGGCCCATCATCTACAATAGTTGTTCCATAATTCGTTACAGTAAGGTTTTCAACAAGTTCGGTGTAATCATCACCAGGACAGAACCATGACAGGTTGGTATTTACGGATGGATCTGTAGGAGCACCACAATTTACTAAGTACGCCCTGTCAGTAGAATCAAGAGCACGATTCCACTTTGCCCATCCAGCCAAATCTCCACGCAAATATCTATCGGTTGGAGTATCTGCCCTACGTCCGAAATTCCAAGCGGTGGAGGCATTGATCGCACCCATCGCCTGAACTTCTGTTCCCACCAAAACATTATCCCTATACACCGTAAGTGTGTCACCACTATATACCAAGGCAACATGATACCATACACCACTATTACTTCTAATTATGTTTGGACTCGTGCTTGTATAAAGCTCATTAGAACTTCCGTCCTGTATCCTCCACCACAGATAGTCGTCATCACTTGCCAAGAAAAGAGTAAACGAGTTGGCAGTATCATAAGTTCCCCAAGAAATAAGATACTGATAATTTGGAGTAACATTTAAATCAGAGAAGCGTACCCAACCCGCAACCGTCCAATTACCATCAGGAAGTGTTAGCGCATCGTCATCATCAATTGTGACATAATCGGTGTCGGTATGGACGAAATGCCAAGCATCGGTTAATTCTTCGAGTGGCGCAGAATAACTAGATGATGAGGAACTACTACTCGATCTGGAACTAGAACTTGAAGATGAAGATGAAGAACTACTACTTGATCTAGAACTGGAACTGGAACTTGAAGATGAAGATGAAGAACTACTGCTTGATCTAGAACTGGAACTAGAGCTGGAACTGGAACTTGAACTGGAACTTGAACTGGAACTTGAACTGGAACTTGAACTGGAACTGGAACGAGAACTGGAACTGGAACTAGAGCAAGAGGAAGAGGATGATGATGACGAAGCTCCAACCTTATAGGCAACACCAGCAACTGTCCACGGATACGAGGTCGGTGCGGTCCAGTCCAGATCATAAGATCCAGATGAAGTCTCATATCGGTATCCACACGCACCAACCCCATAATTCCACCCGTCCTCTTCTTCACTTAGCTGAGTAATAGTAGATGTATCAGGCGTGATTGTGACCGTAGCTCCCATCCCAGGATCGACACTGAGCAGAGCTACAATGAATGTCTGTGTACTGGTTGTTGTAATATCTCCCTGCGGAGCACCGCTATTTGCTTCGGCCCAACACGTAGAATCTACTCGACTTCCAGAGGTATCGGCACCTACCAAACTCATTACATGGCCATAGAAATAGCTATTAGCTGCTGCATCGGTAATCTGCATTGTCAACGTGCCGGATGCAGTAACGGGGGCTGACCAGATACCACCTGCCAAGAAATAGTTACCTGATGTCTCAAACTCATCAGATTTATCGAGAGTTATCGTTCCAATAGTAGCTGTACCATCACTTTTGGAGCAATCTCCGGTAGCAAAAGGATCAGTACTATAGCCCCACTTTGAACAGGTAATAACTATCAAGCTCCCTTCCGTAACATCGATGGAAGGGAAGGTCATTGAGGTAGTATCTCCAGCTCTTCCCTTGGCATCATCTTCAATGGTTATTGGTGGTGCAGTTGAAGTTGAACTACTGCTACTACTGGAGCTGGAACTACTGGAACTACTTCTAGAACTAGAACTAGATGATGAGGAACTAGAACTAGAACTAGAACTGGATCTAGAGCTTGAAGAGCTAGATCGAGAACTAGAACTAGAACTTGATGAGTCAACAACAACATCATCAATAACAGTGTCAACAACTCCTCTGGGAATACCCGCAGTTATGTGCCAGACAAGCTCACCAGTAGAAGAGAGACTTGGTATTCCTGCGGTTATGTCCCAGTAGGTTTTTGCCATTTAACTACTCACTAATTCCACAATATCGGTACTATCGCCATTATACGTTCGGGATGCCTTCACGTTATAATCTTGACTTGAGGCATTGTTATAACCGTCGTCCGTATCCGGCGCAAACTGGTTTGTGCTTCCTGCGGGATTACCTTGGCTGAACTTGTCCTTCCGGGTGCCGTCATCCAAGTCTGACTCAAAAGGGAGATGATAAAGCAGCGTGTCGTTGCTGGTATCGTCGCTGTTGCCGTGAAAGAGGGACCAACCCACAACGCCTAATTTGCTAACGGAATTAATTCCTTCGGCACAATTTGTCACCCGTGATGCAAGTACAAAAGCCCTGTTACTACCTACATATATACCGTCCTCACTACTTTGATTTGTCCCATCAAACACACAACTGTCCACGAATGGATCACTAGAAAGATAAGCGTTAGGATAGCCGTCGCCATTGTCAAATACAGCACTCCTAATAAGTCTTAGGCGAGCTCCCCCAGAGAAGATCCCGTAGGTTCCGTTTGAGTATGCGGCGCAGTTGATGACCTTGGCATCATTAGGACAATCCAACCCAACTCCTGTATTATCGTGGAAGCGACACCCAATGAATATAGTATAGTC
>WOR8_10004209_pt1 | contig 14047 bp, 14 predicted proteins | sample DeeMarSeWOR38_10_FD_19890 | JGI IMG/M metagenome (IMG submission 19890) | reverse complement strand
TCTGTTTTTGACGGGGAATCGTGGACGAATTATACAAGGAATGACGGTCCTCCGGGCAATGGAGTCATCCTGATCGTACCCGAACCTGGAGGCGAGGTGTGGGTCGCCACGAGGACCGGCGTTGCGCGCTATTCCGGGGGGCAGTGGATAAAGGAGAACCCGCCATGATCCATTCAGATCATGGCTGATTCGTAATAGGTGATCGGTGATCGTTCAAGCAAATTCGGGGTCCTTGGACCTCGTTTTTTATTGCTTGAATTGTTTTTACCGATCGCGGATCGCAGATCACTGATAACCGTTAACGGAGCCTCTTCAGCAAGGCTTTCTTTCCTTCTTGACAACCTCCTTTCCCCTGATTTATAAGTCGATTCTCACTAAACATATTGATACAGTAAAATAAACTGCCAGGTCCCATTTTATTAAACTATTTAGAATCGTTAATTAAACATCGGATCTTCTGCGTATCTTCTGCCGCCTCTGTTCGAGGCAGCGTACCCGGTTGGTAGCAAACAGTCATGAAGATAGGAAACAGAATTAAAAGACTGCGGCTTGCCAATGACCTGACTCAGGACGAACTGGCGCTGAGGGCCGATCTGACCAAGGGGTTCATCTCTCTTCTGGAAAGGGACCACACCTCCATATCCATTGAAGCTCTTGCCCAGATACTGGAGGTCCTCGGCTCGAGTCTCTCGGAATTTTTCAAGGATCTGGAGATGGGTGAGCAGAAGGTGGTCTTTCGCTCTGAAGACAGAGTGCTGGTGGAAGGGGTTGGCGACGAGGAAACCATCGAACTCCTGATCCCCGGTGCGCAGAGGCACATGATGGACCCGGTGCTGGTGACCATTGATCCAGGGCAGGCTTCGGTGGACAACGGCCATGAGGGCGAGGAATTCGGAATGGTCCTCTCCGGGACCGTCATCCTTGAGATGGAGGGCCACAAAAGCCAGCGTGTGGGCAAAGGTGAGTGTTTCTACTTCAAAGCCGACAGACCCCATATCGTTGCCAACAGGGGTAAGAGGACTGCGACCATACTCTGGGTGGTATCGCCGCCTGTTTACCACTAGGGACTTTTAAGAGGTAGATAATAAACATGGTTCCTGACGGCTGTTTCCAGAGAGGAGTTCGTTATGAGATCACTGGGCAGGCACATACTGGTTGAATTCTACGATTGCGATCCCGTGGCGCTCAATGATCTGAGCCTGGTGGAAAATGCCATGAAGGAGGCGGCACTTGCGGCCGGTTCCACCATCGTCGACTCCGTTTTCAGGCGGTTCGCCCCCCATGGCATAAGCGGGGTTGTCGTCATTGCAGAATCCCATCTGGCCATCCACACCTGGCCCGAATACAGCTACGCTGCCGTTGACCTTTTCACCTGTGGTGAAAGGGTGGATCCATGGGCGGCGCACGATCATCTCCAGAATGCCTTTGGAGCCCGTGATTCGGAATGCAGGGAAGTTCCAAGGGGTGAACTGAGGGTGCTGGGCGACGATGCCTGCCACAAGCCGGCGGGAAGTTCGGGCCCCGTTCCCCAACTGGCAGAAAGATGATAACCAGAACACCAGACGCCTATTTTTTTGCCCATGGCGCTTCAGAGGGTTATATGCCCCTCAATGCCTTCGACGGGGCGCTCCTGGCTTCCGGTATCGGTAACACGAACCTGCTCAAAATGAGCAGCATCGTTCCCCCCGGAGCGCGGCTCATCAAACCGGTGTCCATCCCCTACGGCGCTCTGCTTCCGGTCGCTTACGCTTCCATCACCAGCAGCATCAAGGGGCAGACCATCTCGGCGGCTGTGGCGGCAGCCTTTCCGAAAGACCGGACCATGCCCGGTCTCATCATGGAGTACAGCGCCACGGGACCTTCGGAGGAGATCGAGAAGATCTGCCGCGATATGGCAGTCCACGGCCTGGGTATGAGGGGTCTTGAGGTCGGCCGCGTCGAAAGCACTGCTGTGTCTCACAGCGTCGAGAACGTGGGAGCGGCCTTTGCCGCTGTTGTCCTCTGGACCACAGAATAGTGAACTTTATATATTCGTCCTCTCCCCGCCATGCGGTTCAATCCCGCTATTAGGCGGACTCACCGTCCTGCGTTTGCCGGAGGAGGAGGTGAGGTTCATGGCGAGTCACGCTGTCCGCGTGATCCACGATCCTCCCCATCCGGGGTGCGGAAGTTCAAGGTGAAAAACGGTTACGAAGATGACTATCTGGTACACTGAAAAACATACTCCCCACTCCGGCATCACCATGGAGGTGAAGAGCACCATCTACCACGGCGAGAGCGATTTCCAGACTCTGGATATCCTTGATACTTTCGAGTTCGGGCGCGTGCTTCTTTTAGACGGCGTGGTGATGCTCACCGAGCGCGATGAGTTTGTCTATCATGAGATGCTGGCTCATGTTCCCCTCAATATGCACCCATCCCCTGAGAAGGTTCTTATTATCGGTGGCGGTGACGGGGGGACGGTCCGGGAGGTGCTCAAGCACTCTCAGGTGCGAGAGGTCACGCTGGTGGAGATCGATCAACTGGTGGTGAAGACAGCCCTCGAATACCTGCCAGGCATCAGTGAGGGGCTGAAAGACCCCCGGACTAAGGTCGTTTACGCTGACGGGGTCCGGTTCGTTGCCGAGGCCCTGCCAGGAGCCTATGACGTTATACTGGTAGATTCAACCGATCCTGTTGGCCCTGCCGAGGCCCTTTTTGCGGAGGATTTCTTCCAAAATTGCGCGCATGCCCTGAGTCCTGACGGGGTATTCGTATCACAGTCGGAATCACCTTTTTACCACATGCCCTTTATGGTCAAAATGCACGAGCTGATGGAGAGGATCTACCCAATGGTCGGTTTCTACCTGGCCGCAGTGCCCACATATCCCAGTGGGAACTGGAGTTTTCTCATGGGTTCCAAGGCTGAAGGGATATCCCTGTCGCAATTTCGGGACAATGACGAACTGTCCACCAAATACTACGACAGCAAGATCCATTCCGCCTGTTTTGCCCTCCCCCGGTACCTGACAAAGGCCCTTGGCAGATGAACTCCCATGTGCGCTATCTCGGGGCGGACAGCGCTGTCGACGGTGCTGATGTTGTTCTGGTGGGAGTCCCTTTCGACGGTACGGCAAGCTTCAGACCCGGAGCACGTTTCGGGCCTCAAGGGATCCGGTTCTGGTCCGATGTTCTGGAAACCTACAGCCGTTCCTTTGATGCCGACCTTACTGACATGAAACTGGCTGATGCCGGGGATCTTCAGGTCCTGTCATCTGATTGGCGAAAGGCCTCCGTCAAGATCAAGCGGACGGTCGAAAATATACTCCGATCGGGGGCTGCACCAATACTGATGGGCGGTGAACATCTCTTAACGCTGCCGGCAGTTCAGGCCGCCGCCGCAATGTATCCCCGGCTCGTCGTATTGCAGTTAGATGCCCACATGGATCTTCGGGAGGACTACAACGGCCTCAAATTGTCCCACGCCACAGTGATGAGAAGGGTCATGGAGATTGTCGGCCCCGACGGATTGCTGCAGTACGGGATCCGTTCCGGAACCAGGGAGGAGTGGGCCCTTTCTGAAGAAAAGGGAACCCTTCTGAACGATCTTGAGACTCTTCCTGAAAGGGTGGGAGAAAGGCCCCTTTATCTGAGCCTGGACCTGGATGTCCTGGATCCCTCGGTCATGCCCGAGACAGGAGTCCCGGAACCCGGTGGAATGTCCTTTCCCCAGCTCCACGAGATCATTCTTGCGTGTCGTGGACTGAACATTGTTGCAGGAGACGTCGTTGAATACTGCCCGTATTCAGGCACCGGGGGCCCTTCAGGCGCCGTGGCGGCAAAGGCGGTGCGGGAGCTGGTCTTTCTTATAGCTGAAAGCAAGATGGTTCAAAATCCAAAATCCAAGATCTAAAATATATAAAAGTACCCGTATAATAAAAATCTTTCCTGGATTTCGGATCTTAGATATTGGATTTAAGTAGTTTCTCCATTCTTTCTATCAGGTCCTCGGGGTCGAAGGGTTTGAAGACATAATCGTTGGCCCCGAGGGAATAACCTTCGGTAACTTCCTCCTTCAGTGCTCCCGCAGTAACGATAATGATAGGTATCGACGAGATCTCCGGATTGTCCCGAATGGCTTTGCACACTTCAAAACCTGACATCCCGGCCATGTAAATGTCGAGCAGGATCAGATCGGGCTTTTGCGTAAGGGCTCTCTCGATGCCGCTGCGTCCATCCTCGCATAGCACGAGATCATAATCATCCCTGAGGATATACTGCATCATGATCCTGATGTCGAAGTCGTCCTCAACGATGAGAATCTTTTTTTTCCTGACTGTTGACAAATACGCTGCCTTTGCAAGAGCCCGTCGAACTTTTCAGGTCTATATCAGTAGAGGTATTAATAGCAGTTACGGGGGTCCCGTCAAGGTTCAAACCCTACTGCGCAAGGGATTTATGCTCAAGACATCCGCCAAGAAATGATATAACATTGATAAAGTTTTTTGAAAATTTTATGAGACCTTTGATGCCCGACAGTGTCAGGTCCCGGTGCGCCCCAGCAGCGCTGAAACTGTGGAGGGGAATGGATGACCCGTTTTTAAAATTACCCGAGGATACCCCGGGTTTTGATGCCGGATGGCGAAAGACGGTACTGCTCTTGCGAGAATTGATGGACTCGAAAAAAACCATCAACAGCAAAATGGCCAGAAGAGACTTTTTGCGAGGTTATCATTACTAAAGATCCGGGTGGACCGAGAATATGATCAAGGATCTCAGGATCCACGGCGAAATAGGCGGCGATAAAGAATTCTTCGCTACCCTCAGCGGTGAAGGTCTTGACGGCCGTTATTTCCACGAATCATTGGAAAAGGACGGTGAAATCATCCACCGCTTTTTCGTGGGTGGTAATGAATTTCTCCTCAGTCCGACAGCTCTGTCCCATTCCGGCAACGGGGGCAGCTTCTGCCCCTACATGTTCGGTGTTGACGAGCCCATCGAAGACCTTGTCAAACCGGACGTCATCAACCGCCTTGTCGTCTTCGGTGCAAGACATGAACCAGGGGCCAGGATCAGGTTTTCCGACAGAACGGGCGCCACGGGTGAGTACAAACAGACTTTCCTCAAGGGGCATGCCGTTTTCAACTATTATTTCTTTGTTCAGTACAAGGGCCGGGCCGGGCTGAAAAAACAGCAGGAGGAGATCCTCAAATCCCTGGGCAAATCCCTAAAGAGATTCCCGCTCAATCTTGATGAGGAGGATTCACGGATCGTTGACGCGCTCAAGTCGAAATGGTCCAACCTGGCTTCCGTATTCTTTTTACTCAAGCTGGTCAACCGATCTCATCTGAAATTCTACAGGAGGCTCGAGGAAATGTTCTCCACATCCCAGACCCTGGGAGAAGGGGAGAATGCCCTGTTGGAGGAACTCGCGGCCCGCCTTGCGATCGATCCCTATTCTCAGGAGAGAATGAAGATCGACGTCATGTACCGATATCCGGGTAATCGGCAGGTTGTAGAGGAGTACCGGTCTGTTTTAGCTGACATCAGAAGCAGGGATGAGATCCGTTTTGACGATCAGGCGCGCATTTCTCGGCTGCGGACGGTTGCCCTTCGAAAAAGAATCCCGGTGAACCTGCTTAATTCTCTGGACGAAAAACTGCTGGGGGACAGGAAGGTATTCACGGATGAAGAGCCGGCTTACCTGGTTGAGGTCAGAGCGGTCCTGGAAACCATCCTCCTGCAGAGCAAACAGGTGGGGATCCACTTTGAGAAGGAGGATCTGATCAAGCTTCTCAAATCAAAGCTGACGGCTCTTGAAAACAGAGATTCAGCCTTTGACCGAATCCTCATCGAAGTGGGGAAGGAGTGCGATGAACGCAGCCGGGAAACGGGCGATACTTCAGCCCTCGAGGAATTCGGGAATATAGTCACTTTTTTTGATCGATTCGACAACGTCTATCATGTTGTGAACAGCATCGGGTTTCACGAGGAAGAGAGGCTTTTAGAGGACAGGCTCAGGAGCCTGGTGATGAGCAAGAAAGTATTCGATGATATACAGGAAAATTTTTTCCACGACCTTTTTATCGTCCCGGTCCTCAAAAACCTCTACCTGCCCCAGTATGGAAGAAAGAAGGTGGAGGCCCTATTCAGCGGTATCTCCAATATTGAGACGGGTGATTTTTCCCTTCAGGATGTCTTGATATCCCTGGAAGATCTGGTCAGGGAAGAGCGTGAATACCGCATTGTCAAGACAGCCATGGATCGCTGGCTAAAGAAATTCGGGCGTTCCCTCAAAGGAATCGAGGAGGAATCATCCTTCATCAGCGATGTCAGAAAAATGCTGGTGTCCCGTGGGCTGGTGCGTCCTGACGTGCCGGAGTCGTTCTTCCGAAAGGCCCTCGAAGACCTGAAGATGGAGAGGATCTATTTGGGTTCCGTGCTTCCCAACGCGATCAAGGCCAGGGACGCGATCATCAGGAGCGAGTTTATTGATACAAGCGGTATTGATATGATGAGGATCGAAGAGCTGGAACGGGAGTTTCAACAGCAGTACCGGATCACGGACGATGCCATGGAAGTTATACGGAGAGAAAGTGCCTGAGGAGGATACTTATGCTGATGGCCGGTGTTGATGTTGGATTCGGGTTTACCAAGGCTACGGATGGTGAATCTTCTGTCTTGTTCAAATCCATTATCGGTGAACCTCAGCCGCGGTCCATGGATGAAAATTTTTTCTCGGGCAAAGCGATACCGGGCCTGCATTTGACCTTGGATGGCCGCTCCTACTTTGTCGGTGACCTGGCAGAATCAGAATCGAGAGTCAGGCAGTTTACGCTGGACCAGGCTCAACTTATGACACAGCATTTCAGGACCCTGGCCCTCGCGGCGCTGGCGAGGGTGGTGCCGGGCCGGGTGCCCGTCAACGTCGTCACCGGGCTGCCGGTCGGATATTTCATGGAATACAAAGACAAGCTCACCCAGGCTCTGGTCGGGGAACACACGCTCCAGATCCATGACAGTCCGCAGGAGAATGAAGTTGTTCTCAACATCAACCGGGCCAGGGTGATACCCCAGCCGTACGGCAGCCTTGTTGATTATCTGTTTCGTGAGGATGGCACCGTCCTCCGGGCAGATGCCGCCCGTCAGAAAATAGGCGTTGTCGATATCGGTTTTAAAACAACTGACTTCACTGTTTGCAAGGGATTCAGGCATTCCGAACGGGGGAGCAGGACGACCGATACGGGCATAGCCAAGGCGTTCACCTACATTTCGGAAGCTCTCAAGGATATGAGCGGGGTCAATGTGGAGATATACCGCCTGTACGATGCTGTTCGCGAAGGCAGCATCAAGATCAGGGGAGCAGAGTATGATCTTTCAAAAGTCAAAGACGAGGTTTTCGGCCAGTTGGCGACAGCGGTCGCCAGCGACATGGAAAGGATCTGGGCGGATGACTGGGACCTGGATCTCGTCCTTGTAGCCGGCGGCGGCGGCGAAGCCCTGTATGAATATCTCAAACCCCTTGTACGTGGGGAATTGGCGCTGCTCAAGACCCAGGAAGATCCGCGTATGGGCAACGTTTACGGTTACGTAAAATACGGTCGTTACTTCTACGACGCGAGCACGACAAAGGAGGCCTGATGAGAGGGAAGGTATTCCTGCTTCTGGCCCTGCTTTTTGCATTGATAGCCGTTCTTGCACAGTACTGGCCTCTGGACCGGACCCCCCCTGATGTGCAGATCCAGCCCCCTCCAGGGAAATACAACGAGAAGTTCCAGGCCACTCTGACGACGGAAGCGAAGGCCGACCTTTTCATAGCAATGAACGACGGCCAGCCCATGCCCTATGTTTCCCCGCTCCAGATCAGGGAGGATACGGTCATCCGTTACTTCGCGCGTGACCGGTACGGCAACCAGTCCTCTGAGAAGATGGCTGCTTATGAAGTTCATGTTGACACGGTTCCACCTGTAAGCGTCGCGTCTCCCAGGGGTGGCAAGTATTTTCATCCCGTCTCCGTCCGGCTGAAAACGGAGGAAGGCGGAGTGATCTATTACACCACGGACGGATCAAAGCCGACCCGAAACTCTGAAACTTACCAGGCACCTGTGGCCATGAGAAAAGATACAGCGATCATGTTCTTTGCCGTGGACCGGGCCGGGAACGCGGAGGACGTGCACAGGGAGACCTACTCCATAAAGCTTGACAGCGCCAAACCGGTTACCCTTGCTGAACCTTCCGGCGGTCTTTTCAAGGAGCCCGTCACGGTAAGCCTGTCGTCCGAAAAAGGTACCAAAGTCTACTACACCATAGACGGCAGTCGACCCACTGCGAAGTCCCCCCGGTATTCCAAGCCCCTTCGATTTGTAAGGAGCGGAGTTCTCAGATTTTTCGCCGTGGATGAGGCGGGGAACAAGGAAAATGTGAGGGAGGAAAGCTACGTCATCGATGCGCAACCACCGGCGGTCAGGGCAGACCCCGGGCCGGGAACATTTGCAGGACCGGTGGAAGTGACTCTCAAATCCAGTGAACGGGGACCCATCCGATACGAGTTCGGCGGCGGACAGGCGAACCTTTCATCCCCTCTTTACAAAAGACCGTTGAAGATTTCCACGACGGAGGCTCTTTCGTTTTTCGCCATCGACGAAGCCGGCAACCACAGTCCTGTTCTAACAGGCGAATACATCATTGATACGAACCCTCCCCAGGTTGTTTCGAGACCGCCCGGCGGAGAATACTCCGGGAGGATCCGTGTCAAGATCGAATCATCAGAGCCCGCCGACATCTTTTATACAGTGGATGGCTCTGCACCCTCCGGAAGCTCTTCAGCCTACCGGGGTCCCATAACGATTAATAACAATACGACCTTGTCCTTTTACGCTGTCGACAGGGTGGGCAACCGGAGTGCCGCCCAGAGCGAGCGGTATATTTTGGACAGCAGCCCGCCAAAGACCAGGGCAGATCCGCCGGGAGGAACCTTTTCCGGGGAGATCTCGGTCAGCCTGATCGGTGAAAAAGGGTCTGTCGTGCGGTATACTCTGGACGGTATTTCTCCTTCAGAAGCTTCTCCTGCTTACCAGAAACCCATCCGCCTGCTCAAGGATACACAGCTCAAATTCTACGGCACCGATGCATCGGGAAACAGGGAAGAGGTTCAGGTCGAGAAATATACTTTCGACACCACCCCCCCCTCGACCAGGATCGATCCGGCACCCGGTTATTACAGTAATCCTGTCAGCGTGACCCTCACGTCGGAAAAAAACGGCAACATATTCGTCCACCGAGCCGGTCAGAAGGATTTTGCAGTCTATACAGGTCCTTTCGTCATCGATAAGACGGAAAAGCTTTCCTTTTACTCCATTGATGATGCGGGTAACAGGGAGGCCGCCCAGGTGGCCGACTTTGTAATAGACACGGATCCACCTGTTACGGTGCCGTTCCCTGCACCAGGTCAATATAATCCTCCCATTACCCTCGAACTGAAGACGGAGAGCGGCGCCAGAATCCATTATACACTCGATGGTACCCAACCCTCGGAAAGGTCCCCGGTCTACAACACCCCCATCGCTCTTAAGGACAATACCACTGTTAAATACTTTGCCATTGACAAGGCCGGGAACCGGGAGCGTACCAAGTCGGGTGCCTATACAGTGGCGAGCGGCCTTTGGCGCGATAATTCCAACGGTGTCTTTATTCACCCCAGCGTCATCGACGGCGATTTCCTTTGGATTGGTGGTGAGGAAGGACTCTTCAGGGTGCACCTCGAGACGAAGAAAAGGAAAAATTTTACAACCTCAGACGGGCTGATCAGTGATTCGGTGCGGGCCATCGCAGTCGACAGGCTCGGTTTCAAATGGATCGGCACCGACAAAGGAGTCTCCCAGTTCGACGGTAAACAGAACTGGGTAACCTATGATTACAGCGACGGTCTGCCGAGCAACATGATCAACTGTGTTTTCATAGACCCCCAGGACAACATCTGGTTCGGAACGGACAAGGGGCTGGTTCTTTATGACCGTAAAAAGTTCACGATCAGGACTACAAAACAGGGTCTTCCAGACAACAACGTGACCTCCGTGGCCATGGACGCCAACGGTGTTTTTTGGATCGGGACCTCAATGGGACTCCTCAGGCAGGAGGGTAAAAAACAGAAAGTGTTCACAGCCGCTGACGGGCTGCCTTCAGACCGCATCCTTTCAGTCGCGGTAGACGGCAGGTGGAATGTCTGGGCCGGCACGCAGGATCAGGGAATCGCCAGATATGACGGAGGGAAATGGGTGCGTTATACGGACATACAGGGAATGCCAGGGATCTCGGTCAGGGTGATCGTGGCTGACATGGCTGACAACCTCTGGTTCGGCACAGACGCAGGCGTTTACAAATACGATGGGCGGGTATTCACGAAATCGGAGACGGAGATATACAGGTAAAGGAAAGTTTGAGGTTTGTAGTATAAGGTTTGATGTTAAAGATCGTTCTGTATGCTTTGCTGGGTTTTAACTTCAAACGTGAAACGTCAAACAATCAAACGGAGTTCATATGAAACTCACTTGCCCCAACTGTCAGACCAGTTACCAGATCGCGGATGAAAAGATCCCGGCCAGAGGAGCGCGGGCCAACTGCCCCAATTGCGGGCAGATGATGCTGATCCCGGGCGCCATTAGCAAAAGAGAAGCTTCCAGCTTTATACCGGACGAACCAGACGTCGATTTCGGGCAGACAATAGCCTACAACTTTTCGGAAGTGGACCAGAGCCGTACGGAGATATCGGCCTTTCTTGAAAAAATTTCCGAGCAGAAGCCGTTTATCGAAAAGGGACGGATCCTTTCTCTGAAGGATACCCAGACAGGAAAGGAGTACCCCATCCCCGGTGCGGAGGTGACCGTGGGTCGCAGCGGGACGGAAATCACCGTGGACGATCCGGAGGTTTCCAGAAGGCACTGTCTCCTCAAGGTGTTCGGTGACCGGGTTATCATCATGGATCTGGAGAGTACCAACGGCACCTACGTAGACGGTAAAAGGGTGATGACCGGCAACCTGGGGATAGGGGAACAGTTCACCATAGGCAACACTACCCTGGAATTAGCTGGAACGTCCTCAGACTGAAGAGGCCGGTTTATTTCATGAAAGCAGATACACGGGCAGACATCGATCTACTGGACAGGAGCGGGATCCTGCCTCCGGGATTTTCCGATGAAGTCGCCTCTATCGGCCGCAAACCCGGTTTTTTTACTTTTTCTCTCCGCTGGAAGGTGTCCATCTCCTTTTCCCTGCTTTTATTTATCGTCGCTGGTCTTCTCTTCCTTGCTTTCATGAGGTACGAATGGATCTATCTCCTGCGGGAAGGGGAGAAAAGAGCGCAATCCCTTGCACGAAACCTTGCTGTCAGCGCGAGGGATCCGCTTCTTGCTCAGGATGAACTCAGGCTGGGTCCCGTTACCGAATCCATAAGCCAGGACAGCGATGTTCAATACGCCTACCTCATGGATCACCAGTCACGTGTTGTTTATCACTCAGATCCAGAAAAAACCGGTGAACTCCTTGAGAAAGGGATCCCCCTGGCTGAAAAAGGGGTCATCCAGGTATCGATACCCGTGGTTGTGGAGGATGTTCTGGTAGGCAGAGCAGTCGTCGGACTGAGCGAGGAGCACATCAGGGAAGCGTTGGCCGCCACGGCTGTCGGGTTGATCCTGCCCTTAGGCGTGGGGACAGGATTGGGCATGCTGGGTATTTTCCTGCTGACCGGAATTCACGTTAACAGGGTTGAGCTGCTCGAAAAAGCGGTGCAGGCACTGGGATCGGGGGATCTTCAAGTCAGGGTGGACGATCAGAGTATGGATGAGGTAGGCCGGTTGTCCAGAGGATTTAACGAAATGGTCAGCCAGCTGCACAGGGCCAGAAAAGAGATCGAAAAGAATTTCAAGGAAACCATCAGCGCCCTTGCTGAGGCTGTGGAAGCCAAGGATGCCTATACGCGCGGACATTGCGACCGGGTTGCCAGGATATCGGTCGCCATAGCCAAAAGGGCCGGCCTGGATACGGCGCGCTGCATGGAGCTGGAGCTGGCCGCTATCCTCCACGATGTTGGAAAGATCGGCGTAGGAGAGGGCGTGGTCGGCAAGCTCGGGCCACTTAGTAAGGATGAAACCAGAGACATGAGACATCACCCCGAGATCGGGGCCAGGATCCTCAGCCCTCTGTCATCCCTCAAGAGGGTGGGTCTATATGTCAGACATCACCATGAACAGTATGACGGGACCGGATATCCCGACGGACTGAAGAGTGATGAAATACCTCTGCCAGCACGGATAATCCAGCTCGCAGATGCTTTCGACGCCATGACCACCGACCGGCCTTACAGGGAGGCCCTGACAAGAAAAGAGGCTTTTCAGAGGATCCGCGAGGGCCGTGGAAAGCAGTTCGATCCGCGGCTCGTGGATTTCTTCTTCGCCCTCGACAAGGACGGTTATATTGATGCCATCTACGGAGAGGTCCGGGAGAACGGCCTGGAGGAGATAGAGCCATCAAGTGCCTGACAGCTACCTTCATGGCTTTGCTGTGGATAAGCTCCACCGGGTGTGCACTGGTCGGAAAAGGAGCCGGTCAAAAATCCGAGTGTTCCCGGATCGCTGACCTTGTCGATTCCGGGGAGCACAAACCGGCTGTGGATGCCGCACAGGAGCTGGAGCTTTCCGGAAAGAGCTGTCCATCCGATATCCAGGAGTCCATTTCCCGATCAAGAGACAGACTCCAGAAAGCCGATTCCTATGTACACAAGGCACTGAAAAGAAGGCATGAAGGAAACCTCCTTTCTGCCCACGCCAACCTTCGGGAGGCGCTGAAGATCTACCCGAAGTATTACTGGGTCCAGACACTTATCAAGAATACGGAGAGGGCCATACAGGCGGAACTCGACAATCTGAAAAATGAGGCAAGCTACCTTGAATCCATAGGAGACCCGGAAGCGGCCCTGTCCAGGATCCAGGGGGCCCTGGCACTTTTGCCCGGGGATAGGAAACTGGAGTCAGAGGCGGCAAGGTTGCGAGGCGTTATCAAGAAGGCGCAGGCCGATCGGAGGAATCAGGAGATTCTGCAGGAAGCCAGAGACCTTCTGCATGCGGACCGCTTTGTCGAAGCGCAGGACCTGCTAACGAAAGCGGACACTCCAGGTCAGCTGGGCGCCAAGGGAGAAGCGCTGCTTGCCGAGATCCTCGAGCGACGTCACGAGCGTATAAAGAAGAGGTTCGACGACGCCATGGATACGGAAAAAAAGGGGGATCTGGATGCCGCGGCAGGTCACACGCTTTATATCCTTGAGCTAGCGGTACCTGGAGAGCCGTTGGCTGGGGAGATCGTGGAATTTTCCAGGCTGCTCGGGGTGAAGCTGTATTCTGCCGGTGAGCTGTCCAGAGCAAAGGAGCTGTGGGCACAGGCCCTTGAAATAGAACCGGAGAACCTCAAGCTTCAAAGCTACCTAAAAGAGGTGCAAACCCGCCTGGACAACCTTGATCGTATTAAAAAGAGGGGGATCGACAACAGTGGGAAATGACCTGGAGGAATTTGTCTGCCGGTGCCGCGATGTGCTCAGCCCCTACGGGAGGAACTACGCTATTGGGGCGGTGCGCGGCCTGGCGGTGAGGAATATGATGTCCGTCAGGCTCCCGGAGCCGGATGAGGGTTTTTATCCCATTGTCAAGGTCCACGATCTGGCGCTGAGAGACCTGGAAGAGGTGTTTTACAGCCATGTCCAGTATGACGATAAGGGAGATCGAAGAGAGGAACTCATCAGCAGTCTAGTAGAGCGGAGAGTCTGGGAATGAGGAAGAACATGACATGATCAGCAATCCATCACCAAAGCGCAACACTCACTTTTTAGCCAAAAAACGATTCAAGGTCCGTTATCTTCTGCTGGTCCTCGCAGGATTCATAGTACTGTGTGTCAGCAGACCGTACAACTCTCCAAAAGCCAGAGTTCCTGAGCCCGCAGTGCAGGAACTGCCGGCTGATTTTGAACCGGAACAGGAAGCGGGAGCGTTTGAGCCGCCGGTCACCGTTGAGAGGCACCTGGTTC
>WOR8_10009127_pt1 | contig 14048 bp, 9 predicted proteins | sample DeeMarSeWOR38_10_FD_19890 | JGI IMG/M metagenome (IMG submission 19890) | reverse complement strand
TGTCTCGATGTCAGGCATGAGGGCTATATCATCCCAGAGGTAGATATCAACCCAACAGAAATTTCCATCTTGATGATCTCCGAAGCCGCACCTGCGGAACGTAAAGATTATTATTACATTGGAGGGGACTCTAATTATGAGAGCACCACACTGCTGGCATTCCAAGATGCTGGAGCAAAGGTTACTTCATTTAAGGAGGTCATCAATTTGGGGGTCTATTTGACCAGCGCGGTGAAGTGCGGGAAGATTGGTTACGGGATCAAGGCCGGCACGATCAATGAGTGCTCCCTGATCCTGGAAAAGGAGATCGCGCTGTTTCCAAATGTCAAGGTGTTCCTTTTGATGGGCGATGTGGCCATCAAGGCCATCAACTACATCGCCAAGAGAGCGGGAGAAGGGAGAGTTATCCCAGCTGGCTCAACATACAAGATCCGCGGGCCGGAATCAAGCGCAGGATGATCGCCGAGGATATCGCTTCAGGTCTAGCCATCGTTAATTAGGAAGGGGCGAAGCATCTGATCCCTCCTCAAAAGATTCATATTGGAGAGAATCACAGATGCTTCGCCCTGTTACCACATGGAATAAGTGTATGACGAAAGTCGAGGATGTTTTAGAACAGCTCAAAGCCAAAGCCAAATCCGATCAGCTAGAGGGGATGTCCCACTTTGGCATCGTCGGGGATCAGCGCATGGGTGTTTCGGTGCCTGATATGCGAAAAATTGCCAAAGGATTCGGTAAAGACCACCAGCTGGCGCTGGATCTTTGGGATACAGGTATCCCGGAAGCGATGATCGTGGCTGGGATGGTCGCTGAGCCTGATAAGTTGACCGAAGCACAGATGGAGGCTTGGGTTGTAGATATCAACTCCTGGGACATCTGCGACCAGGTGTGCATGCACCTGTTCGAAAAGGAATTCGTCAAGCGAACCGCGTATGCCCTGATCGCCTGTCTGGCCTGGCATGATAAAGCTGCGGGTGATGAAGATTTCATCAAGTACTTTCCAGTGATCAAGCAGGGGTCTACGGACGATCGCAACTATGTCAAGAAAGCGGTCAGCTGGGCGCTGCGCAATATCGGCAAACGAAACCTGGCATTAAACCGGGCCGCGCTCGAACTCGCCCATGAGTTAAGGGATATCGATTCCAAGAGCGCCAGGTGGATCGCTTCTGACGCCATCCGGGAACTCGAGAGCGAAAAAGTTCACCAGCGTCTGAAGGCAAAAGAAGCCAAGCAAAGTAAGAATTAAGATCGAAACAGACCCGAAGCAGCCCTGAAGGGTTTATTAAAATATTGGTTTGATAAGGGGAATTAGATGGGTCAAGCAAGAAAATATTCAATCCCTACCTGAAAAATCCTTCCGGTCTTTAATCAAGACTACGCCAACTCCCAAACTTTTTCCGCCCGCATTGTTGGTTCGTTGAACCTGCCCTCTAGGCTCATCATACCTTCGATGATAAAAGGATGAATTTTAGACAACACCTTTCGATGACGGCGGTGAACCTCAGCGGGGATTATCACCAGCAGCATTCCTTCCAGATCCTCCAGGTCCATCAAATAGAGGTAATCTCCGCTTTGAGAACTTCTGCGTTGCCAGGTGAGACGTACACCAGCCACGCGTAAGCGCTCACCTAATCTGGGAGCGGCTTCAACTGTGGTTACTGCTCCCGCTTTTTTTATCTGCTCCGCATACAAATCCAACCGGTGAGCGCTCACGCTGACGCCCAATATTTCTTCCTGAGCTATTATCTTTTCCTCCAAAGACCAATCCTGCTCGACGCTATCCGACTCGTCATCCATTGTGAACATTGCTAATTGTCCACCCCGCCAGTCACCAAGTTCACTTTGGCGTAATAGCTGCGGGATGGTTCCCAAGCCTTCCAATGCGCCTACCCGGATGAGATTCTCTGCTTCTACGGGGCGAGGGTCGACCCGAACCAGGAAATCGCTCAATGATCTGAAGGGGCGGTAATCGATGATGCGCTCTTGGGTGCGTTGGGTTAGCTCGCGTACCTGGTCGAGCCCCGTGTAAAGCACGGGCTGACCATCCAGATAGCTGACTGAGAACTGGCGCTGGGCGAAGTTAACGTGCGGAGGGCGCAAGGTTAATCCCATGCGGCGTGCTTCATTGATATAGACGCGCTGCCGGTAGTAGCCCCCCCAATTGGCGAGTACGGCAGCCATGAAAGTTGCTGGTTCATGGGCTTTGCTCCAGGCCCCGCGCCAGGAGATTTGCGCGTAGGAGGCGGCGTGCGCCTTTGGAAAGCCATACCCGGCGAAAGCTGCCATCAGCTCCCAGATGGTATCGGCGGTATCGGGCGGAATGCTGCTGTTGCTCCAGGCGCCGGCGATGAATTTTTCTTTCAATGTGCGCATTTGTTCCCCGGGGTCGAAATGACTCATCGCCCGGCGCAGCAAATCGGCATCCACCAGGCTGAGCCCGGCCAACTCGTGAGCGATGCGCAGAACCTGCTCCTGGTAGAGGATCACCCCATAGGTATCTTCGAGAATTTGTGAGAGAGCTGGATGCAGGTGGGAGACCTGCTCTTCTCCGCGGTGGCGGCGGACGAAGGAATCCTTTAATCCACCTGTTAGCGGACCAGGACGATAGAGGGCCAGGGCGATCATCACATCATCCATCGATCCCGCCTGGATCTCTTTCAAAGTGGCGCGCATACCGGGGCTTTCGATCTGGAAACAGCCGATGGTGCGACCTGCTTTGACCAGCTCAGCTGTGGCGGGATCATGATCTGGTATCGAATTGAGTGCGTCCAAGGGGGATTCATAGACCTCCGGATGGCGGGCTTGAAGCGCAGCTGCCACATCTCCGAGCACTGAGAGCCCGCGAATTCCCAGCAGATCGATCTTGACCAGCCCGAGGCGTGAGATGGATTCAAGGTCGAATTGGGTGATGAGCACCCCTTTCGAGGCGAGCTGCGTGGGAACAAGGTCAGTCATTGGTTCTGGGGAGATGACGATTCCCCCCGGGTGAATCGAGAGATGTCGAGGTACGCCGATTAATTCAGCGGCATCCTTGAACAATCTCTGGTAGCGGGGGCTGGGGTAGCGTAGGATCAATTCATCGTAAGGCTCCTCCATTTGGGGGCGAGCTCTCCACCATCGCCCGGGGATCTGATCAGCGAGTTTCTTGACTTCCCCTGGTTGAAAACCGAGTGCTTTGGCGACTTCTCGCAAAGCAGATCGGTGGCGGAATCGGTTGATGGTGGCGACCATAGCAACGTTTCGTTCGCCAAAACGCTTATAGACGAAATCAATTACCTCATCCCGGTGGCGAGAACTTAAATCGGTGTCGATATCCGGTGGTGTCGCCCGGGCTGGGTTGAGGTCCAGCTCGAGAGGATCCGGGGTGGTGATCTCGAGACAATAGGCTACCAGGGAGGAAGCAGCTGAACCGCGTGATGAAATTGGCACCCCGATCTTACGCGTGTAATCCAGGATCTCTTTCATGATCAGAAATAATGGGGCGTAACCCCTTTCCTCGATCACTGACAATTCATGGTCAAGGCGTTCGCTAACACGCGAGTCGATCTTGCCGTAGCGCTTGGATGCTCCATCTTCTGCTTTTTTACGTAGAACTTGAATGGCGGTTTCACCTTCAGGCAGGCTTACTTGAGGGAAGCGGGGAGCGTCCAGGGGCAGCTCCAGGCGGCATCGTTCAGCGATCTCCTCTGTGGCTGCGATGGCCCGTGGGTAATTTCGGAAGCGGCGATGCATCTCTTCCCCAGCGACGAATGCGGATCCTGGCGGTGGAAAGACATCACGTGTTATCCCTGTGAGGGGGCGATTGAGCCGGATAGCTGTCACCAGTTTTTGCAGGTTTACCTGGTCTTGGTGAAGGTAGTAGATGCTGTTGGCGGCCACAATGGGGAGGTTCAATTTCTCGCCCAGCTGGGCAAACTTTACTGACAGGACTTCTTCTTCAGGTGTGCGGCGCTGCAATTCGATATAGATGTGTTCCGGGAAGAGTTCACTCAGTTGTCCAAGATATCGATCAGCAGCTTTTTCTTGACCCTCACGCACCAGCTGCGACAAGCTGCTTTGGCTGCCGCCCGATAGACAAATTAGACCCTCAGTTTCCTGTGCTAATCGGTCGAATGTTAGAACCCGGTTTAAATCATCTTCGGGGGCGGCGAGTATGGCGCTGCTCAGTCGGCACAGGCTCCTCCAACCAGAAAGGTCGCAGGCGAGCAGTACCAGATCACCGTGCATCGGGGATAACTCCAAGGGTGAAGACACAGGTATCTCGAGACCGATGATCGGTCGTATGCCCGCTTCCTGGCATGCCTGGTAAAACTCGATCGCACCGGATAAGGAGATGTGATCGGTCAGGGCCAGTGCACCCATTTCGTAGCGCGCCGCGGTCTTTGCCAGCTCGGTTGGGGATGGCAAGCCCTCCAGGAAGGAATAGTAGGAGTGTGTGTGCAGGTGTGTAAAGGTTTCCATCAGTCTTATTGTAAACCCAGCTGTTCTCAGATGAATAATCGAATCTCATGGCAATGCTTTGATGGTGAAAATAAATGCGATGTGGGAGCGGTATAATTCCCTGGTTGGGTAACTATCGGATCAAAAAATTGTCATTGCGAACGGAGCGCAGCCTTTAGTCCTGAGCTTGCGAAGGGGGAGTGTGGCAATCTCCCAATATTAACAGGGGATTGCTTCACCCAAGGAAAGCACCAGGGTTCGCAATGACATAATAAATAATTCAATACCATCAATGGTTCTCAACATCGAGAGAAGGATATTAATTAACTGTATAGAGGTCATTTGACACCTAAAATGAACGTACTACGCTTACATGATGTCGGAGAACTGCGCCTGGGCTCCGAACCGGTACCGCAACCCAAGCTCGGTGAAGTATTGCTGCGCGTAACGGCGGTTGGCATCTGCGGCTCGGACCTGCACTGGCTGGAAGAAGGGGGGATAGGGGATGCCCAGGTGACTCAACCTCTGGTGCTGGGCCATGAGTTTGCTGGAGTTGTATTGGGTCCAGATTCGGATTTGAGCGGCCAGAGGGTGGCGGTCGATCCCGCTATTCCCTGCCAGGTTTGTGAATTCTGCCGGGGCGGGTATCCCAACCTGTGCAGTGACTTGCATTTCGCCGGGCACGGGTTAGATGATGGCGCTCTACGTGAATATATGGACTGGCCAGAAGGAAACCTCCACCCGCTGCCTGAAACGATCAGCGATGAAGAGGGGGCTTTACTGGAACCGCTCGGGGTCGCCCTGCACGCGGTCGATCTGGGGCAGATCGAACCGGGTTCATCCGTTGGGGTGTTCGGCTGTGGGCCGATCGGGTTGCTGGTGGTACAGTTGGCCCGTCTGGCCGGCGCGGCGGATATCATCGTCACTGATCGCTTGCAGCACCGTCTGGAAGCAGCCATCTCAATGGGAGCCACAAAGTCAGTCCTGGTCACGGATGATTGGGATGTAAATAAGGTCTGGGAGGTTTCTGCAGGTCGAGGTGTTGAAGTGGCCTTTGAGGTTGCGGTGGAAAATTTAGCAGTCGAAACAGCGATCACGGCTGCCAGACCTGGAGGTAGAGTGGTCCTGGTTGGCATCCCAGCAGAAAATCAAACCTCCTTTACCGCTTCGACTGCCCGGCGGAAAGGTCTGACGATCAAACTCTCCCGCAGGATGAAGTTCACCTACCCACGCGCCATTCAGCTGGTTGAGGGTGGTTTGATCGATGTGCGTTCACTGGTCACACACCGTTACCCACTCTCCGAATATAAGCAAGCCCTTCAAGTAGCAAAGCGCCGGGAGGGATTAAAAGTGGTGATCCAGCCCTGAATGTGATGCTCTCACTTGGCATATTTAATTAGATTGTCTTGTCATCCTGGAGCGCAGGTAAGGATCTAAAAATAATCCTTCACATGAGACTCTTCGGCTGGGTGTCAAAGTGTCCAATAATCAAGAGACTAAATGCATTTAGCGAGAGTTCCTGAACGAGGACATCGCTGAAGTTGGTTAAGTTATCTTTCAAGTATTTGCTTGAACTGTCTCATATTGCTATCCAGTTTTCCCATGTAGATCCGTTTGACGATCTGTTTGGGTATATATCCCCAGAAACCCCCCAAATCGGATTTATCATAAATAAGGATCAGTAAATCGTCTTGCGTCAAATCTCCCAGATCAGTGCAGAAGAAGGTTGCGGAATTAAAAGAGTCCCCAGCCAGACCATCCTGGAAAAGCTGCCTACCTAGAGATGCTTCGACCTTACCGATCATGTATTTGTTTGATTTTCGCTGTCAAGCCAATGATCACTTAAATTGCACGAGTTAATCTCAGGATTGCGAATCGAGAAAGGAGTTACCCCTAAAAATTATTCTCGCGGTCAGTAACCTGCAGTTTTTTCCTCCCCACCCTTCACACGGAATAAGTTCTCTTTCCTCCGGTCCCCAATAAACGTACTCAACATCCCATTTCTTCAATAATGCCTGGCGTTCTGCATCCAGCGTGTTTGCTTGGTATATCGAATCTACCTGTGCTGCGACACGATCGTAAGCCACCGTCAATGTCGTGATGCCAATTACCACCCTGACTGGCGCAAAGGCCGGCATTGGATTGCCGGTATTGTGGGAAGAGAGGACCACCTCTCCAGGAGCAGCCAGATTTGCCAATTGATTGAATGCACGCACCTGGTCCGGGCGACGGTATAAGGGTTGAGCCGGTTTTAGCGCGGCGGATATTCCCCCTAAGATCAGGATCAGTGTAGCAAAAAAACTAACCGCGGATGATCCGTAAAACGAATATCTCAGCTTATTCCTGGTAGCAGGTTGATCTTGTGGGCTGAAAGAGGGAGATAGGCTGGCAAGGACCAGGACGATCAGAGCAATCCATAATCCATCCACCAGGCGGCGCTGCATGTTAAAAGGAGCATAGGCAAGGATCGGGAGTGCTAAAACCCAGCTCACCAGTAGTATGCCTCTCCAAGGCCTGCGGCGAACTATCTGCACACCACCCAACACGGCAAACGGGATCAACAGTCCATATGCAAACAGGTAGAAAATGGGATGGGGTGAAGGAAGTGGGCTTTGTAAATTCCACGACCTCATCACCACATCATATTGGAACGATGAAATGTAGTAGATGACTAATGGGAGAGCGAATAACCCCACCCAAACCGTTACCCACAGTGCACGCCAAACGCGCTTCCAATCCGTCGATCGTCCACTTAGGGCGCGCATCCCCTGCCAGATGAACAAAACCAGGAGATAAAAGCCCGCCACCGCGCCGGTTACCATTCCGGTCAGTGATTGGGCGAGCAATGCCAGCAGCCAGATGATTCCAGTCAGGGCGCCCTTCATCCACGGAAAGGGTTCACTTGCCTCCTGAGAGGCGAGTTCAAGATAGTATTTTAATCCCCAGAGCAGAAGCGCTCGCGCAAGAGCAACATGTGGAATGCCGTACAAGGCAAGAAAACCAAAGGTCTCCGGGGAGTAAAAGGTAAGCGGCATACTCAACCCGGGCACATCACTTAGGGGCAGGCGGGCTAACCATGCCTGCCAGCCAAAAAGGATGATCAGCCAACCCGCGCCGCCCCCCAGCGAGGCGAGGGCTAATCCCCACCGCCGCAGGGAGATATTCGGGATGAAAAATGCGATAAATTGGTAGGTCGCCAGGCACACCATGAAAATACTGAATATGCGGAACAGGTGATATAGGATCAGCAATTGGGAGTGCTGGCCTGCGGGAACGGTGAGCTTGCCCAGGAATAAATAATGTAGATAAATCAACACACCACTTTGAGCTTGCGTGGTATACGGTGTGCGGAATAACCAGTTTCCAGACGCGCCGCTGAGCATATTTGCAAGGTATGAATAGGCATCCTCAACAGCGAATACAAATCCTGTGAAGACCCAGTCACTGCCCCCCACAAAAGCCCCAAGGATGTACGGAAGGCTGGTCAGAAAGGCAACCAGCACTCCAAACCAGAGCACCCAACGGCGTTCTGCAGCGGATACCGCGGTCGTTTCATTTGCCTTCAGCATGGTTTCCTAATCAAAATCATCTTTGTTTTCCAAGTTTGGTTTTGAGTATAGCACCCAACAGATCTGCCCGGCTTGACGGTTTTGATAAGAATAACGCCAGACAGTATTTCCCTAATATTAAATCAATCGGTTTTACTGTATAATGTGAACAACGGCACAAAGTATGCACCCTTCCTATAGTAATTGGAAGGTCTCACGATGGCTCATTCACCTCACTATGACATCGTTACACAATGAGTCAGCAATACATGTCCTTGAAACCCGATCGGCACCGCTGAGCGGGGGTATGAAAATGGTGGATAGGACTGGATGATGAGAGTCTACGCCCGGACACCCCTTGATCTCGATAAAGCCATCATTCCGCGCGGCCAGGTTTTCCTGATTCCTGAACGCTGTAAAGGTTGTCAGGTCTGTGTTCGATTTTGCCCCCAAGACGTCTTGTGTATCTCGGAAGAGAGGAATTCTAAAGGTTATCGCATCCCTAAGGTTTCAAATGGTAAGGAAACCGAATGTGTGAACTGCGAGTTTTGCACCTTGGTTTGCCCTGAATTCGCCATTTTTACACTCCCATTGGAAGGAGCACCGCGTGATTGACCACAGGGTGCTCACCGGGGCGCATTTCATGAATGGCGACGAAGCCTGTGCTGAAGGTGCTCTTGCTGCTGGTTGTAGCTTCTTCGGTGGTTACCCGATCACACCTTCAACAGAGATAGCGGAGCACTTAGCCCTTCGCTTACCGGAAGTTGGTGGGGTTTTCATCCAGATGGAAGATGAATTAGCCAGCATTGCGGCTATTATCGGCGCATCTGCTGCTGGGGCACGCTCGATGACTGCCACTTCGGGACCGGGTCTGAGCTTGATGATGGAGAACCTGGGTTTGGCGGTAATGCTTGAAATCCCCTGCGTGGTAGTGGATGTTCAGCGCGGATCACCATCTACAGGATTGCCGACCATGCCCGGGCAATCGGATGTGATGCAGGCTCGCTGGGGTTCCCATGGCGATTATGAGATCGCTGCCTTCAGCCCCTGGTCACCTCAGGAGATGTTCGATCTGACTATACATGCATTTAATATCGCCGACCAGTTCCGTACGCCGGTCTTGATCCTAAGCGACGAGGTAGTGGGCCACATGATCGAACGGGTTGAGATCCCGCCGCAAGATCATATCGAGCTATGGGAACGCAAACGACCCAAGGAACCTGATAATGGACGTTATGATCCATTCTCGGTCATCGATGGCGATCTGGTGCCTCCCATGATGCATGCCGGAGAAGGATATCGGGTGCATTTCACTGGTTTGACCCACGACGAACGCGGCTATCCGGATATGTCTCCAGAGACGCATCACAATCTGGTCACCCGGCTGGTGAATAAAATCCGCTGCAATGCTGATCAGATTATACGAACCGAGGGGTATCATCTCGATAATGCGCGCATTGTGGTTGTTGCTTATGGATGTACAGCTCGATCGGCGCGCCGGGCGATGCGCGAAGCAAGACAGATGGGTATCCCGGTCGGTTTGCTGCGCTTGATCTCCCTATGGCCTTTCCCCGATGACCTTATCGAGCAGATCGCCACTGATGTCGGCACATTCATCGTAGCTGAGATGAATCTGGGTCAGATCAGCCGGGAGGTGCAGCGAGTCATCGGACGACCAGTCAAGGGCGTATTCCACGCCGGGGGCGAGATGATTCCACCTGATCCGATCCTGAGTGCCATCCAGGAGGCCGCGGCATGAATTCGGTGATGATCACGGATAAACACCCCCTGGATGAGATCATTCGTGCGGATCGCATGCCGCATATCTGGTGCCCCGGTTGCGGGATCGGTATCGCCATGCGTTGTTATGCCCAGGCGATTCTCGATTCTAAGGTTCCCGTAGAGAAGCACGTCGTCATATCAGGTATTGGTTGTTCGGGTCGGGTGGCCGGTTATATGAACATCGACTCGTATCACACCACGCATGGCCGGGCGATCCCCTTTGCAGTGGGGATGAAGCTGGCAAATCCAGAGTTGATGGTGACTGTGTTCAGTGGAGATGGCGATTTGGCTGCCATCGGTGGAAACCACCTGATCCACGCTGCCCGGCGCAATGTGGATGTCAAGGTGATCTGTGTCAATAATTTCAATTACGGCATGACCGGTGGTCAGGTAGGGCCAACCACACCACAGGGCGCACGGGGGACTACTGCACCTTACGGCAACCCGGAGCTGCCTTTCAACCTTCCTTATTTGCTGGCTGCATCGGGGGCAAATTTTATGGCACGCTGGACAACGCTCCATGTTCGTCAGCTCAAGGAGGATATCCTCTACGCGTTCCACCGACCGGGATTCACTTTCATCGAAGTCCTGGCTCCCTGCCCAATTGGATTTGGAAAATCGAACAGCATCGAAGATGGGTTAGAAGAGATGGAGCTCTATCGCCAGCGATGTGTGCTGGTCCGAGATGGTGATGTGCGTGAGGATGATTTGAACATCGATCTGCGAGAGGATAAACCCATTTATATCGGCAGGTTCGCTGATCAGGAGCGGCCGGCATACAGGCCGGTCAGGTTGGAAACGGGATGAGAAAAGAGATCCGTATCGCGGGTTTTGGCGGTCAAGGTGTTGTGCTGACCGGTTATATCTTGGGTAAGGCGCTGTCTATCTATGCCGGTCTTGATGCTGTGATGACCCAGTCGCATGGTCCTGAAGCCCGGGGTGGAGCTTCGAGCGCTGACCTGGTCGTAGCGGAGGAACCGATCGCCTACCCCTTCGTACAGCAGCCGGATTATCTGGTAGTGCTTTCACAGGAAGCGTATACAAAATTCCGGCCAACAGCCAGACCAACGGTGGAGGTCTTTATCGATAAAGATCTGGTTGTTCCCCAAGATGCAGACCTGGTTTACTCGATTCCTGCCACTCAACTGGCGGAGGATTTGGGACGCCGGATCGTCGCCAACGTTGTCATGTTGGGTTTTTTCACAACTACGACCAATTTGGTTGATAGCCAGGCTATGCATAAAGCGCTGGAGAGCTCTGTCAAGGCAAAAACATTATCCTTAAACCTCCGCGCTTTCAAGGCGGGTTGTGAATATCCTGCAATAAAGGAGCAGATAGGATGAGCGATTCGGTCCTGGTGATCGGTGGCGGTATCGCTGGCATCCAATCTGCGCTCGATCTGGCTGAAGCGGGTGCGCGGGTTTATCTCGTCGAGCGGCAAGCCTCAATTGGGGGTTTGATGGCTGTATTGGACAAGAATTTCCCCACTCTGGATTGCTCGATCTGCATCGAAGCGCCAAAAATGTCGGAGGTCGAATTACACCCCAATATTGAGATCTTTTCACCGGCGGAGGTGATCCGGGTTGAAGGAGAAGTGGGGCATTATCGTGTCCAGGTGAGCGAGAAAACGCGCTATGTGACCGATGAATGTACCCGCTGTGGGGACTGCACCACTGCCTGCCCGGTAGTATTGCCAAATGAATTTGATTCAGGGATGGCAGCCCGCAAAGCGATCTATACGCCCATCCCGCAATCGGTGCCGGGGACCTACTTGATCGATATTGAGAATTGCCTGAACCAACCCCCAAATTATCTGCCTTGTGAACGCTGCATTAAAATCTGTCCCCCCCAGGCGATAGATTTCTTGATGCCGGAGGAAAGTATCACGACCATAGAGGTAGGAGCGATCATCGCCGCCATTGGCTATGATATGTTCGATCCACGGCGTATGCCGGAATATGGCTATGGGACTCATGCAGATATCCTGACTGCATTGGAATTTGAGCGCCTGATCAATTCAGCTGGACCGACAGGCGGGGAGATCATCCGTCCCTCAAACGGAGAACACCCGGAGAATATTCTCTTTGTTTTGTGCGTCGGCTCGCGGGATCAGCGTTTCTACCATTACTGTTCGCGGTTCTGCTGCATGTATTCGATAAAACATGCCTACCAGGCCATCGATCACGGTATCCAGGATGTGAACGTGCTCTACATGGACATGCGTGCATATGGAAAAGGTTTCGATGGTTTCTGGGAACGTACCGAAGCGGAAGGAGCCACATTTACCAGGGGAAGGCCAGCTCGTATTTCGCCCAATGGGGATAAAAATCTTCAAGTTATCTACGAAGACACCGAATCCGCGACTCGGATAGAGGCGAACTATGACATGGTCGTGCTGGCGAATGCGGTCATGCCTCAAGAGGGTTTAGCTGAGTTGACTGAACGTTTAGGGGTTGAGCTGGATCAAGACGGCTTCATCCGCGCCCAGGAGACCTTGGGGGGCCTGGTTATGACTACCCGACCGGGGATATATGCAGCTGGATGCATCTCTGGCCCGAAAGATATCCCGGATAGCGTCTCTGAGGGCAGTGGGGCAGCTGCCTTAGCGCTCAGCCACCTGACCAAGCGCCATTGGCCTGAACCGATCGAGGTGGAACCTCTCCAGGACATTGAAAACCCAAGGGTTGGAGTGTTTATATGTCATTGCGGGAGTAATATCGCCGGAGTGGTTGACGTGAAGCAGGTGGTGAACTTTGCCCAAAATCTGCCGGATGTCGTGTATGCTTCGCACCAGTTGTTCTCCTGTGCAGGCAATACTCAAAAGGAGATCGAGGAGACGATTAAAGCAGAGCAGATCAATCGTGTTGTAATAGCTGCCTGCTCCCCTAAAACCCATGAATCGATCTTCCGCGGGGTGATGCTGCGGGCCGGGCTCAACCCCTATCTATTGGAGATGTCCAATATTCGCAACATGGATTCCTGGGTCCACAAGCGCGACAAAGCGGCTGCCACGCAAAAGGCGAATGATATGGTCTGGATGGCGGTTGAGAAAGCTCGCCGTCTGACGCCGTTGGATGTTTCGCACCTCCCCTTGGTTCAGAAAGGTTTGGTGGTCGGGGGCGGGATTGCCGGAATGACCGCGGCGGTCGCATTGGCAGACCAAGGTTTTGAGACTCACCTGGTGGAAAAAGAAAACCGTTTGGGTGGGCAGCTGAACTGGTTAGATGAAATCGCCCCCGCGAATATCCCCGCTGCTTCCTTATTGGAAGCAAAAACTCGACAGTTGGGGAGAAGTGATGTAAAGGTCCACCTGGGAACGAGTATCGAAAGCATTGGTGGTGTCGTGGGCAATTTCCAGGCGACTCTTGCTGACGGCACTCATCTTGAGGTTGGGTCGATCGTGGTGGCCACAGGTTCAGAGCCATACCAGCCCAATGAGTACAATTACGGAGGGGATAAACGAGTTATCACGAACCTGGAATTAGAGGAGATGCTGGAATCCAGTGTTCCTGAAGAGGAAAGGATCACCTTTATTGCCTGTGTTGGATCGCGCCAGGGTTCAAATGGTTGCTCTCGTTATTGCTGCACCTCCATGATCGCCCAGGCTCTGCGACTGCGAAAGCTGGGCAAGAAGGTACGCGTGCTGTACAAGGAAATGCGCACCTACAGCCGACAGGCGGAGGAGCTGTACGAGCAAGCGAGCCGGGCTGGTGTGCAGTTCTTTCGCTATGATCCAACCCTTCCCCCACAGGAGGCGATCACTTTCACGGAGAATTACCTGGAAGTATATGACCACATGCTGAAGGCGAAGCTGCGCATCCCCACCGACCTCGTCGTCCTGGTGATCGGATTGAGACCTACAGAGGATAACCTGGCTGAGCAGTTGAAATTATCGCGCAGCGATGATGGCTTCTACATGGAGCTGCATCCCAAATTAGGACCGGTCCAAACTGCGGTCCAAGGTGTCTACCTGGCTGGGACGAGCCAGGGCGCCAAAGACGTGCGTGAATCGATGGCCCAGCCTTTGACCGCACGCCTGATACCTGATCTGTGTGTAGGTTGCATGCGTTGTGTCAAGGTCTGTCCATACAGCGCTATTGAGCAGATTGGTCCAGCCGGGAAGGATGGTACGGTCGAGATCATCGAAGCGGCTTGTATGGGTTGCGGTACCTGTGCAGCCGAGTGTAATTTCTCAGCGATTGAGATGCCTTATTTCACCAAGGAACAGATCCTGGCCCAGATCGATGCCTCATTGGGGGATAAACCGGAAGAGAAATG
>WOR8_10004205_pt1 | contig 14050 bp, 13 predicted proteins | sample DeeMarSeWOR38_10_FD_19890 | JGI IMG/M metagenome (IMG submission 19890) | reverse complement strand
AAAATAACAATATTGAACTTGATTGGAAGATTAAACGTAAATGTTTGGATCTAATACTTGAATGCGCAAAATCCACTTATCCAAATGAATTTGGTGGTCTTCTTCGTGTAGACTTGGAAAAAAAAGATACAATTATCGAACTTGTAATGCTACCGGGGACGATTTCGGGGGAGACTCATGCAATTTTTAAGTTGCATATGCTACCAATAGATTTTTCAATAGTTGGAACAGTACACAGTCATCCATCCTATTCAGCTCGTCCGTCTGGTGCTGACCTACAACTTTTTAGAAAACATGGTAAGGTTCATATTATAGCGGCAACTCCATATGATACAACTTCTTGGAGAGCCTATGATCATAAAGGGGATGAATTAGATTTAAAGGTAATATGAAAGAACTATGACGTAAATAGAAAAACCACTTGACAGACAAGATTTTATATAAAACACCTGCTATCACAATTAGGAGAGAGATGGAAGGCTCACCTATAGATATTGTTATATTTGCACCTTTAGCAGTAATTCTAGGTGTTCTATTATTTTGGTTTATTCAGCTATTAATTATTGAATTCGAAAAATATCTTTTATCAAAGATTAGGCAAAATCATGAGCCATTATGTAGATTTACAAACTTTCTTGGGATACTCTTTCAATCGGTATGTCATGCTTTGGGCTATACAGTTACAAAAAGTGGAATATCTGATTTTTATATCAGCGTAAATTATGGTAGAGTTGCACCTAAAAGAAAAAAAACAGGGATATTTGAGTGGATCTCGAATTCATTTCTATTTATCGGTCCCTTTTTCTTGCCCGCAATTTTATTATTGATATTTTTATTTTTTTCAAAAGTGACTTTTGAAGTTATGACACCATCACAACTTCTAGAAGTAAAATATACTTTTGGTGGACAAATTAATACATTTGGTTCAAGTCTCTATTCATTTTCAACAAGCTTCTTTCACTTTTTTTTAAACATTGACCTTTTTCATCCAGGACAGTTTGGTTTTATGTTACTTTTAATTTTTCTGGGAATGGGAATGAGGCCAAGCTACATAGGTGAGAAAAAACATGAAAAGGTAGACATGTTTTATGATTTGAAAAACATCTGGTCATTGATACGGCACAAACCTATGTACATTCTACTATTGTTTTTGATTTCATATAATTTGTTTTACATTTCTTTAATTTTCAATCAAAATTGGTATGTAGCTCTATTTTCGATATTTGGTTGGTTGTCAATTATTGCAATTGTTTCATTGATAGTCTCAACCATGATACTTTTACTAATTAAAACAACTGATGAAATTCCTGGAAAAATTAAATTGTTGCCTTATCTTGCTTTATCTATTTTTTATGTACTAATGCGGGCGATATTCTTTTATTATCCTGTAGAAAACAGTAATATGATTTCACTTGCAGTTATGATTATATCTACGATATTGATTACGTATCTTCTATTAAGATTAAAAACCAATAAATTTAAATCTAAACGTGATATAAAATCGATTAAGAAAAAGGGAAAGGGCGGAACTGATGAAGGATGAAGATCTATTAAAAGATGAGAAATTAGAAAAGGTTCTTTCACCACATCCCCTTTCTTTTATGAAATATCAATCGCTCTGTATATTCTTAATTGTCTGGGGGGTGCTTGTTTTTTGGTTAGTTACCTTTTCAGAATACAGAGGAATGATTGCTATACATGAATGGACTCCAATAATACTATGGGGAGTAGTTTTAATTGTTGCAGGTATTGCTGCTTCACTAGTAGCTGTTAGATGGAGTATTTTCTTTCTTTATTTAGGGATTTTTTTAGGAGGAGTAGGGCTAATGCTTTGGCAAAACTGGATTAGTACTGCAGGAAGTTTTATTCCAGTTTATATGATAGCAATGTCAATTCTAGGTTTCCTTCTTGTTGAATGGTACAGGAGGTCCCATAAATATATAATTTCAAATCAGAGATTGATTTTCAAAGGAGGTATCACAACAAAAGAAGAAAGAACACTTAGATATGATAAAATCTCTGATTTAAACGCGAAACAAGGAATTATTGGACAGATTTTTGGTTTTGGAACAATTATTCCCATTTCCCAATCTGGTTTTGGCTTAGGATCTGATAAAGCAGAAGCGGGTGGTGGAATAATGCTAGGCGAAAAAAAAGCCAAACTCTTTGGCTTTTTTGGTGGGGGTAAAGAGGTTCAGACGCCGCGAACTAGAAGTTATTATGAGTTACATGGTGTGTACCCCTATAAGGAAGTAAAAAAATTAGTTGAGCAAATGGTACAAGGCAGTGTTATTACTCCTTACCAGAAAGAACAAGTAGCCTTCCAAAAAGAGCAGGTTGATATTCAGAAACAAATGCGTGATCTTTTAAAAATGCAATCTGAATCTAAGGGGGATGCCAAAGAAGAGGGGTCTGAAGAAACTTAATTTAAAAGATATATTTATAAAATCTAATTTATTTCTTTGGCTGCAATGGTTCCAAAAAAAGTCTTTTTTACTAAGGGTGTAGGAATGCATAGACACCAATTACAATCTTTTGAATTAGCTTTACGTAGTGCAGGGATAGAGAAATGCAATATTGTCAATGTTTCTAGTATCGTTCCACCAGATTGTAAAATAATAACAAGAGATAAAGGTATTCAGGAGCTTAAACCTGGAGCTATCACTTATTGTGTTATGTCACGTAATACAACTAATGAACCAAATAGACTCATTGCTGCAGCTATTGGTGTTGCTACTCCAAAAGAAAGAGATAACTATGGTTATATCTCCGAGCATCATAGTTATGGTGAAACCGCTCAAAAAGCAGGGGATCACGCAGAAGACCTGGCAGCATCTATGCTTGCAACAACTTTAGGTTTAGAATTTGATCTTGATAAAGCATGGGATGAAAGAAAACAAGAGTATAAAATGAGTGGTAGATTTGTAAGGACCCAAAGTGTTGTTCAAACTTCACAAGGTGAAAAAACTGGTTTGTGGACAACTGTTATTGCTGCTGCAGTTTTTTTAGAAAATTAATTATTATTTTGAGTGTAGGTATACTTAAAAATTTGATGTAATATGGTATTTTGACTTTTACCACAGATTTTCTTTTCTTATTTTTTTATAGCATCTTTGGATAATTTTTTGGTATTCAAGTTTATAGTTTTGACATTTGTAAAAAAAAGTGAAAATTGAAAGGTTAATAACTATTATTTAACGCCTAATTACTTTCCATCTTTTTTGCTTAGATTTTAAACCTTTAGAATAATTTACTTCATATTCTTCATTTTTTAAACTATCAATGACAATAAATGATCCTATATATGACGTACAATGTGCTATTGGCACTACAATCCATCTCTGTCCAATATAGCAATCATCATGGAGACTCTTATCCATATGGCGTCTACAAGGGTATACGATATTTCTTTTCTTTTTTATGTCCCTAATTAATTTTTTCAACATCCTGTGCCTTTTTATATTTTATTATTTATATATTTATCTTAAACTGGGTTTAACTTTGTTTTAGTCATAAATATTTCATAACTTTTGGAAAAGGTCTTATAATAACAAATATTCCTTCAGTATAACGTTTTTTTACATTCGAAATTACTGTAGCAATAGTAAGTTTTTAATATAGGGGGGCGATGTCCCCACCAACTATTAATAATAAAATATTGGAAGGAGTTCTTATGGAAGAAGTATTTATCAAATGGTTTGAAGATTTAAAAATTGAAGACGTTCCATTAGTAGGTGGAAAAAATGCATCTCTTGGAGAAATGATCAGAAAATTAGGAGAAAAAGGAGTTAGTGTTCCTGGTGGTTTTGCAATCACTGCTTATGCTTATAAGTATACAATTGAAAAAGCAGGAGTTGATAAAAAGATCCAAGAGATTTTATCTGATCTTAATACACATGATGTTCACAATATTGCTGAGAGGGGGGAAAAGATTAGAAATTTAATTAAAAACACCCAACTTCCAACTGAACTGGAAGAAGAAATCAGAAAATATTACAAAGAGATGGAAAGTCGTTATGGAGAAAATGTTGATGTAGCTGTTAGAAGTAGTGCAACAGCTGAAGATTTACCTGATGCAAGTTTTGCAGGACAGCAGGAAACCTATTTAAATGTAAGAGGAGAAGAAGAGCTTTTAGAAAAAACCAGGGACTGCTTTGCATCACTTTTCACAAATAGAGCTATTTCATATAGAACTGACAAAGGATTTGATCATTTTAGTGTGTACTTATCAGTTGGAGTTCAAAAAATGGTTAGATCTGACCTTGATTCTTCTGGTGTCATGTTTTCAATTGATACAGAAAGCGGTTTTGGTAATGCAGTGTATATCACTGGTGCATGGGGGCTCGGAGAAAATGTTGTCCAAGGCGCAGTTAATCCTGACCAATTTTATGTTTTCAAACCAACACTCAAGAAAGGTTTCAAATCAATTGTTGAAAAGAAAGTCGGAACAAAAGAAATGCGAATGGTCTATAGTGACAAAGGGACAAAAAATGAAGATGTTTCAGAGGAAGATAGAAGAAAATTCGTAATTAACGATGATGAGATTATTACACTTGCAAAATGGGCTTGTATTATTGAAGACCATTACCAAAAACCAATGGATATTGAATGGGCAAAGGATGGAAAAACAAAAGAGCTTTTTATAGTTCAGGCAAGACCTGAAACAGTTCATTCCCAAAAAGATGCAGCTGTGATGCAGACTTATGTTCTAGAGGAAAAAGGAGACTTACTTGTTGAAGGAGAAGCTGTTGGAACAAAAATCGGTCAAGGAATAGTAAACGTTATAGAAAGCGCAAAAGACATTGGAAATTTTAAGAAAGGTGAAGTTCTTGTTACAGATATGACAGATCCTGATTGGGAGCCAATTATGAAGATTGCTGCAGCAATTGTTACCAATCGAGGAGGTAGAACCTGTCATGCTGCAATTATATCTCGTGAACTTGGAATTCCTTGTGTTATTGGAACTGGCGACGGAACTTCAAAGATTAAAAATGGGTCAAATATTACAATTGATTGTAGTGAAGGAGTTGGCCGTATTTATGATGGTCTCTTAAAATACAGAATGGATGAAATAAAACTGGACAATTTACCGCAAACCAAAACCCAAATAATGATGAATGTTGGTGTTCCTGAAAAGGCATTCCAACAAGGACAGATCCCAAATGATGGAGTTGGTCTTGCTCGTGAAGAGTTCATTATTAACTCTTATATTGGAATTCATCCACTTGCATTACTTGATTATGAAGAGATAAAAAAGAAGGCGAGATCTGATAAAAAAATTGCAGAGGTTATTAAACAAATTGATGAGAGAAGTGCAAATTATGAGGATAAAGTCGAATTTTTTGTTGATAATCTAGCAAGGGGAATTGCAAAAATTGCAGCAGGCTTTTATCCAAATGACGTGATTGTTCGTATGTCTGACTTTAAAACAAACGAGTATGCTAATCTAATCGGAGGATTCCTTTATGAACCTTTAGAAAACAACCCAATGATTGGTTGGAGAGGGGCATCTAGATATTACGATGAAAAATTCAAACCAGCTTATAGTCTTGAGTGTAAATCAATTAAAAAAGCAAGAGATGAAATGGGATTAATAAACATTAAACCAATGATTCCTTTTTGTAGGACTCCTGATGAAGGACGAAAGGTTATTTCAATTATGAAGGAAAATGGCCTTGTCCAGGGAGAAAATGGTCTTGAAATATATGTAATGTGTGAGGTCCCATCTAACGTTGTTGTTGCTGACCAGTTTGCAGATATTTTTGACGGTTTTTCTATTGGTTCAAATGATTTAACTCAATTAACTCTTGGTCTTGATAGAGATTCAGATATCATTTCTCATATATTTGATGAGAGAAATGATGCAGTAAAACGACTTGTATCTCAAGTAATTGAATGTGCACATAAACACGAACCACGTAGAAAGGTTGGAATATGTGGACAAGCGCCCTCTGATTTCCCAGAGTTTGCAGAATTTTTAGTCGAGTGTGGAATTGACAGCATCTCATTAAATCCAGATACCGTTGTCAAAACAAAATTAAGAATTGCAGAAACTGAGAAAAAACTTGGAAGATAAATAACAAATTTTCACTAAATATATTTATTCTTCCTCTTTTTATCAATTAACAAGATTAAATGCCATATATCACAACATATAAGAATAAAATTATCCTTAGATTATTATATCATTTTAGATTAATTGGATTAGGTTTTAAATTATCAGCAGTCCGTTGGCATTCTAATCATAACACACGAAAAAATCCTACTACAAAAGAAATATTGAAGCTTTTTTATTTTGATTTTCTTGGAGTTCCAGAAGAAGACTGTGATATTATAAAAATAACTGATAAAGAATTCATTACAAGGTGTAAAAATAAATGCCCAATACTTGAGTTATCGTTATATCTAGGAATTGATACAAAAAAATCATGCAAACAAATTTCTGAAGGTCTTTGTAAATTCTTTTTGGAGGAAATAAATAAAAATATAACCTTCAAAAGAAACTATGACCATATTAGACCTTATAAAGAGGATTGCGAGGAAATAATTACTATAAAAGGATAGGAAATATTTATAATCGTAACTACTTTCTTGAGATTAATGAACCTAATCCCTCTCATCCAAATGAAAAAAATGAAAATTTACTTAGAAGAGGGAAAAAATCCGATTGCCTTTAAAGAGTTTTTAAAAAAATTTGAAGAAGAAAGAAAAATCTACATCTTAGATTGGGATGGAATAGAAAAAGACAGGCCTAATCTATGTACTTTTCAAAGGCTCTCACCATTATACGATTTATGGGTTGATTTTGGTCCAAGAGACCTTGGTGATGTTGTTGATGCATTTATGGCAGGTGCAACTGAAATTACATTGAGAAATCGTCTTTGTCCACAATTAGCTATTTCTGATATAAGAGAGATATCTGAAAACAAGGTTTATGCAAATATTGACTTTGATAATATAAATTTGCAAAATATCAACGATTTATTTTTTTATGATTCGGATGGTCTTGTAAATCTTAACAGTAAGGCAAAAATCGATCAGGACATGAGATATAGAGAGTATCTTAATGGTTTAAAGATGAAAAATAAATTGTATTCTTATGACTCTAATCTAGAAAATCGGTCATATTGGGAACGATTTGGCGCCGAAGGGCTGCTTGTTGATTTAAATAAATTTGAGGATTTCAAAAATGACTTCTGACGCGAAAATCATTATATCCTTTTTATTTAAGCGAAGTGGAAAAGAAGAGCTCAGTTTTTCTGATTTTTATCTTAATCTTTCGATGGAGTTGAACTGGTTCACACCAGATGATTCTAAAGCTTTTGTACATATGGCGATAAATCAAAAATTATTGATAAAAAAAGGAGAAATAATCAAACCAAATTTTGATATTAATAAAGTTGTTGTTCCGGTTGGTTTTATCCCTTCCAAAAACATATTTAAAAAAGAAGAAATTGAAGATATTAAGGATGAATACTTTTTTGGAAAAATAGTTAGACAAATTGTAGAAAAAACAAAACTTGATGAAAAACAAGTTATCGGAAAAATCGAAGATATTGCAAATGAAAGGAGTCTTACAAAAGAAGTTGCTGCTCTACTTTTAGGAAAAGATCATAACTTATTATTTGAAGAATTTTACTCACAAATTGAAGAAAGAATAGTTAAAGACCAATACAAAAATTAGAGAAAATAAAGAATAATTGGGATTAATAACACACCCATACAATGGCTTCTTCTAACTCCCCATTCAACAGGCAAAAGACCAATAAAAGTAGTTATAATAAGAATTAATATACCTAGAAATCCTGTAAATAGATATATCAATATTACAACCAGCGTAATAGTTAATTTAACAACTAATGTATAAGGCACATTTGTAAAATGTTTTGCAAATATTTTACCAACTTTTAATGTTAGAAAATATGAAAGTGTTCCTCCCAAAAGTAATGCAATTAATAAATAAGTAAGATTTTCAGGTATAAACAATGATGTCCATTCTGCAACAGAAATAAGCTCCATCGCAGCCAATGTTGCCCCACTTCTTGATCTAAGTATAACAAACATTACTACAACAACAAAAAAGGCGCATGCTGTGTTTACTGCTGATAGTGTTACAATTGTTTGTCTTTTATCTGACTCTCCTCTTGCATTCATAGCTAAAATTGTGCCTGTTGCTGAAGTGATACCAGGGATAATGGATACAAGTATTCCTCCAAGACTTCCAGTTGTGACAGATAGACTTGAAGATCTTTTCATTTTATTATTAAGAACAGGCTCTTTGATGGTTTGTTTTGGTATGGCTGGTTTTGTTATAAGAGAAGCTAAAAGTGTTGGAGTTCCAAAGAGGCCTGCAAGAGCGAGAAATAATACAGGGGAAGAAAGCCCAATTGGAGAATCGACAGGTATGCCAAAAATTACAATTCCGAAAAAACCTGAAAGAAGAAAAACAAAAAATGCAAACAACATTCCAATAATAGAGGGCGTTATACCTTTTTTCCAAAAACATCAATCTTTGCTTTTTCTGTAGCAAGCATAAGAATTGATATTGCTAATAACACAAACAACATGATTTCTCTCAGTGTTTCATAAAAAAACAGAGGGCCCCCAATGATAAATCGAATTGGAAAGAGCAATAGAAAACAAAATAGAATTGCTCAGATACTCCATGTTCAAATAGAAAACTAAATGCAGCAACAATTCCTCCAGATAACGATAATAAAATTAGTGCAATATTGTTCACATGAAGCCCGGGTAGCAATCCTGTTGCGATACCTGTTATAATCCCAAGAACACAAAATAGAATAACAAGAAGAAGATTAAGCATAGTTGTTACTCTTTTTCTAATAGATAAATAGTATGTTTTTCATCATAACTATCTAGTTTATATCTAAAGTTTTCTTCATCAAAAGAAAAGCGACCTAAAGCACATATTTTTTGACCAGGATAAATTGTAAAGTTTTTTAATAGAGAATAAAAAATGATTAGAGAATGTTTCTTTTCAAGGTCTACAAGATAAAAATTTGAATTTGAAACAAAGCCTACATATCCAGTAACATTAACATTTAAGTTAAGATATCTTGAAGGATTTTCTGCAAGTTGCCATAGGGAAAAAGAGATATTATCCCATTTTTTAATATTTTTACATAACGGTTGTCATTAACAACCACTGACCATTCATCCCTATATTTTTGTACCTCGCCAGTTACTTGGATTCTATCTCCATACCCAACATCTGTTTTTGTTTCAACAAAAATTATTGCGGATGAGTTCTGGTCTTCAATACTTATTACCTGGCCACCGTATCTTGTTTGATGCTGCTCAGTAACAATTCCCTTAATTGTTACTTCTTTTCCCTCATAATCAGGTAATTCGTGAAGTTCTATAATTGGTAATTGTGCAAGTTTTGATAATACATATAAAAAAAGAATTCAAGTGATAGAAAATATTAATGAATGTTTTTTTAAATTCATAGAATTTAAATTTAACGGCATTAATTTAAATGTTATGTTATATATATGCCGTTTTATCTGTTAAAACAGCATATTTTTGTTGTTTTTGTATTTATATGAGTATAGAAAAAATTATAATAATATCTTGTTTATTAACCCTGAAAAACACCTTTAATTTGGTGGGAGTTTAATGAAACAGAAAGAAGCAGTTTTGAAGATATCTGAAGCTTTTCAACAAGATGTTGGATACGGTAGAGCGCGTATCGATCATCAAACTAGACTAAATTTGGACTTATCAATTGGAGATATAATCGAAATCGAAGGAACAAAAATGACTGCGGCAGTAGTATGGCGAGCACATCCAACTGATGAAGGAAAGGGGCTAATTCGTATTGATAATTTAACTAGAAAGAATGCTGGCAGTGGTTTAGGAGAGCGGGTAACTATTAGAAGGGCTGAAGTAAAAGAAGCTAAAGAAGCGACCCTCGCGCCTCTTATATCAAAAGGTCAACAAATTCAATTCGGTACAGGTATTGATTCGCTCATAAAAAAAGGTCTATTGAAAAGACCTCTTACTAAAGGTGATAGCGTTATTATTCCCGGTATTGCATTATTCGGAAGTTCTCTTCCGTTTATCATTATGAATACCAATCCAGGCGGAATCGTTTCAATTACTGAAAATACACTAATAAAAGTTAAAGAAGAGGCAGCAAAAGAAATTGAAATGGAGGGGCCGAGGGTTAGTTATGAAGACATCGGTGGCCTTCATGAAGAAATACAAAAAGTAAGAGAGATGATCGAGCTTCCATTGAAGCATCCAGAGCTTTTTGATAGGTTAGGTATCGATCCACCAAAAGGGGTTTTATTACACGGGCCTCCAGGAACAGGTAAAACTCTTATCGCAAAGGCTGTAGCAAACGAATCTGGTGCAAATTTTTACACCATTAATGGCCCTGAAATCATGTCTAAATTCTATGGTCAGAGTGAAGAGAATTTACGCAAGATATTTGAGGAAGCTGAAAAGAATGCCCCTTCAATTATTTTCATTGATGAAATCGATGCAATTGCACCAAAACGTAGTGAAGTTCATGGAGAGGTTGAACGTCGTGTTGTATCCCAGATGCTTACTCTTATGGATGGATTAAAGGGAAGAGGCAAACTAATTGTTATCGGTGCCACAAATATTCCTGATACACTTGACCCTGCACTTAGAAGGCCTGGCAGATTTGATCGTGAAATTAGAATCGATGCTCCTGACAGAGTTGGAAGAAAAGAAATTTTACAGATTCATACAAGAGGGATGCCAATGGAAGAAAATGTTGAATTAGATGATCTTGCAGACATTACTTATGGTTATGTTGGCGCAGATCTTGCTGCTCTTGCTAGAGAATCTGCAATGAATGCTCTAAGACGATATCTACCGGAAATAGATTTGGAAAAACCAATACCTGTTGACGTTCTTGAAAAAATGGAAGTAACAATGGAGGATTTCAAAAATGCACATCGTGGTATTGAGCCATCTGCAATGAGAGAGTTTTTAATTGAAGTTCCAAAAGTTTCATGGGAGGATATCGGTGGTCTTGAAAATGCAAAACAACAACTCAGAGAAGCTGTTGAATGGCCTCTTACAAAACCTGAAGTTTTCAAAAGACTAGGTATCACACCACCAAGAGGTATTTTAGTATATGGCCCACCAGGTACTGGAAAGACTTTACTTGCAAAAGCTGTAGCTCATGAATCTAGTGCAAACTTTATTTCTATAAAAGGTCCTGAAGTTATGAGTAAATGGGTCGGCGAAAGTGAAAAAGCAGTTCGTGAGCTGTTTAAAAAAGCAAGACAGGTTGCCCCAACAATTGTATTTCTTGATGAACTTGATTCCATAGCCCCAATGAGAGGGACAGATACCGGTACTCATGTAACAGATAGTGTTGTGAATCAACTTTTAACAAGCATTGATGGATTAGAAAGCATGGAAGGTGTAGTTGTCATAGGAGCAACTAACCGTCCTGATATTATTGATCCTGGTTTGCTTAGACCAGGTAGGTTTGATAGACTTGTTCTTATACATGCACCTGATAGGTTAGCCCGCTTAGAAATATTTAAAATTCATACTAGAGAGATGCCAATTTTCATTACTAAAGATGATTTGAAAAAAATTGAGCTTGATATTAAAGGTGAAATGGAAGAATTACTAAGAGAAAATAAAAGAGTAATAATTAAAGGAACTAGTGGAGAAGTCATATCTCAACCAGAAGTTAATGACTTAGATAAACCTTCTAAACAAAATACAATTGATACTAAAAAATTATCCGATAAAGAGAAATTATTATACTGGCTTGCAATAAAAACAGATAATTATTCTGGTGCAGATATCGAAGCCCTTTGCAGAGAAGCAGCAATGCTTGCAATTAGGCAGGATGATAAAGCAAAGAAAATAACAAAAAAACATTTTGAAGAGGCAATTGAGAATACGCGAGCTTCAATTACCCCAAATATATTAAGATTTTATGAGAGAATTTCTGAAACTTTAGGGAGTGGTCTGGCCAAAAAGGATAAAAGCGAAAAAGATATTCAATATATGTAAACAATTTAAATAAATAGGAGGGATAAAAATTGAAGATTACTGAAAATGAACTAAGAGGAAAATCAGTTATGAGCGAAGAAGGATTATATTTAGGAATTATGAGAAATGCAACAGTAGATAGTAAAACTGGGCAGTTAGTTGGTATACTTGTCGAACCTTCAGATGATGTTGATCCTAGATTATATCATTTAGACAACCAAGGTCATCTTGTATTTCCTTTTGATTCTATTAAATCTGTGAAAGATGTTATAATTATAAGTGGGCAATAAGCCCATATACTTTTTTTTTAAATTTTTGTAATTAAAGTAATTTTTTATTTTAAGGGAGACCCCTATATTTCGTGTGGAAATCATAATTGTGAGTATTGTTTATTAATAAAATAAAAAGACGTGAGTATACCCAGAAGGTTATCAATTTTTACATATTTTAATCATTCCATTTTTAAAATTATAAATATAAAAAAATAAAAAAATTAAATTATGGAAAACTCAATTTTCCACAGGAAATAAAGGCCCTCCTCTTAAACTATTCCAACAGGAGAAAATAAGGAGAAAAACTATTTGAAAAATTCAAAAATCTTTAATATAGAATAGTTGATAACATAGGTTCCCGGGAGGCTTATTTTTACGAGTAGAAAAAACACAATAAACAGCGATATCTTTGGTCGGTTATTAAATGCTGATGGTTTGTTTTATAACCGAGAAGCTATGCGTCCAACATATATGCCTGAAACTCTCCCACATAGAGACAAAGAAATCAATAATTTAGCGTCTGTTTTAGTTCCCGCATTGCGGGATGAAACTCCTTCAAACGTTTTTATTTATGGTAAGACAGGGACAGGAAAAACTGCAGTCACAAAGTTTGTTGGCCAAGAACTTTTAAATAAAGGAAAGGAAACCGGGAAAAAAGTTAATTTTATTTACATAAATTGTGAAGTTGTTGACACACAATATCGCCTTCTTCAAAACATTGCAAATCACTTTATTGATGAATGGTCCGAGCGTATCCCTTTCACAGGTTGGCCCACTGATGAGGTATTTGCGAAATTAAAACAAATGATAGAAAAGCAAGGGGGTGTTACAGTCATAATCCTTGATGAGGTTGATAAACTCAAAGGGGACGAAGCCCTATATAATCTTTCAAGAATTAATTCTGATTTGAAAGAATCCAAAGTGTCAATTGTAGGACTATCTAACGATCTTAAATTTACCGAATTTTTAGATCCACGGGTGAAATCTTCCCTTGGCGAAGAAAATATAATTTTTCCACCTTATGACGCGGGAGAACTCCAGGATATATTAAACCAAAGAATAGAAGTAGCATTGAAACCAGGAACTATTGATGAGGATGTTGTACCACTTTGCTCTGCTCTTGCTGCTCAAGAACATGGAGATGCCAGAAGAGCTCTTGATCTTTTGCGCATGTCTGCTGAGCTTGCTGAGAGAGGGAAGTCTCCAAGAATTACTAAAAAATTTGTGAGACTTGCACAAAATAAAATTGAAATTGATAGAATAATTGAGGTAGTCCGGACTTTGCCAACACAGTCAAAACTTATTCTTCAATCTATTCTTTTACAGGAAAACCACAATAAAAAAACAGGAACTACTGCAACAATCACAACAGGCGAAGTTTATGAGATATACAAAGACTTATGCAAAAAAACAAGGGCAGATGCCTTAACCCAAAGACGAGTTGCAGATCTTATATCCGAACTTGACATGCTTGGTATAATCACAGCACGAGTTATATCAAAGGGCCGATACGGCCGGACTAGAGATATTAATGTATCATCCTCCTCAGAAGATATAATGAAAATTTTACAGGAAGATGATGTTTTTAAGGAGTTATCAAAGTATAAAATCCGTGCTCAAACAAGACTTATATAGCTATCTTGAAAATTATCAATAAAGGTAGTTGGTGGGGGAATCGGGCGACTTGTAATTCACATTTTTCATGTGTGTAAATCGCATTTGGTTCCCATCAAACTCCAAACACCATTTGATCGAGGAATCGGTAA
>WOR8_10008286_pt1 | contig 14057 bp, 11 predicted proteins | sample DeeMarSeWOR38_10_FD_19890 | JGI IMG/M metagenome (IMG submission 19890) | reverse complement strand
GGATATTCATTTACCCACAGAACACTCAACAGACCCGTGGCGTTTTTTACCGGCTGGTTTTTCTGGATCGGCAACACCCTGGCCTGCGCCATGTACGCCCTGATTTTTGCCCTGACGATCCGCGCCTACTTCGTGCCGGATGCCAGCATCGTCCTGCTCACCCTGCTAACCACCATCGTATTCACCGCGCTCAACTTCATGGGGATGAAGGAAGCCATCATTGTCATTACGGTTATGAACCTGGTGGAGTTGGCGGTTCTGGTGGGAGTTGCCGCGCTGGGTTTCACGGATATAGAGCCCGCCAATCTGGAGCCCATGGCGCCGATGGGCTGGGGCCCCTTCGTGCCGGCAATGGCGCTTATCTATATCTCTTATGTCGGATTCGAGCTTATTTCAAATGCGGCTGAAGAAATCATTCAGCCCGGCAAAAACATCCCGCGGGCGATATTGATCACCCTGTGTATCAGTACCGCGATTTACGTTTTCGTGGTCGGCGTGATGATGGGCACCGTCCACCATACCGAGCTTGCCCAGAGCGACATCCCCTTCATCTTTGCCGCCGAGCAGCTTTTCGGCGCCTGGGGGCGCTGGGCCGGCGTGATCGCAACCATCATGGCAAGTCTTTCCGCATTCAGCGTGACATTGGGTGCCAGCGCCCGTATTTTGTATGCCCTGGGACGCGACCGGCATTTTCCCTATTTCTTCTCCAGGCTGCATCCGCGCTTCCAGACGCCCCATATTGCGCTTCTTATCTGTGCCGGAATCGTGATTATCTTCAGCTCCTCGGGCATCGTGAAGTTTGTTGCTTCGTTGAGTGATTTCGGCTACTTAATGGGGCTCGGGATCATCAACTATGCGGTGATTCCGCTGCACAAAAAAATGCCCAATCTGAGACGTCCGTTTCAAACCATGTTTTTTCCCTGGATACCGATCCTGGGCGTGATTACCACCTGGATGTTTGTGCCGGCATTGGAATTCAGGAGCTTTGTTCTGGGAGGAATACTGACCCTGATCGGAAGCGCCATCTATCTTTTCAATTCCGATAACCGCGCTGAAGTGTCCAAATTGGCAAAATTTTTAGCAAAATCATTAAAATCGTTTATATCTAGATTAAGGAGAATGCATATGCGAGTGCTTATCATAAGTGGCGAAAAACAGGGTCAGAATATAGCCGATCGACTCCTGTCAAAAGATGAGTACCGGATCATGTTTCGCTCCGCGGAACATCAGGTAACCTTCATCGAAGAAGACGAGGCGATCTGTAAGGAGCTTGAACAGCGCTACAATTGCCCGATTTACCAGGGAGACGGAACAAAAAAGGAATTGCTGAGGCAGGTCGGGCTGGACAATATCGATGTGGTCATCGCGGCCTTTGAAGATGAAGGCCGCAATGTCATTGCAGCCCTTCAGGCCAGACAGCTGGATATTGAAAAAGTCGTGGCAATTGTTCAAAACCACGAATACACACAGCTCCTCGAGAAAAACAGTGTTGTGGTGGTGAACGCTCCCTGGGCCACGGCGGCGATGGTTGAAAATATCATCGATAATCCCGTGCTGGCTCAGCTTTTCGAATTTGGAATCGGAGCCGCCAGCCTTCTGGAAGTCAGCGTGCCCGATAATGCCGGGGTAAAGGGAGAGCTCATTAAAGATATCGACATACCCAAAGGGAGCCTGATTGCCGCCATCATCAGGGATAATCAATTTGTGGTCCCGCGGGGCACCACCCGGATCCATGGTGATGATCGTGTCATTTTCATCGGCCCCGCCTCGGCCATCAAAAAAGCGTTCGACATATTTATGCTCAAAAAATAAATAAAGTGATTGAAAGTCATACCTCTGCGACAGATTCGTCTGAAAGGATTTGCCCCTGCTTCTACCCGTAAGCGCCGGATGAATTCAAATATCAATATTTCATGATGTTCTCCTTCCGCCCTTCTAGATACCGGTATTTCACAGGCATGCCCTCGAGCCCGCAAAATCCGTGTTGACAATCAATTACGCCGCCGATAGAAAAATATCTGGGCTTTGCGTTCGTCTGCTGTCCGGGTGCCGGGCTGCCGGTCAAGCTGAGCGGAAGAATGAATGGCGAATTCCGCCCCGGACCTTCACACTAAACGCTTTGCTTTTATATCAAGTACGAGGAGGTGCAAAATGCCGAATAAGGACTACTGGAACGGCGATGATGCGGCGCACCGGCGAATCATGTACAAGGGGGCCGGGTATTCAGATGAGGATATCCGCCATAAACCCCACATCGGCGTGGCCAATACCTTTACCGATGCATCTCCTGCCACGGCCCACTTAAGAATGCTGGCTGAAGCCGTCAAACAGGGCATATGGTCCGCCGGGGGGGTTCCGTTTGAATTTGGTGTACCCGGATTATGCGGCAATATAGCGGTCGGACACGAAAACTGCAGATACGAGCTGGCAGAGCGTGACGTTGTCTGTTCCGCTATCGAAATTGTCTCTAAAATCAATAATTTTGACGGTTTGGTGACCCTGTCTTCCTGTGATGACATACTGGCAGGCTCCCTTCTGGGCGTCGGGCGCGTAAATATTCCCGCGGTGATGGTTACCGGCGGCCCGATGATGCCGGGTTGCTATAACGGAAAGAAAGTCTTGGCACCCGATATCGAAGAAGTTGAGTTTTCCGGGGCCACACCATCCGATTTCGCCGTATTGGAAGACGCCGCCTGTCCCGGTTTCGGCTCCTGCGGCGTGATGGGCACAGCCAATACGATGCAGGTGCTGGTCGAGGCCTTGGGACTCGCCTTGCCGGGTTCCAGCACGATTCCCGCCGTGATGGCGGATAAGACCCGGGCGGCAAGAGAATCGGGTCGCCCTAAAACCCAGCGATATTCTGGAGAAAAGGGCGTTTTTAAATGCGATCACAGTGGATCTGGCCATTGGCGGCTCGACCAACGCGATTTTGCATCTGCTGGCCCTTGCCAGAGAGGTTGGCGTTTCTCTCACCATGGCTGACTTCGATGCTGTCAGTCGAAACGTGTCCTGTATCTGTGCGGTTAGACCGAACGGCCCCTTTAATATGGTGGATCTTCACGAAGCCGGAGGTGTACCCGCTATTCAAAAAGTTCTTGAAGGGGTGCTTGAAACGTCCGCCATCGGTGTTAGCGGAACCCGTCTTGCAGAGATTCTGGCTCAAGTCCCGTTCCAACCCAATGAGGTGATCCGCACGCTTGAGGATCCGGTCCATCAGGATTGCGGCCTGGCAATTCTGCAAGGAAATCTGGCACCGGATGGTGCCATTATTCGACCCAGCGGCGTTCCCGCTGAAATGAAAACCTTTAAAGGTGCGGCCAGAGTCTTTGAAGATGAAGATCTGGCAATTGAGGCCATGAAAGCCGGCGATATCAAAGCGGGTGATGTCATCGTGTTGCGCTATCTGGGGCCCAAAGGCGGGCCCGGCATGCAGTATGCCCAGGCATCCTGTCAGGCGCTGGTGGGGCTGGGACTGCATAAAAGTGTCGGGCTGATTACCGATGGCCGCTTTTCCGGGTTTAATCACGGCCCGATCGTGGGACATGTCAGCCCCGAAGCGTTTGAGGGGGGCCCATTGGCGCTGGTCTGTGAGGGGGATCAAATATCGGTGGATGTCGATCAGCGCAGCCTCGAAATCGATTTGTCAGAAGCAGAATTGGCTGATCGTAAATCCAGATGGAAGCCGCCGGAATCAAATGTGAAAAGCGGCTGGCTGGCGCTCTACATGGCCAACTGTCGCTCCGCGAGTGAAGGCGCAGCCATGCAGCCCTGGTAGGAAGGAGAAAAAGCCCGTGAAGACATTTGGTATCTTTGACTACATGAAAAAATATCAATACGAAAACATTTTTCTTTGTCAGGATGAAAAAGCAGACTTTAAAGCCGTAATCGCTATTCACAGCACCGCTTTGGGACCCGCTGCCGGCGGTATTCGCATGTGGCAGTATGATTCTGAAATGGATGCCATCGAAGATGCATTGCGTCTGGCCCGGGGCATGACCTATAAATATGCGGCGGCCGGCGCGAACATGGGGGGCGGCAAAGCGGTGGTGATCGCCGATCCCAAACGCAAGGACAGGGAAGTTGTCTTTCGAACCCTTGGAAGATTTATCAACCGGTTAGGGGGAAAGTTTTTCACCGGAGAAGACGTCGGCACCACCCTTGAGGACATGGAATATCTTTTCATGGAAACCCCTTATGTCATCACCCTGCCGCAATATCTCGGGGGAGTGGGCCCGATTTCGCCCTTGACGGCTTTTGGTGTCATCCAGGGCATGCGCGCCTGTGCAAAGACTGTTTTTGGCTCAGACGATCTCAGCAATCGAATCGTGGCCGTCCAGGGGGTGGGATCGGTGGGCTCTTCTCTGGTTGAACAGCTCTCTGATTTAGGGGCCCGTGTCGTCATAACCTCGCGTCGATGACATGGTCAAGCAGTTGGGGGCAAAGAAAGTCCCGCTAGAAGATATTTACGGCGTCACCTGTGACATATTTTCCCCGTGTGCCCTCGGTGCGATTCTGAATGATGAGACGATTCCCCGGCTGAAGTGCAAGATTGTCTGCGGCGCAGCCAATAATCAACTCAAGGAAGAGCGGCATGGTGATGCCCTGACCGAAAAAGGAATCCTTTACGGTCCGGATTATATCGTCAACGCCGGGGGTGCGGTCTATGACGCCGATCGATTGGTCGGTGGCGTCAACTTGGAGCGCGGCAAACAAAAAGTGGCCAGAATTTATCAGACCACAGAGAAGGTGATTGAATTGGCGCAGGAGAAAGGCATTCCAACCTACCGCGCAGCCGATGTGCTTGCCGAAAAGCGATTAGAATCAATTCGCCATATAAAAAACTACTGGGATACCATGGAGATTCGATAAAGGAGGTAAAGATCGTGGATAAAAACACCGTCTCGATTGTTAGAATAGAAGAAAATCAGGTGGAAAACGCCGTGCGAAGTGCGGTCGATTTGATTGGTGGAATTGAGGCCATCGTCAAACCCGGCGAAACGGTTTTGTTAAAAGTCAACTGGTGTGTCGTGCCGGAAGATCCAAAGGTCGGTGTGGTTACAAATCCCGTGGTGGCGCGTGCTGTTGCCGATCTCATAAAAGAGGCGGGTGCCGAACCGATTATTGGGGATTCGGCTGCAAGGGGCGTTGATACGGATTTGGTCATCCAGGCCACCGGCTATGATAAACTGGCCGGCGAAGGATACCGGCTTGTGAACCTGGATAAAGAAAAAGTGATCAAGCTGGAATTTCCCGATGGCGAAATACTGCATACGATAAAGACCTTCGAGCTGGCAACCCGGGTCGATAAAATCATTGATATACCGCTATTTAAAACTCACGATTCCGCTGAGGCCACGCTGGGCTTGAAGAATATGAAGGGTCTGTTGCACGATGATCAAAAATCGAAATTGCACCGCGAGGGTCTTTATGCGGGGATCGCGGATGTTAATCTGCGCTTTCCGCCGGATCTGGTCCTCTATGATGGGACCTGGGCGATGGAGGGTTTAGGCCCGATGTATGGCATCCCCTTCGAATTGAACCTGATCCTGGCGGCCCGAAATGTGGTGGCCGGTGACGCCGTGGCCGGAAGCATTATGGGATTTGAACCCGGAGAGCTGCTCGTTACAAAAGTGGCCTACGAGCGCGGCCTCGGAGAGATGAATCTCGACAAAATCCCTATTCTGGGTGCGCCACTTGAGTCGGTCAAGCGTCGATTCAAACGCGTCGAGGAGGATGATCGCATCATCTACCCCAACGTCCAAATTGTCCATTCTGAAGGGACGTGCACCGGCTGCAAGGTCGCGATCATGAGCAGCCTTTTCGACATGAAGAACAAAGGAATCCTGGACCAGGCCGATGGTTTCACCTTTACGACGGGTGATGTTGAACTGCCCTATGGCGTCCCGCAGGAAAAAGTGGTTGCGGTGGGCATCTGCGTTCCAAAAGAAAAGCGCGGAGAGCGCTTTTCAAAGGGCTGCCCCCCGAATAATGTGTACACCATCGAGGCCGTGACCGGCGTGGAAAGTAAGGATAGTTACTCAACGGAATGACCTGAATCTTGCATGAAAATTAATGAGGAGCTGGAATTATGTTTAATGGATGAAAATCATTTTATCTCATTACATTTCACCCTTAAGACAACGCGGCGAGCCGGAGGCTTCCATGCCCTGCGGGCTGCGCTTACAGCGCCCACGTTACTAAGGCCGAGGCATCGTTCACTATAGCCTCGGCCTTAAGTGCCTTGCATATGAAAGCCTCCGACTCGCGCAAAATCCAGGTAATTCCTGGATCTTTTGCGTTGAATAAGAAGGATACTCTATGGGCATAAAGGCGGAGGTTGATAAATTAAAAAAAGAGCTGATTGAACTCAGGCGAGATTTCCACCAGCACCCGGAACTGGGGCTCGAGGAACACTGGACCGCTGATAAAATAGAGTCCTATTTGAAACCGCTTGGATTAGAAATCAGTCGTATCGGCGCGACCGGTGTTGTCGGGCTGCTAAAGGGGGATCAACCCGGCCGCACCTTAATGCTGCGGGCCGATATAGATGCGTTGCCGGTGCAGGAAATGACTTCTGTGCCTTACAAATCCGCCCATGAAGGGTTGATGCACGCTTGTGGTCATGATGGACACATGGCCATGCTGCTGGTCGCCGCCAAGATCCTTTGCGAACACAAAGATGGGATGAAGGGAAACATCAAATTTTTGTTTCAACCCAACGAGGAAAATATGCACGCCGGACTTTTGGTCGAAAAAGGGGTACTTGAGAATCCAACGGTGGATGCCGCCTTTGGGATTCACCTCATGACACCACTGGAAACCGGAAAGATCGGGGTCGCGTCAGGTGCGGTGATGGCGGGCATGCATACCTTTAAATTGGTTATAAAAGGCAAAGGCGGGCATACCGGGTTTCCTCAGGAATCCATCGATCCGATTATCGCCGCAGCCAACCTTGTTCAGACGACCCAAATCATTCAAAGCCGCGAAATCGATGCCTTTAAACCAACCGTCATCGTATTCGGGCGAATTGCGGGCGGGACCACTTCAAATGTAATCCCCGAACAGGTGGAGCTTGAAGGAACGATACGGTATTTATATGATGCGGCTGCAGCGGGTGAAGACCATCCCTGCAAGAAATTTGAGCGCATCGTCAAACATGTCTGCAAGACCCACCGCACCCAATATGAGCTGGGCTATCCCTATAACCATCCGGCGGTCATCAATGATTCTGAAATGATTCAATTTGTCAGGTCAGCGGCCGCAAAAGTGGTTGATGCAGATGACAGGATCGTTCCTTTCGTAACCATGGTGGGAGAGGATTTTTGCGAGTTTGCAAACCGAGTTCCCAGCGCTTTTTATTTCATCGGTGCTGGAAATAAGGATAAGGACGCGGATTACCCGCATCACCATGCCTGTTTTAATATTGATGAGGCGGCATTGTCCATCGGCTCAGAAATGCATGTTCGAAGCGCCTTAGCGTTTTTAAAACCGTAACGAATTTAGATTAAGCCCTTTTCCATTGCAAGCTCTTCGATCTCTTCAACCGACAGGCGATCCAGCTGTTCGATTGATATGCCCAGTTCAGCGGCAGCTGATTGTTTTAAAGGCGCTACTTCGGGGTCATTTAAGTATTCGATCGAAGGGGCAGCGATACCATCTGATTTGTGTTTACGACTTGATGATTCATCTGCTTTTGTTTTGCCGGTCTGTCTTTTTGAATACCAGAGAAAAAGGTTTAATGCGATTACGGCAACGCCAAGTATCAGTAATATAAGTTTCATTTTAAATACCTCTTATAACTTATTGGCATTTATCTCAGATACTTTAGAGCCGAAAAAAAAGAAACGACGCATCAACACCGGGGCAGCTTTCTGCGTATGCTTCTTTGCATCGATCCGCGCTGAAACATCGCGGGTCTTTCCTGATCGGGAATTTTATGATATAATCATTTTCAGTTTGTGAGAGTCCAAAATGGGGGGCAGTTCGCAGTGGGTTGCCCCCTTTCATCAAGGTCATATCAAACCGAATCAAATGATAAGGGGGATAATTTTGGGCAATTTGACCTTCATCGGCATCAGCTTAATGGGGTTCGCGATAATTTTTATTTTGCTCCGGATTCTGCCGAAGGTAAAAGGCAAAAGCAGCGATTATTCAATACCGAAACATTCTTCCCCTACCTCCCATCTCGAATCGACAGGACCCAAGAGAGTCTATCGGATTTAGCCTGACGATGCCCTTTCTCCAAGAACTTCAGCGATAAACTCAAACCGAATGCATTTAACCCTTTTTAAAATTTGAAACGCTCAATTTAGGTTTAAGTTAATTTGTAAATTGCCGATATTATTTAATGAGCGGAGCTTCACGATGGTGCGGCCCACTCAATGGGTTGGGGTGGCTTCCCGGATGTAGGAAGTCACCCTGATTTCCATTTTCTGGGAAAGGCTAAAATGACGAAACAGGAAAAAAATCTTCTCAAGAATAAGTTAGAGTATCTTAAATTGGCCTATCGCATTTCGATATACCGGCTATCGGGAGAAGAAGCACCTGAAGAACTTCTTAAAAAAGCCAGAATCACCAGAATTGCAGCTGATTTTTCGAAAGAAGAACTGGAAAACGTTTTGAAATGCTGAGCTTTCTCCATACCGTATTGTCCATCGCTACCGGTTTACTGATTGCAATTGTTATCTGGTTTCAGTTGAGGCGGCTCAATTAGCATCATGATAATCGCATTGGCCATTAACCTATTTGCGAGGTCGATGCTCCCAACGCGCTGTGCGAATAAAGGGCGACACCATGGCTAAAAGAAAAACATATTGTACCAATTTGGATGCCGAGCTGATGCGAGAAATCAGGGTTCTATCAGCCCAGCAGGTAAAGCGTCAAAACGACCTCCTTGAAGAAGCGATTAAGGATCTACTAAAAAAATACCAGCATATTGCACCATCCTCAGGGATTTCGATGGCAGAGGAATTCTAGAACCCATCCCCAAAATGTCTTTTGGCCCAATATCTTTGTTGGTGCCTCGCTTCAAATCCTTCGATTCGCCTCAGGCGGACCTCCGGTTTACGGCCCACAAGGACAATAAGATCAGATGGGAAGTCCCGCTTAGCGGGAAAACTCAACCTCGCCGCGATCTTGAACCAAAATCCTATTTTTGAGATGGGTTCTAAAAACCGGTTGCCCCTTCACTATTTAATCAGCAAATTCCGCTGGCGGTATTCATGACGGATGCCCAATAAACTATATTTATTCTTAAAAATATATATAGACGCCTCGCATTTATTGTGTTAATTGTTTTTCCATGAGATCTCGGGGCATTTTCTGGGCCGCTTGTATTTGTATCCCATTCTGGCTTTTTATTATCTGGCTGATTAAAGCCGGCGTCATCGCTTTTCAGACGCTGATTGTCACCGGCGTCATTCTTTCAGCCATTTTATTCTATTTAATCCTGACCTCCCGCCGAATTTCCAAACCAGATGAACAGAACAGGGAAACAATCCCGGATCAACGTTCTGCCACCCTTCTCAAATAAAGGCCCGTCATTCTATCACTTCACGATTGATAAGCTGGGTTGAAATGACTTCTAACCAACATATCTGAAATCAGCTGATATGTTCCATTATTCATCAGGTAAGCGATTCTAATACTTTAGTATTAAGAAATTCCATCCACAATATTCACGACTTCATTTCACATTTTAAAAGCCAAGCAATTCTGCAGTTCGCACTATATCTATTTGATATTATGTTAATTTAGCCTATTTTAATAATTTGGCACAGGTATTGCTGATGATAAATGTTTCTTGGAAGGCTTCTCGGATGTGCGTGCATCTTTTCAACTGGCCTGTTTCACCTTCATTCACTAGGATGGGCGGATCCGGTGAAAATAACGGCATCTGGGGAAGTCTTAAATCTTAAGGCAGACTAAAAATTGAAAACATGCACTTGTCGATAACGGTACTAGAAAGGTATGGAATGGACGCATTAAAAATCGATAGAAATATTGAACGCAGGATTGAAAAACGACATGTTTGCTCAGAACAAATCTTTTTCGCAACTCAAAGCCGACTCTATGAAGGTCATCTTAAAGATTATGGCCGCAACGGTATTTTTATCAAGACAAAAGAGGTTTTAGCAGTAGGAGAAATGATCACAGTGGTGGATCCGCACCCAGACGGAGGGAATATAAAACGTAAAGGTCAAATCTTATGGAGAAATAAGGAAGGATTCGGAGTAGAGTTGTATCAGCACCGTAATGAAAGAGAACACAAAGTAATTCGATTTGAGAAAAGAAGTATAAATAAATAATTATCCCGGGATTGAGTCAAATCAATTTTTATTAAAATTATTAATCAAAAACAGGCAAGGGACCGAAATAAAGCGGGTTTTGTAAATTATCAATACCGCCACTACGGGACAAATTCTGATGAAAGAAAGACGTCGTTTTCGAAATCAAAACGGATTCACACTAATTGAGCTGCTTTCTGTTATGATCATAATGGGTGTTATGAGCTCGGTCGCTGTAAAAAAAGTTGACTCTATAACAGATACCGCTAGTACAAAAGCCTTGGCTATAGCGGTGAAAGAACTTAATGTTAGAGAAAGTTTGGTTTGGTCTAAGATGAAAATATCCATTGATGGATATACGACAGATGCGGATCTTTTTGACGCTCTAGATAAAGATCTGGGTGCAAAATTTAAATGGGATCCAGGACCTGGAATTGATGGTGGTACGCTTCACTGTGAATCGCAATTGATTGTTCTGAATAGAACCCACTCTACCAATTCAGCGGCAGGTCAATGGCAATAATTTTGAGTTTAATAAAAATGTTCTCTTCAACACCAAAATCTGTTCATTAACCAGCGGTGATCAGCCGCCAGCTTTTTTTTGACTCTTGGCGAAATTATGCTATGATCCTATTCATTCATTCGGACTTTCCATATTTCTTTTTTAGGGATAGGGGTTAGCTGATACGGAGTTGCCCCTTTTTTTTGTTAAAGTTTATCATGTAGTTATCGATACTTCTACAAGGGAACGGGTAATATATGGCAAATAGAAAAATGTATCATCTCTTGTCACCCAATTTGTTTAAAAACGATCAAACACTTTATTTAATATGTATCTTAACCATTATAATTTAAACCTGAAGCCATTTGAGATGAGCCCGGATCCTCGGTTTTTGTGGCTGGGCGAAAAGCACCAAGAGGCTCTAGCGGCGCTTGAATACGGAATACTTGAGAGCAAGGGATTTTTGCTTCTGACCGGTGATGCAGGTACGGGAAAGACCTTACTGATAAACGGTCTGTTAAAATCGACCCGGGTAAAGGCGATCATTGCCACCATCCCGGATCCGGATCTGGAAGTTTTGGATTTTTTTAATTTTCTTTCTGAAGAATTTCAAATGAACAAAACCTATGAGACCAAAGGCAGCTTTCTGATCGAATTTAAGCGTTTTCTGCATGAAGTTTACCAATCAGAAGGAAAGGTGTTGTTAATAATTGACGAGTGCCAGCGGCTCAATCATCAGCTCCTTGAGCAGATTCGTATTTTATCAAATATCGAACTCAATGATCGAAAACTGATAAACATTTTTTTCGTAGGCCAAACTGAATTTAATGAAATATTGAGGGAGGAGCGCAACGTCGCGGTTCGGAAAAGGCTTGCGGTCAGCTACAATCTGGTGCCTTTGGACCGAAAAGAAACCGAAACATATATTGATCATCGCCTTAAGATTGCCGGTGCCACTGAAAACCTGTTCACTACTGAAGCGATGCGCGACATTTTTTTCTTTTCCGGAGGTCTTCCGCGTTTAATCAATATCACATGTGATCATGCCCTGCTGATTGGTTATTCAAAAGAGTTAAAACAGATAGATGACGGCATCATTGCAGAGTGCAGGAGAGACCTGCAGATATTGAGTGACATCGGTAAACAACCGGAGGAAAATGAACGCTTTGAGGAGAATCAAGAAATATATGAAATTAGCGAGCCGCCTGACGAAGCTCAAGACAGCAGAAAGGTCTGGCTATATACAAGTTTCATCCTGGCTTTTATCATTATCGGGTATCTGGTGTTTAATTTCGGGTGGATAAATCCATCGGCGATCAATGTAGAAGAAAAAATCCTTTCCGTGGAAAACAGTGGTTCAAAAAAAGAAAGTCCCAAATCAGAAGATGCCACCAAAAGTGATGTTGATAACGAAAAAGCTTCGGAAAAGGATCAAAAGCCATCAACGACAGATCTGGAAAAATTGGATGAAACGAGTGGAAAAGCCGCTTTATCCGAGATTGAAGGTGACAAGCAGACGGCGGATCCCGCATACGCAGAGGATACATTGTTGTTTGTGCAACGTAAAAAGGTTATTTACTTTAAGCATAATTCAATGCGGTTATCTGATGAAGCAGGTGAGGTACTTGGCCAAATTGTCGATTTTAGCTCATCCAATCCGGTATTAAAAATTATTGTTGAGGGCTACACCGATTCATTGGGACATCCTGTATACAACAAAAACCTTTCAAAAATGAGAGCCGAGGTTATAAAAAAATATCTGGTTGATAAAGGTATACCTGCGGCAAAAATTGAAACTGTTGGAATGGGGCCAGAGAATCCGATAGCCAGCAATGAAACTTTTGAAGGAAGAAAACTAAATCGCCGCATAGAAATCAGGTTCAAAGTCAAATAGCTTAGGAACCGACCCGATTTTTTGCTTTTCAATTGGGGGGATTTATCTGGATGGGATGGTTAAGCTGCTTCTTTTTGTTTTGCCAGTTCGCCCTTGACCGCCAATCCGATTTTCCGGACCGTATAGGGTTTTTTGACATATCTTCCTGCCCCCAGCCACTGGGCTTTTTTAACCCGATCTGTTTCGGAATAGCCGCTGGCGATGATTGCCTTTTGCTTCGGGTGCAGCTCGATGATGCGCTCATAGGTTTCCAGACCGTCAATCCCCGGCACCATAATCATATCCAGAACGACTAAGTCCACCGGATCTCTTTTGAGCAGCTCAAGCGCTTGCTCACCGCTTTCAGCGGTTTTGACCGAATACCCCAGCTGTGACAATATTTTAGAAGCAATCTCCCTTTGCTCTTTTACATCGTCGACAACCAGGATGGATTCTCCATTACCCTGGTAATCAACGGATTTTTTATGGGGGTCATATTCAGCGTCTTGTTCGCGGGTCACCGGAAAATAGAGTTTAAACACGGTGAGTTTTCCGATCTCGCTTTCCACATGAATGTATCCTTTGTGATCCTTGACAGTTCCCCATACAACCGCCATGCCCAAGCCGGTGCCACTTCTGCCCATTACTTTTTTGGTATAAAACGGCTCAAATATCTGGGTTATTTCTTCCGGCAATATGCCAATACCGGAGTCAGATACTGTCAAAACCACATAGTCGCCCTCTTCGACATCATCGTAGCCCTTTATGGGCCTGTCAATATATTGATTTTGGGCTTTTATCTGAACCGTTCCGCCTTCCGGCATCGCTTCTGCCGCATTGGAAACCAGATTCATCACTGTTTTCGAAAGGTGTACCGGAGATCCTTTGATATTTAAAAGCGCTGAATCCAGATGAGTTTGAACCTTCACCAGCGGGTGAAATGATTTCAGTTTTGCGAGCTGCGGGCTCTCGAGATACTCGTTTATAATATCATTCAGATTTACAACCTTTGAAATGGAAACCCCTCTTCTTGCCAGGGTTAATAAATCCTGGACAATGGCGGCTGCTTTCTTACCGGATTCCTGAATGGTCCGCAGCGGTTCCACCAAGGGGCTGTCTTTGGGAAGATCCATTAATATCAAATCCGGATAACTGACAATACCGGACAGGATATTATTCAGGTCATGGGCGACGCCTCCCGCCAGGGTTCCGATGGCTCTCATTTTTTTGGCCTGTTGAAGCTTCGTTTCTAATTTCTGCCGCTCCTGTTCGGATTGTTTTCGTTCGGAAACATCCCGCATCAGCCCGCGAAATCCAACGATCTGATCCTCGGCGGTCTTAATGGGCGTCGCGGACAGGTCAACGGTGATGACCCGGCCGTCTTTCAAATTAATAT